>ENA-OQDL01000088-OQDL01000088.1-human-gut-metagenome-genome-assembly--contig:-NODE-88-length-58379-cov-7.191084_pt1 | contig 58379 bp, 42 predicted proteins | sample MGYA00242782_ERZ504609 | MGnify/ENA primary metagenome ERZ504609 (study PRJEB26092, sample SAMD00036320) | human gut metagenome | host: Homo sapiens | study: EMG produced TPA metagenomics assembly of... | reverse complement strand
CATTGATGTGCACGACCGTACCACCTGCGTAAATCGTGGGCGGCAAGCAGCCTGATAGCCTGGGAGATCGCGCCGTCAGCGCTCAGCAGACCGCCATTCCACACCATGTGGGCGAAGCGGAGCGTAATCGAAGGTAATCCACAGCGCGACGAAAATCATCCACGTGGAGTACTTGATCAACGTTCAGCGATAGCGCCGCAAATCAGAGCGACGGTAATCATGGCGAATGCGGACTGGAACGCTACATCGACGCTGACCGGGTAGTGGTTGGAGTTCAGCGAGGCCGACGTGAAGACACCGCCGTCGGAAACCATGGAATCCTTCAGCAGGAAGCCTGTGGCCGGATCGCCGAAGACACCGCCGACCGAAGTGCCTGCGTATGGCGATGGGACCAGCCCCACAGCACCCAGATCACCATTGTGACGGACCAGAGCGGCCCGGCCTCCATAATCCATCATGTTCAGCACGGCCTTTGCGCGGACCATGCCACCGTAGAAGAACGCCACACCGGCGTCATGAGGAACACAAGGGCACTGCGGACGTCAAAATCCATCGCGGCATTTCCAGAATCAAGCTGGCCCATGTCACCCTCCTCTTTCTTCTTTTTGAGTTCACATTTCCGGCCCCATCGTTATGGGGCTGACAAAACGGTATGGAACGCCGCCCGCGTTTGAAAACGTTACGACGTGTTACAGCAAGGTAACGCCATCTCGCCATTACGTCAACCGAAAACGGCGGAATAAAGCGGCTGGCACGTTTTGTTTCAGATTGCGCACCGCTCTCAGGCCAAACCACTATCAGCCCATTTTTCAGCGTATCTGCCTTATGTATGGCAGATTTGGAGGACTGACACGAGACATTTCGCCCATATATGGCACTCTCACTCGCAAAAAAGGTGCTTTCGGGGGTAAACATATACCTTCTAAGTCGACTTTCTCCAAAAGCATCTGCCATATATAAGCGAGAAACCAGCGGACGAACCGGCAAATCTGCCATATATAAGCGAAATAGGACTGGTCGGGGGTAAAAAAGAAAGCCTCCCACGCGGGGAGGCTTTCTCGGAAGCGCAATCAGCTCAGGCGAGGATGCCGTCGACGAAGCCTTCCGGATCGAACGGGGCGAGATCGTCCGGGCCTTCACCGAGGCCGACAAGCTTGACGGGCACGCCAAGCTCCTTCTGCACGGAAATCACGATGCCACCCTTTGCGGAGCCGTCGAGCTTGGAGAGCACCACACCGGTAATGCCGATGGCTTCGGCGAACACCTTGGCCTGCGTCATGCCGTTCTGGCCGGTGGTGGCGTCGAGCACGAGCAGCACCTCGTCGACCGGAAGGTTCTTTTCGGTAACGCGGCGGATCTTGCCGAGCTCGTCCATGAGGTTCGCCTTGTTCTGCAGGCGGCCCGCAGTGTCGATGATGAGCACGTCGGCGTTCTCTTCCTTGGCCTTGGCACTGGCCTCGAATGCGACGGACGCCGGATCGGCGCCGTCCTTGTCGGAACGCACGACCGGGACACCGACCTTGGCACCCCAAGTTTCCAACTGGTCGGCGGCCGCCGCGCGGAAGGTATCGGCAGCGCCCAACATGACCTGCTTGCCTTCGGAAACAAGCAGGCGGGAAAGCTTGCCCGCAGTGGTGGTTTTGCCCGTGCCGTTCACACCGACCATGATGATGACGCTTGGTTTGTTCGCGTCTTCCTTATTGGCATTGAGGCGGCGATCCGTGTCAGTGCCTACGAGCTTCAACAGCTTGTCCTTCAGCGCGGCACGCACTTCGGCCGGATCGGACTGGCCTGCGATTCGGGCGTCGTTGCGCAGTTCCTCGACGAGCTGTTCGCTGGCTTCCGCGCCAACATCGGCAAGCAGAAGGGTGTCTTCGACGTCTTCCCAGTCGGCTTCGGAAAGCTGATCCTTCGCAAGAATGTTGAACAGAGCCTTGCCGAACGGATTGCCGGATTTCGACAGGCGCGCCTTAAGACGCTGCATGCGCGTGCCGGCGGATTCGGGGGTTTCATGAACCGGTTCGGGCTTGGCTTCGGTGGCTGGTGCAGGAGCTGCCGTTTCGGAAGAGGAAGCTTGAGCTGAGGACTTCTGCTGACTTTCAGCCGGAGCTTTTTCAGCTGCATCAACATTGGAATCAACGGACTGCTTCACCGTGGAAGAATCAGATGCGGCCGACTCCGCTTCCGCAGCAAGACGGGCATCAGCAACCGCTTTCGCATCCTCAGTGGACTTGTTGACGGCGTTCTTGCGGGTCTTACCGAGCCACCAACCGCCAATCACCAGAATTGCCGCGATGACGGCGACGGCGACAATCGCAATAATCACATTCGTATCCATGACTCCAGCCTAAAAAGCGCAACGGACACACCGGCTCCGCCCCGCGGACGCACCACGAATGTCCGATTCTGCAGAATCGGACAACAAACCATCCGAATCCGACGTGCAGATGACCGATTCGGGAGAAACGGACAAGTAGACAACGCCATACGCACCACAGTTGTCCGATTCACCAGAATCGGACAGACTATCCACGGGGCATGAAAAACTGGACGGCATGGCCAATACATCCAGAATGACGTCGTATCAGCGGCGCGAGCAGCTCATCGAAATCGGTCGTTCGCTGTTCGCGTCGAAGGGGTTCGAAGCAGTGAGCGTGGAGGAGATCGCCGCCACCGCGAAAGTGTCGAAACCCATTGTGTACGAGCATTTCGGAGGCAAAGAGGGCCTGTACGCTGTGGTGGTGGACCGTGAGATGCGCGCGCTTACCGACACGCTCGTCAACGCGCTCTCCGACCCACAAGCGCACCCCCGTCAAATCGTGGAACGCACGGCGCTGGCACTGCTCACCTATGTTGAGGAGAATGCTGAAGGATTCCGCGTGCTCACCCGCGATTCGCCGAAAACCGATCCGGCCAGCTCGTTCAATTCGCTTTTGGGAGACATCGCCCTGCGCGTGGAAGACATTCTCGCCGAAGCGTTCAAACGCCAGCATCTGCCGGCCAAGGGCGTGCCATACTACGCGCAGATGCTCATCGGCATGACCGTATATACCTGCCAGTATTGGGCGGACCAGCGCAAACTCAGTAAAGAGCAGATTGCCGCGCACATCGTGAATCTGGCCTGGCATGGCTTGAGCCGCATGGAAGCCAAGCCGGAACTGCGTTTCGAAAGCGACAAAGCCACAAAAGAGGCGGAAAAGCAGGAAAGGCGCGAAATCAAGGAAATCGCAAAACGCGAGCGCAAGGCCGCAAAAGAGGCACAATCACAAAACAATACGGAAAGCCCAGCCGAGCAGAACGCTGAACAGAATACCGAACAAGACGCAGCCGGAAGCCAAGGCACGCAAGGCCGAACAGCAGTCGTAACAACCCAGCCGCCCCCCAGTCATCGCAAGCATCGCAGCCAACGCCAACAGGCGCCAGACGCAAGAATCGAACAGTACCAGCAACAGGGGAATCGCAAGCATCGCACAAGCCAACAAGCATCGACGAAAACTTACAAATTGTCAACAACGGTACCCTTAAGGGAAATTTCAGGTGCAGATTGCGCTATTCAGGGTGCCTATTGCATACAAACCGTTCCCCTGAAGCAAACAAGGTGCTACGTTAGTTTCGTTACGCAGTGACCACGCGCCGCGCGCGGCAGGTCACCTCGTCCTACCAAGGAAGACTATGCAGGAGAAGAAGACGCTCACCTTCGTGGTGCCCGCGTACAACATGACCGAATATTTGGAACGATGCGTCATGTCGTTAATCGCAGCGAAGCGCAACGACGACATCGAAGTGCTGATCGTGGATGACGGCTCGTCCGACGGCACGCTGGAAATGGCACAGAAATTCGAAGCCCGCTATCCAGGCATCGTGCGCGCCATCCACCAAGAGAACAAGGGGCATGGCGGAGCCGTCAACACCGGCATCGCGGCGGCGAGCGGCATGTACGTGAAGGTTGTTGACGCCGACGATTGGGTTGGCCCCGAATCGCTCGAACAGGTCATGGCCGTGCTGCGCGAAGAGGCCGATTCCACCGAGCCGATCGACATGCTCGTCACCAATTATGTGTATGACAAGGTTGGCAAACGCAACAAGCATGTGGTGAACTTCCGCCATGCCATGAAGGCCGGCGAGCGCCTGACCTGGAACGATCTTGGGCATTTCGGCTTGGCTGAATACATTCTCATGCACGCGCTGACGTACCGCACCGCCGTGGTGCGAGAGTCCGGCATGCAGCTGCCGGAGCACACGTTCTACGTGGACTTCATTTACGCGTACCAACCGTTCCCGTGGGTGAAGACCATGAAGTATTTGGATACGCCGTTCTACCACTATTTCATCGGCCGCGACGGGCAGAGCGTGCAGACCGATGTGATGATCCGCCGCGTCGACCAGCTGCGCCTCGTCAACCAGTGCATGGTGCGTGCAACTCCGGAACGCGGCACGGTGCCGGACGGCCTGTACCGTTATATGATCCACTTCCTGGCGATTGAAAGTTCCGTGGCAAGTGTGTTCATGATTTTGTCTCGCGATCCGGAAAATTATGAGAAGAAAAAGGATATGTGGGACGACATTAAGGCGTACTCCCCCACTATTTACAAGGATGTGCGCAAGAAGGCCATGTCTCGTGCGTTGAATTTGCGCGGGTCGATCGGTCGTTTCGTGATTCGCAAGGGGTATTTCGTGGCGGAACACGTCGTCGGGTTCAACTGATCGCGATTTCCGACGATTTGATGGTCAATCGACGGTCTAGATAGCACTATCTGCCTTATATATGGCAGATGCCCTTGATAGCAAGGTGACTTAGAGGGTATATTTTTACCCCCGAAGTCGCCTTGTTACCAAGCACGAGTGCCATATATAAGCGAAATGCCTCGTGTCAGCTCTCGAAATCTGCCATATATAAGCGAGATATGGGCAAAAACTGACGTACGAGAATGCGGATGCAGTCGTGAGGCTGTTGGGAGCAGCACTGACGCTTCCAACAGCCTGCGTTCATGCGGAATGCTCCGAGCGCGGAAACCTTGGCTCATTGGGACGGGTTTTGCCGAATTTCGGGGCTTTATGCTTAGTTCCAGCGGTCGGACATGGCGAAACTGTTGTGCATGAGATTGCTGGACGTGTAGAGCACGTCGTTGAGCAGTTTCGTAACGTGAGTGCGCAAGTATTCCGCCATTTCTTCGTTGGACTGCTGCAGTCTGGCGACGATTGCAATACTTGCGTTTTCCGTAATCTCCGCGGCCCCTGCACGCTCCTGCGATTCGGACGCGCTCGTTTGCGCGGGCATCTCACGCAATTCGGCATCAGTGCGTTCCACCAGACGATGGCCGTAAGCGCGGGCCGATTCCGCAAATCCTTCGATCGCATTGCTGGTTTCGTAGAAATGCGCGTCGGCGAGCGCGGCGATCAAACGGTTCGCCCAGTACAGGTTGCCGGTCGAGACTTCCGGCGTGGTGTCGCGCAGGTAGGCGGGCGTATCGTCGACGTTCGCATAGAACGGCGTGGCCGCGGTAAAGGGGCCGGAACCGTACGAGATCCACATGATCGAACGGCTTGCCTCCGGCGCGTACGGACGAATCTGCATGGCCACCATATGCCCGGTGCGGTTGATGCCGATCGGACGGTAGCGATGGCGGCTTTCCGGCGTCCCGAGCGTACCGTACGGATCGTAAGGGGTCCCCTCGAAGTGTGCACTCATCAGGAAGTCGACGTCTTCGAGCGTCACAGCGTTCTCAGGCACACGACACCACGGAATATCGTCGGATGCGGGCGTGTAGCGGGCGGCCGGCGAATCCCAATCCTCGCTTGGATTGAGGTGGCGCTGCATATACCAGGCACGTGGCGTGTTGTAGATGCGGTCTTTGGTGGTGGCGGTGCCGAAAGCCGTGCGCGGATTGAAATGGTTGTGACCCAGCGCCGCGCCGCTACTGCTATTGCCACCGCCGTTCATGCTGGCGTTTCCGAAAACGCTCGTCGGCTGGAATCCGAAGCCGCTACTCGCACCCGCGCTCATAGTGCGGTCAAGGTGGTGCGCGTCCATGAATTCGCGCAGATCGGCACTGCACATGAACTCGCGTTGGGTGCTGAAGGCGTCGTCGAAGTCGAAATCGTCGATGCCGAGCTGGTTGGGGATGGTCGCATAGCAGTCGTCCGGCACGCGGCGGGCGATCCAATGGTGCCCGCCGATTGTTTCGACGTACCAGATTTCGTTTACGTCGGAAATGATGATGCCGTTCGATTCGTAGGTGCCGTATGTTTCAAGCAGTTCGGCGAGACGTGCGACGCCTTCGCGCGCCGTGGTTACGTAAGGCAGCACAAGGGTGATGATGTCTTCCTCTCCGATTCCGCCCGGAATTTCAGGGGTATCAGCGGCTTCGTTCGCCGGTTGCAGTTCAACGAGTGGATCAGCGGCTAGCACGCGCTCGTTGACTGCGATGGTTTCAGTGGCGCTCATCGCCACATTGTGCTCGTTGACGCCCGCTTCCGCGAGAATTCCGCGATTCGGCAGCACGTTCGGCACAATGCTGTATCGGCATGGATTGTCTGGAAGGTCAATTTCGACATGACTGAGCACACTGCGGTAATGCCGCGGTTGGTCTTGCGGTGCGACCGCAATGAATTTCTTGGGGTCGTAACGGCCGGAACCGGAATCATCGTCGCGTGCGATGATGGTGGAGCCGTCGTAGCTGGCTTTCTTGCCTACAAGAATCGTGGTACATGACATGCGTTCCACTGTACGAGCAGATATGCAGAAATGACGCTGCGATTCGCGAGAATTCGATGATGATTCGGCGATGACTTGGTGATAATCCACGTTTTTTGTTACTTACAGCTGATTCGTGTGGCGTTTTGCGTAAATATGCTGTATACTGTCTCCTTGTTGCCCCTCTAGCTCAACGGTTAGAGCAGCGTCCTTTTAAGTCGTGGGTTGTGGGTTCGAATCCCACGGGGGGCACCACGAAACCCTTGGAAACATTAGCTTCCAAGGGTTTTCAATTCCCGCGATTTTTTGGCTCCAGACGCAATTAGTCGCACTCACATTGTTCGCGCCCCAAACACGGATTGTCACATCATCATCCGCGCCGGTAAACACCCTGCCGTCGCCATCATCGGATTCCTCACCCTTACAGGCAAGACGCCTTGCCGGGATGGCACCTTGCCGATTCCAAAAGGCTTCCGCCAATACAGTGGCAATAGGAAAGTGGGAAATCGAGAAAAGATTGCAATTCCAACGAACACGCCCTAGCCTCTTGAAAAAGTCGCTAGGGGGCAGCTATCATGGTCCTTCGGAATTCTTATGAGGGGGAACTCCACGCATTCAGGGCGGTATTTCGAAGGCATCGCTTTGGGGCAATTAGTTACGTAACTAAGAAAGGGTTTCCCCAAATGTCTTTTAGCAAAAAGATTATTGCGGGCGTTGCAGCTGTAGCGACTCTGGCCGCCTTGGCACCGGCAGTAGCAATGGCTGATACTGCCCAGAATCAGAATTCTGCAACTTCCTCGCAGGCTAAAGAAGAATACGCCACGGTGACGTTCTACACCGCTGACGGACACAGCATCCAGGGAGTCACCTGGCAGAAAGGCACCGCCTTCTCCCAGTACGCACTCGGCATCCAGGCACCGACCATCGAGGGCAAGACCTTCACCGGCTGGGCTTACTCCGAGGGCACCATGCTCAAGGACACCGATCAGGTGTTCGCGGACATCGCCGTATACGCGACGTACGCGGATACCCCGACACAGGATGACAACACCCAGTACACCGTCTCCTTCTACGCAGGCGCCGACCAGCTCATCCAGACCGTCGGCTACTACGCCAAGGACCACGTCAAGTTCTCCACCTACGCCGCAGGCATCCAGGCACCGGCCGTCGAGGGCAAGATCTTCACCGGCTGGGGCTTCGCCTCCAACGACGGCGACGTTCCGGTCGATCCAGACATGGTCGTGACCGGCAACTGGGCCGTGTACGCCATGTACAAGGACGCTCCGACCGACGACTCCAAGAAGGATGACAGCAAGCCGGCCGACACCACCAAGAAGAATGACACCAAGGGCAACACCAAGAAGACCGTTGCTCAGAAGATCAAGAAGGCCGTTCTCGGCAACACCGGCGCTACCGTTGGTGGCGTTGCGGTGTTCGCCGTGCTTGCCCTGCTCGGCTTCGCTGGCATCACCGTGCTCCGCAAGCGCGCCTGAGTCTAACTCAGTCAAGGTGGCATTCGCCTGAAAGCGATTAATTTGGCTCCGTGCAACGACTTCTCCTGGAGTACTTGCGCGGAGCCAAATTGCCGTATTTAATGGCACGTTATGGCTTCATTGAACACACCCTGCAATAAGGTCGCCGACATAGCTAAGGGTGTATAAGATAAGACTTGGCTGGCTGCCGGCGAGGGCTATACCTCAAACGCAGTTGATAGGTGAGGAAGAGCCTTCGAAAACACTTCTTCACCCTGATGCGCTGCCCTAGCCAGCGACCAACCATCCACCCCTGGGAATCGTACGATTTCCAGGGGTTTCCTGTATTCAGCGGAAAACCGCCGAACCTCAGCATACCGTAGAGCAAATTCCCGCGAATATGCTCACAGCCCCCTCAGAATTTCCTGTCAGCCCAACAGTCCTTAAGACAGTAGGCAAATCGGAATCATCAAGGTTGTTCAACACGCCCACGCAAATTCGCGCTACGCATACTCATCATTTTAGGGGGGTGACAACTGAGGTCATTTGCGGTATATTACCGGTGTTTTACATATGAATAAACAGTTTTCGCCGTGCCATCAGGCAGGCATTGACGTCACCAAGCCACCCCCCCTATATACAACCCTCTCCATAAAACACGCACGACATGCGCGCGGACGTGAATTCCGTGGTTTGGGGTACACTAGACATATTCGAACAAACGTTCGTATTTTGGGGAATTCTGGGGAATTCCCCACTATATACAGTGAGGAAACTCACGACACACCACTACCTGTAGTGTGTATGCTAGATAGTGGCTTGCGTAAGCGAGCATAACCGAAGAACGTGGCCGACACGGCTTTCGCAAACGACGGAAGCCATTTTTGCATAGGGAGGAAATCGAATGACCGTGACCGTCTTCACCAATCCGAGCAACCCGCAATGCGAAGCCACCGAACAAGAGCTCGCAAAGCTGGGCGTGCGTTACGACACCGTTGATCTGACGAAGAACCCGTCCACCTTCGAACAGATCAAAAACGCTGGCTTCAAGCAGATTCCGGTCGTCATCTCACCGAACTCCTCATGGAGTGGACATAGGCCGGATCTGATCCGCCAGCTCGCGCAAAGCTTCGCCGCCTAAGCGCGTAGAAGTCGCAGGGCACCGAGTCCACAAAGGCAGTGCGGGCACAGGTCACATGCAGCCGTGCACGGCGCAACCAATAGCGGACGCACCATACACGTTCTTCCGCAAAGCTTCGCCATCTAGCCCATAAAGCAGTCATCCATAAAACAGTCAGACGCTACATGCGGCTGGCCGTGGACGGGTCGAGCGTCATGGTCTGGAACCGATTGGCCATGAAGTCGTCGTCGAAATACGTGGCGAAGAATTGCGAAACGGGCGAATCCTGCGCAATACCCGCCATACGCGAATACCAGGAATCCAGCGCCATCAACGTCATCACGCCGTCAACGAAAATCAGCGCGAAACACACCGCCGTCAACGTATAGCGAATCTTCCACGGAATACGCTGAATCATCGCAAGCAAATGCGGCAGAATCAGCTTCACCCACACCAAGCCGAGTATTCCCCAGAAAAACATGTATTTGCCGGATGTGCGCCCATCAATCGACAGCCATTGACCCGTGTAATCCCACGCGCGAATACCGAACGCAACCTCCATGAACCAGCTGGTGAAATATTCGAACGCGCCGCCAATCACCGCGCTGGCGCAGAAGATCAGCATCCAATTCGACCGCCACAAGTGGTTGAGCAATACCGTCAGGATCACCGCGCCAAAGCCGTAGATCGGCGAGAACGGCCCCCACAAAAATCCGGCGCGATCCTGCCATTCGCCGAACAGCACATAGTGGTATAGCGTCTCCACTACCAGACCGAACACGCATCCGACCACAAACAGCCAAAACAGGTTGAAGAAATCAAGCGAAATATAGCCCTTGCCGGTCAGATCACGGCCGGCCATACCCTTCGAAACAGCCGTCTCATACTCGCTGCGCGCATCCAAACGACGAAGCGCGAACTGCAAACGTCGTTCCTCGCGCAGCGACGGATCAGCCGTGATATGCAACGCAACCAATACAAGCAGCTGCACGGTCGGACTGATCAGATTCACGCCCAAACCCTGCAACGACAACGACAATAGGCCTTCCGCAAGCGTGAGCGGAATCATCAGATACGTCCATTGCGCGATATGCCGACGCTTGTTGAGAATCAGCAGCATGCCGAAAATCGCAAGGCATGCGGTGGAGACCAGCAGCACTGCAGCATGAATAACCGACAGAATAGTGGTGAGATTCAGCGCGCCAAACGCCAGTTTGCCGGAAAGCGCGGCGTGGACTGCATACAGGCAGGAAATCACGATGATCGGCAACGTCACCACGCCTTCGATCAACATGACGATGCCGTAAATACGTGCAATCAGCGGCAGCCTGCGGTCAGCAGGATTGCCGTCATCTTCCGCCGATTGCGATTGCGCAATGATGCCGGCCTCTTCGATTGCTGCGATTTCGGTTTCGTCGGCGATGGCCTCGCTCACATCTTCAATCTTGCTCATGCTTGTCCGTCCTTCCCAGAACAACGCTACCAAAACCCAATCGCAGTGCGCTACACGAGATGATTGTTTGCGCGCAACGCGCACAACCTGCGATTTCTGCCTGCGCAAGTCACATGTCATCCCGCAATCACAAGATGTGCAGACAGCAGACTCGACTTGCGCAGACACAGAAGGCAAGTTGCGCGGTCTCCAACAGCAAGATTCACAGTCCTGCCGCGGTTTGTCGTGTTTATTTCAGTCATGGACGGAGCGCATTTACGCCTGTGCCCAAATTTGTCCGAGAGCGGGTATTACGATACGGGAGGCGTAGCGCTACGAATAACGTATCGCTACGCGCGAACACGGTCGAACATCCATTGGACTGGGGAGACAATGCGCAACGTACTGCAGATTCTGCGTCGTGACCTCAAACGACTCGTCACCGTACCTGCCGCCTGGGTCATCATGATCGGCATAACCATCATTCCGCCGCTGTACGCATGGTTCAACATCTACGGATTCTGGAATCCGTATGGCAATACCCAAGGCATCAAAGTTGCCGTGGCCAACGTCGACAAAGGCACCGACAACGCCCTGCTCGGCAAAATGAACCTCGGCGACCAGATCGAAGACACGCTGAAAGACAACGACCAGCTTGGCTGGGAATTCATGGGCAAGGCCGAAGCGATGGAAGCGGTACAGTCCGGCGACTGCTATGCGGCGATCATCATCCCCTCCGATTTCAGCGAGGATCTCGCCAACGTCGTGACCGACAGCAAGAACCGGCCGACGCTGGAATACTATGTCAACGAAAAATCGAGCCCGATCTCCCCGAAAATCACCGACCAAGGCGCGACCACCGTTGATCGTACCGTCAACAACACCTTCGTCTCCACCGTCAGCGAAGTACTCACTAAAGCCGTGAACTCCGCGAATGACACCATCAACGGCAAAACCAACTCCTTCGTCAACGAAACCACAGCAGAACTCGACAAAACCCAGAAGAACGTAAGCCTCATCCGCTCCACCATCGAAGATCTTGACGCACAGCTCGCCAACGTGCCGCAACAAACGCAATCCGCCCGTCAGGCAATGAACGACGTGCAGCTGGCCGCAGCAAGCGCGGGCAAGGGCCTGGCGAACACCGCCACCGCCATCGGCACCGCACAAAACGGCCTCAATACCTTCACGTCCAACGCCAACACCGCTTTGGAAAACGGTTCCGGCCTGATTTCGCAGGCCGCCAGCGACACCACCACCAGCATCAACAAGGTGACCACGGCCGTCTCGTCCGCAAGCGGCACCGCACAGCAGGCCGTCAGCAACATGCAAAGCGTGACCGACAGCAACGCCCGGCTCATCGAGAAGCTCAAGAACGTCAGCGACAACGCACAGTACCAAGACATCATCAAGAAGCTCGAAGACACCAACAACACGGCCGCCGGCACGCTCAACGACCTCAAAACGTTGAGCGAGAACACGCAATCCACGTCCGACAGCGTGTCCAAACTCGCCACCGACTTCAACACCAGCACGCAAAATTCGCTGAAAAGCATGGGAGATGCCCGCAACACGTTGAATTCCGGTGCGCTCCCCCAGCTCAACTCCGGTCTGAGCTCGCTCGCCATGACCGCCGGCACACTGTCCGGCACCGTAACCAGCCAGACCACCGTGGTCAACCAGACCTCCGCCGTGCTCGACCAACTCGACCAGGTGGCGAACGACACCCGCACCACGCTGCAGAACACCGACAAGCAGCTCGAGCAGGTGGAGAACAAGCTCATCACCGTCAGCACCGACCTGAAAGCGCTCGGCAGCGTTGACATGCTGAAAAGCCTGACCGGCGACAGCTCCCTCAACACGGAGAAAATCGCCTCGTTCATGCAGTCCCCCACGGTGATCGACACGAAAAACGTGTATCCGATGAACTCCTACGGTTCCGGCATGGCTCCGCTCATGACCAACCTGGCCCTGTGGGTGGGCGCGTTCGCCTTCGTGGTGATCTTCAAGGTGGAGGTCGACGATGAAGGCCTCGAAGACCTCGACTTGACCACTTCCGAAAAATATTTCGCCCGCTACATGCTGCTCGGCATCATGGGCGCCATCCAAGGCGCGATCACCACCATCGGCAACCTCATCATCGGCGTGCAGACGGTGAACGCGCCGCTGTACATACTTACCGGCGTCATCACGTCGCTGGTATATCTGAGCATCACCTTCGCGCTGTCGACCTCGTTCATGCATATTGGCAAGGGACTGTGCGTCGCGCTGATCATCGTGCAGATTCCGGGCGCTTCCGGCCTGTATCCGATTGAGATGATGCCGAAATTCTTCCGCATGGTCTACCCGTTCGTACCATTCAGTTATTCGATTGACGCGTTCCGTGAGACGATTGCCGGCTTCTACGACGGGCATTGGCTCAAGTCGATTGGCGCGCTACTGATGTTCGCCGTGGTCGCGTTCTTCATCGGACTTGCGATTCGCCCGCTGCTGGTCAATCTCAACCGCCTGTTCGCCCGTCAGATCAAGGAAAGCGACATGATCATCGGCGAGGAGGTACAGCTTCCGGAACGCGGCTACAACGTGTCCCAGGCCATTCAAGTGCTCGCCGATAAGGGCGGCTACCGTGAGGCGATCGAGGAACGTGCGAGCCGCTTCGCCGAACTGTATCCGAAGCTCAAGCGTGGCGCGCTGGTTGCCGGTTTCATTGTGCCGGTGATTCTGGTGCTGATCTTCTCCTTCACCAACGGCGAGAAGATCGTGGTGCTTGCCACCTGGATCATCTGGGTGCTGCTCATCATCGGATTCCTGATGGTCATCGAATATATGCGTTTCAGCCTGCAACGCCAGGTGGAACTCGGCAGCCTCAGCGACGAAGCGATTCGCGAACAACTGGTGGAACGCCAAGCTGCAAGGCTGCGCCGCAAGAAGCGTGCGCAACAAATCAGGCGAGACAAGCTGATGCGCAAGGCACAACGAAGAAAACACGAAACCAAACAGGCGATCGCCAACGTCGCAGACACCAGCCAAGCCGATGCCGACGGCATCGCAACACTGGTACAGGCCATGAACGCGACCGGCAACACCGGCACAGCGAGCAACACCAATCCCAACGGTAACAGCGAAAGGAGCAACGCATGAAAAACATCTGGAAACTGTTCGTCGGCGACGTTCGACGCCTGACCAGCAACATCGTCTCCATCATCATCGTCATCGGACTGGTGGTGATTCCTGGCCTGTTCTCCTGGTTCAACGTGAGCGCAAGCTGGGATCCATTCGCCAACACCGGCAATCTGAAATTCGCCGTCGCCAACGACGATGAAGGCTACAAGTCCGATCTCATTCCCGTGAAGATCAGTATCGGCGATCAGGTGGTCAACACCTTGCGCGCCAACGACCAGATGGACTGGACCTTCACCACCAAAAAAGAGGCCATCGACGGCACCAAATCCGGCAAATACTATGCAGCAGTGGTGATTCCGAAGGATTTCAGCACCCGCATGATGACATTCTTCACCGCGGACGGCGACCATGCCACACTCACCTACTACAACAACGAGAAGAAGAACGCACTCGCTCCGAAGATCACCGGCCAGGGAGCCGACACCGTGGCAGCACAGATCAACGAAATGTTCTCCGCAACGTTGACGAGCACCGCGCTCAACATCGCCTCGCAGCTGGCCGATGAGCTTGACAAACCGAAATCGCAGGCCACGCTCACCAACTTCAGCAACAATATGAACAACTTCGCGAACACGCTGAACGACACGTCATCCGCGTTGACCACGTTCAGCTCGCTGACGTTGAGCGCGCAGAACCTGCTCGACAGCTCCAACAGCCTGCTTTCCAACGTGAGCGGCAGCGCGAAGAACGCCGTCAACGAGCTCAAACAGTCGAAGAACGGCATCAACGATCTGACCGGAGCCGTCAAAACCAGCACGAATGCGCTCAGCACCGCGTTGAGCAGCTCGTCGAACAGTTTCGGCGCTGTCTCCACCGATATTGACAGCGTATTCAACAATGCGGGCACCCAAGCCGGCAATACGGCCACCGCCCTGCGCAATCAGGCTGCGAACGTATCCAAGCAGGCGCAAGGCTATCAGAACATCTACGATGCCCTCGACGAGCTCAGCAACAACAATCTGGTGCCGGAAGTCGCGAAAATCGCCATCAATCATCTCAAAACCAACGTGGGCGCGACCATTACGCAACTCAACGATCTAGCGAACTCACTCAACACCAGCGCCGACAATATCGACGCGAAAGTGAGCGACACCACAGCCGACCGCGAGCGCGTGAGCCAGCTTGCCCAGCAGGCGAAGGCCTCCATCGACGGCATCAAAACCGATTTCGACAGCCAGCTCAAGCCGCAGCTCAACGACATTTCCGATTCGATCAGCAGCACGGCCATCGCACTGAGCAGCACGGCCACCAATCTGAAGGGCGCGTTGGGAGATCTCAACAGCACCACGAAGTCGGCAGGCAAGCAGCTGACCAATATTCGCACGGTGTTGGATTCCACCGCCGAAAGCCTCACTAAGGCGAGCACCGCGCTGTCTTCGTTCAATGGCACGCTTTCCGACGCGCTGAACAGCGGCAATATGGACACCGTCAAGGACGTGCTCGGCAACAACACCGATTCGCTGGCGGCGGCTCTTGCAGCTCCCGTCCAGGTGAAGCGCACGGCTGTGTTCCCTGTGGAGAATTTCGGCTCGCAATTGGCTCCGTTCTACACGATTCTGCCGTTGTTCGTGGGATCGCTGCTTATGGCCGTAACACTCAAGACCACGGTGTCGCGCAAGAATCGTGAGGAGCTCGACAATCCGAAGCCGCATCAGCTGTTCCTCGGCCATTATGGCGTGTTCGCCGTGATCGCACTGTTGCAGAGCACGTTCTCGCTGGGCGGCGGCCTGCTGTTCCTGCACATTCAGGCGGTGCACCCGTGGCTGTTCATGTTGACCGGCTGGGTGGCCTCCCTCGTGTTCTCGTTCTTCACCTACACGATGGTGGCGAGCTTCGGCAACGTGGGCAAGGCCATTGGCGTGCTGACGCTGGTGTTGCAGATTTCCGGCGCGAACGGCGCGTATCCGCTTGCCGTGCTGCCGAAGATCATCGGCGATATCAGTCCGTTCCTGCCGGCCACGCATGCGATTACGGCATTGCGTGCGGCCATTGCCGGTATTTACAACAATGATTATTGGCATGCGATCGGTTCGCTGTTGCTGTTCCTGATTCCGCTGCTGCTGATTGGCTTGCTGCTGCGTATTCCGCTGGTCAAATTCAATAAGTGGTATGTGGCGAAGGTGGAAAGCACCAAGGTGGTCGCATGATTACCGGAGTGCATGAGGCGGTTTCCGAAGCCGTTTCCGATGTGGTTTCCGACGCGGTCAGTGACGTGCATGAGGCCGTTCGCAAGGCGCAGAGCCGCCGCGAGCAGCTTCGTGAGCAGACCGATCATAAGATCATGAAGGCCACGCTTGCGATTGTGATTTCCGATGGTGTCGGTGCGGTGACCATTGAAGAGGTCGCCCGTCGTTCCGGTGTTGCGAAAACCACGATTTACCGTCGCTATAAGAATGCGGACGATCTGTTGCGCCGCGTTCAGTTGGAAGTTGCGGGATTGCCGGATTTCAGCGATGTCGAGTTGTCGAAAAACGGTCTGCTGACGATACTGCAACGCATTCAGGGCTGTTTTTTCGACAGTGAGCTTGGTTTGAAAGCCGTCGGTGTGGTGCTTTCTTCCGATAATCCTTCGTTGAATGCGATTGCCGATCAAGTGCTCGTTCCCGCGGAAAAGCGTTTTTCTGAGTTTGTTGAGCGCGGCATGAAGGCCGGAGTGTTCCGTAATGGATTGGATCCGCAATTCCTGTTCAGCACGATACTCGGCTCCATGCTCGCCTGTAAGGCGTTGCATGGCGACGCGAGTATTCCTTGGCCTGAGAACATGACGGCTGTTCTATGGCCCGTTATGGCCGTCTGAAAGGCATTGCAGAGCAGAGCTGCACGTAGTATCTGAAACTCATGAGCGTCCCCGCTACGGCCTTTAATCACTCTTTGAGTGAGGCTGTAGCTGAGGCGCTCATTGTACGTTTGCAGACTTTTCGCCGCTACTGGACCTACTGGATCGACGCTTCCTGACGGGCCACGTCCAACGCCTTGTTGAACGCTTCCGACGTCCAGCTGGCACCGGCCACCTTGTCTACCTTGAGGTCTTTGAGCGGCTTGCCGTCCACCACGCCGTTGATGGCTTCGGCGAACGCATTCTGGTGCTTTTTGGAGATGGACGTGAACGGATGCCCGATAACCTCCACATTGGTGACGGTCTGATCTTTGACCGTCACATGCACGTCGATGGTGTCTTCGCCCACCGGCCCGTACTGGCCGTTGATCGAGTAGGTACCGTCGGCGTAGTTGCCGGTGTCTTGCTTGTCGGATGTGGTGCTGTTCGGATCGTCGGCATGGTTTTTGTCGTCCGAATCCGCAGAATCGCCGGAGTCGGTGGCGCTACCGCTGTTCTTCGAATTTTCTTCCTGCGATTGCACGCTTTCGCCGGAATTTCCGGCATATTCATCGTCCATCGGTGTCGCCGTGGGTTCGCCGCATGCCGACAGCAGCGCAAGGCTTGCCGCAGACAGTGCGATCACTTTGATCGCATTCGATGATTCGTTGCTCATGTTCGCTCCGTACGATTCGTCAGTGCTATGGCTTGGATTGTTCGGCTGATTTCAGCTTATTCCTCACCGCCGGTTTTCGCGGCTTTGGTCGGATCGGCGAAGCTGATGGCCGTCTCGCCGTTCTGTGCGCCTTCCGTAGTGGAACTGGTGTATGCCGGCTTGCCGCCCGCCTGCTCATAGGCTTTCCGTGCGGCCTCATCATTCCACTTCTCGCCGACGAGCACGCCATGGTTGAGCATGATCTCGCGCTGGGCACAAGATGCGACGAGCGCATCATGGGTCACAACGATGATGGTAGTGCCCTGCTCGTGCAGCTGACGGAACAGGTCAAGCACGATTTTCTCGTTCTTCTCATCCAAATTGCCGGTCGGTTCGTCCGCAAGAATCAGTTTCGGACAGTTGATGAGCGCACGTGCGATGCACACACGCTGCTGTTCGCCGCCGGAAAGCTGTCCGGGCAGATGGTGGGCACGCTCCTTCAGACCGACGCGCTCCAATGCTTCCAACGCCTGCTGCTCGTTGACTACGGAATGGTAGTACTGTGCCACCATCACGTTTTCCACAGCCGTCAGATGCGGTACCAGATAGAACTTCTGGAACACCAATCCGATCATGTTCTTGCGCACGTCGGCAAGCTGCTTGGCGTTCAAATCCTCCAACTTGCGGCCTTCCAGCATGACGGAACCCTTTGAAGGCGTGTCCATGCAGCCAATCATGTTCATCAGCGTGGTTTTGCCGGAACCCGACGAACCGACAATCGCAAGCCATTCACCTTGCGGAACGGTCAAAGTCAAATCGTCGACGGCACGCAAATCGCCGTAAATCTTGGAAATATGATCCAATTCAAGCAACGTATTCAACGTATGTTCGGAACTCATGATTATTCCTCCCTCAAAACGATGGCGGGGTCGATACGGGTTGCGCGGCGAACCGGCGGGATGGATGCGATGATGGCGATGAGCACGCTCAACAGCAGCGAAGCGACGCCCAATAGCCAGTTGAAGCCAATGGCACGTTCGAATACGGATACGCACAGCACGCGGGCCAGCAGGTAGCCGATGGCAGTGCCGATCAGGCCGCCAATCAGTCCGTAGATGGCGGATTCCACATAGAATTCGATGCCGATGGCGCGCGAGGATGCGCCTAACGCCTTGCGCAAGCCGATTTCGTTGCGTCGCTGAGACACGATGGAACTGATGGTGGTGCCCACGCCCACAAACGTCAGCACGAGCACGACCAGCGACACGATCCAGAACAGGGTTTGCAGCATGGCGATGATACGAGTGTCGGATGAGGTGATTTTGGTGACGGTCTGCGCTTTCACGCCGGTTGACGGATTCGCATTGATCGATTTGACGACATCGTTGAGTTCGCTGCCTACCGCATTGACGGAATATTCGATCACGTCCGCTCCGCGTTTGAAACCGGCCAGTTTGGCCACGTCAGCGTTGACCGCGTAGACGATTTCGTCTTCGCTGCCGCCCGTATCGACGATGCCTCCGACACGGAATTCAGTGCCGGTGTTCTCCATAATGTCGGACGAAACGCGGCCGTTTTCTTTGGCTTGCGCTTCGGTTTGGCTAAGAGCGCCGGAATCCTGCGCATCGTCGGATGCGCGGTAGCCGATGGTTACGGTCGAACCGATGGAGACGCCGAGCGCGTCTGCCACGTCACGGCCGAGCATCACGTTGCCTTTGCTGGGCCAATCGCCAGTCACGTTCCAATGATGGTTGAGCGCCTTCACGTCTTTGGTTGTGATGCCAGCCAGCGTGTATGGCGCAGAATTGATGCGCACGCTTTCATACCGGTAAGCGGCGGAACGGGCGCTGTACGAGCCTTTCACCATCTGGTTCAACGCTTTGACGGTATCGGTGTCGATGCCGTGGGACTTTTCGGCTGATTCGGACGGCGTGACGATAAGATTCGCGCCATACGCACGCATTTCCTCGTTCATCTGCTGTGGAACGGCAATACACGTCGCCGCAAGGCAGAACAGCGTGGCAGCGCCCACCATGGAGGCGATCACGGCCATAACGGCCCGCGAACGACGGCGGAACACCGCGCCCCACAGCATGGTGAAGAACATCTTGCGATTAGTCATCTCATGCCCCTTACGGACTGTCTTGAACTCACCTACCATGCAACACCTCCGCAGACGAACAGCACAGTGTGCCGTTCGTGACCGAGGCCGCAGCCGCGGCCGAGTTTACGGAACCCAAGTTGACATCAGCGGCCATGCAAGACCTCCGCAGGTTTGAGTCCCAGAATCGAACGGATCGACGAGAACGAGGCGATCAGCACGGTAAGCGTCAGCAGCACAAACACCAGCACAAACACCATCGGACGCATCGTAATGCCGGAACCGAATACCACATGTCCCACAATCTGCGCAACACCGGAACCCAACAGCGCACCGACAATCGCACCAACCAACGAAATCACAGCCGTCTCAGCGAGCATCAGGCGAGAAACCGCACCATCGGTGGCACCAATCGCCTTCAGCAACGCCAATTCTGAACCGCGCTCACCAATCGAGGCGGCCATCAGATTCGCCACCGCGATAGCGGCCGCAACCAGCGAAAGCACGGTCATCAGCACCATCACCGCCTGCGTTTTCTGCAGCACATCGCCCTGTAATGCGGCCACCTGACGCACCTGCTTGGCTACGGAACCGGGAATGACCTCTTCGATCTGATAGGCGATGGACGAAGGGTACGCGGTGCAATACCATGTTTCCCACTCATCTTGCGTGAGCGCATTCGGATTCTTCGACGCCTTACGCGCCAAATCATTGTCTGGCGTGGTCAGAGCCTTGACTTCGATCTTGTCGATGGAATCAGGCAGATTCGCAAGCACCTGCGCGGTGGATGACGGAATGTACATCGCATTGTTGTCGCTATCGCCGGAATCGTAAATGCCGGTGATGGTGATCCGCTGCTTGTTGCGGCTGCCGTCGGCGGTGGTTTTGTAGAGGGTTACGGTATCTCCCTTGGTCACGCCGAGTTTGGATGCGAGCGTGGTGCCGATCAGGCCTTGCGCGCTATCGTCTTTCGGCCAGGAGCCGTCAAGCTTCCACCACGAACGCATGCCGTTCATGCCCGCCACCGTGGATTCACCGGAATCCATATGCAGGGTCTTGGCGAACCATGTGCCCACGATCGGCACGCCGGAAGCCTTGCAGGAGCTGGAATCCACCGATTCGGACGCGCAGTTCACGTCAGCATGGATATTAAGTTCGGGGGCAAAATTCGTGATGTTGAACGCCCAGAAGATGGTTTTGATCTTCGGTGCGTCCGATTCCTTCAGAAATGTGGTCGGATCGGATTCGGAAGTGCCGGAAGCGTTGCTATTCGCGTCACCCCCCGTGTTGTACAGGTCGTTGACGACGGCATCGGCCTTGGGCTGCACGGTGATGTTGGAACCGTACGTCGACAGTTCCGCGTTCAGCTTGTCTCCAACGTCGAACACCACACCCAGCATGGCCACGCTGACCGTGGCCGACAGGCACACGGTGACCGCGATCAGCAGTCTGCGTTTGAACTGCCTGCTGAACGAGCGGAAAATCATTCGAAAAAAGAACATGACTACCTCTTTCCGCTCACTGGAAATGCGTCGACAATGCGTCGAGCGTCGAAGTTTGAATTACGATTTTGCCGGATTCAACCTGATAATCGAACGGCACAGGATTGCAGCCGCCCTTGAATCCGATAGTGGCGAGGTTGATGGCGACATCGCACTTCTTGCAGATGATCTTGCCATCCTTCTCGTAATAGCCCGCGTCACCGCAGTTATCGCATGCGTCAAGACCGACACCGTACGCTCCACCATTCTTTTTGATGATGATGAAACGCATTACCGTGCCATCTTTCGCCTTGTATTGGAAGCGATGCAGGTGACCGTCGTTGATCTGACTGAATTTGATGGTGGCCACGCCGTCGCTCAGCGAATAATCCTCAGGCGGAGACAGCGTAATGACCTTCTTCGTTTGCGCCACACCATACGTGAGCGCGAACGTGATGCCGATCATCGCAACAAGACTCCATGCGCCGGCCGCCTTCGCACGGCGACGGAACGCGATATGCGATCGCACAATGGCCTCGTTTGCGCCTTCCGGCTTGATTTTGAAGCCCATCACAATGCTGGCGACCACCGGAATGATGAACACCAACACCATGGCAATGACCATATGACGCTGATGATTGATGCACCACACCAACGCCAGGAACGCTTCCATAGGGAAATGAACGATGCGCTTGGACTGCAGAATCTGCGCAAGATCAGTGAAATGCGAGACAAACAGCAGCGCAATCAGCAGCAGCACGGCCGTGGTGAACGACCAACGAATCGCAGTGGAACGCATCGTACGGAAAATCAACGCTGCAACAATCGCAGTGGCCGCACCCAATGCGAAACCAAGCGCACGAAGCAGCATATCCGAAGTGAAGATCGGATCTCCTGGCTCCACAAAAATCGTCAAACGCAAAATAACATCAGGCAACGCACGGAAGGTAGTGGAGGCAATCGCAAGAGCGCCAATCGCATTCGCAATATCGAGCAACGCGCGATGATCATGCCAATTCGTAGTGATGCGACGTGCGAACAGCACAACAACGAACACTGCGATATCGAAAATCACACAACACCACAACGTGGGGTAATTGACGAACGTACGCTGATTGATCATCGCGGATGCACGCAACGCGGCGAACACAATGGCACCCGCGAATCCAATAATGAAGCCCGCAAGACGCCAGTACGCGCTCAACGGCTTGTCACGCCCCTCACCGACCGTGAGCATCACGTTCAGCGCCATAATCAGCAAAGCCGGTGCCAGCGTTCCCTGCAACACCGTGACGTACTGCGTCAGCATCTCACACCTTTCGTTATATATCCCTGTCAAAGCCTAGTGAATTCGGCACACAAAAGGAACCCCCTTACCAAGATTCCCCCAAAAGCGCGTTATCTCCCAAAAGCGCATCCCCCTCAAACGCAAGAGAGCGGTTGCTTGGATGGTTGTTCGACCGTAGGCTCGGCCAAACGGCCTTGAGCGCGTCGAACGACTATCCAGGCAACCGCGAACGCCGTACCCATATTCGCGCTACTTGCATACGTTTCGCGATACGTGAACGGCGTTAACCACGAGTTGAATCTCAACATGAATTCAGGCTTACATCCAAACCATTTCGCTTGGCATGTGCCGGAACTCACGTTTCAGATCACCACTCCTGCGGGGTGTAGTTCCACTCCGGGAAAGTGACCTCGAGCGGCTCGGTCCAGAAGCGGCCCTTAACGCCAGTCTCCGGATCAACATGCAGCATCCAACCCTTCTTCTCCGGAGATTCGATCTTCAGCACGAGCTTGTAGGAGCCAGCCTCGTCGAGCTTGACGTTGGCGCCGTAGTGCGGGCCGTCGGAAGCGTTCATCTGCATGAAGGTACCGGAACCAACGGTCTCGTTGTTCGCGTTGTTGATGATCTCGTAGTTCACGGTGAGGTCCGGCACGAAGTCGCCCTTGCCATAGCCGAGCTCGGTGCCCTTCTCGTTGGCATGGATGTCGGCTTCCAGGTGGAAGGAAGCGTCGGCAGCCTTCAGGCCCATACCGGACGGTTCCATATCGATCGGCTGGAAGTACACGGCGTTGACGGTCAGAGCGTCAACATCCTGATCGGAGTGCTTCTCGTCGACCTGAATCTCTTCGAAGCCGGCGCCGTTGCTGTCATCAGCGCTGGAATCGCTGGATTTGTCGGTGGTGTCCGAAGTGGAGGTGTCGGACTTGGCATCGGATGCAGAATCGTTGGAGTTGCCGCATGCGGACAGGGAGAAGGCCATGGAGCCTGCCAACAGGATGCCGAGCAGGGCGGCGATCTTCTTATTCTTCATTGTGTTCTCTTCCTTTTCTTTGGTTCCTTGAGGAACGTTGGAAACTTATGGAAATCTCTAAATCTTTACTTGTGATTATTGATTGGCGCTTACTTAGCCTGTTCCGCCTGCGCGGCCAACTTCATCCTGTGTTTCTTGATGGAACCGACCACGAACAGCACAACCACCGCGATCGCGGCAATCACCTGCGCCGTAATCGTTTCGACGTACGGATACAAGCCGATCCAATCGTTAGTTGGCACGCTGCTCAAGTAGGTGCCTTCAATAAGATCACCCTCGATGAGCGCATGGATGCCGCCACCCGCGAAAATCACAACCAGCACGGCCATCACAATCGAAGTGACGAGGAAGAACGGGCCGATCGGAATCTTCACCGAAGTGAATCGCAGAACCAGGAAGATAACGATCAGCACCGCGGCGGCGGCCAGACCGCCAACCCACATGCCGTGCGCATCCTGGCTCATGGAGTAGATGGACTCGTAGAAGATCACCGTTTCGGCGCCCTCACGGAACACGGCGAGGAAGCTCAGCATGGCAAGCGAGGCGATCATGCCCAAGCCCAGTCTCTGACCGGATTCGACCTTGCTTTGCGCGCCGGCCACAGCCGCTTCGGTCTTATTCCTGATGTAGTTGTTCCACGCTTCCACGGAGCTCTTGTTGAGCATCCAGTTACTGGTCCACAGCAGCATGAGGGTGGCGATCAGCGCGCACACGCCTTCGGAAATCTCCTGAACCGGGCCGGAACCGCCGAACAGGAACGTGAAGAGTACGGCGACCAAACCGGAACCGGCCAAACCTGCGACCACACCAAGGTAGATCCACTTGGTGAAACGCTTGTTGCCGGACTTCACCAGGTAGGCGATCACCGCAGCCACCACCAGCAGCGCTTCGAGACCCTCACGGATCAGAATGAGGAACGCCTGGCCGGCGGAGCTGGTGACGAGTTTGGTGAAGCCGTTGACATTGCCGGACGCACCACCGTCGAGAATGGCCGCGTCTTTCACAAGCCAGCTTTTCAAATCGTCGACATGCTGCTTGATTTCCTTGTCGGAACCGCCGTCGCGCATGATCTTACGAGTCATCTTGAACTGGTATTCGACCTGCGAAACACGATCGCCGGAAATCACGTTCATCACGTTCTTTTCGAAGCCGAGCTTCTCGTAGTACTGGTAGTAGGCGTTGTTGACCAGCGTGGCACCTTCGTCGCCCTTGCCGGCAGCGGCAGCCTCGTATGCCTGGTCGAGAATGACGGTCATTTCGCTGGCAACCTCACTCCACGTGCGGTCGCCTTTGCCTTTGGATGAATTCTTCTTGGCCGCGTCGAGCTTCTTGCGCTCTTCCGCGGTTTGCGCGGCACGCTGCTTCGCATATTCCTTAGGATTGGCGAGGTCGGCGTTCGCGTCAAGCGTTTGCGCGGTTGCGTTGATTTCGGCGGTCAGCGCGTCGATTTTGGCTGCGATGGCGTCGCCTTGGTCCTGCTGGTAGGCAAGACCTTCAAGATCGGTGAATTGCTGCAGCAGTTCCTTCTGCTTGTCGGCACTGATGGTGTCGTTGACGACTTTCGAGAAGTTGGATGCGTCGTAACCGATCCAATGCGCGGTCTGGAAATCGGTGCCGGCCTGACCGTAATTGCCGTCATTGTAGTCTTTTTCGGCAGTCGCAAGCTGGTCTTCGATGTTCTTCGCAGCGGCAGTCCAGGAATCAAAATTCGTTTGACCGTCATCGGCGGCAATTGCCGGCTGCGGAACTGCAGTAGTCGCGAAAAGCGTGGTCAACGCGATCATCAATGCCGCAATGAACGCGACAAGGCGACCGGACACACTTGTAGCCCGCTGCGTATCGCAGGATGACATAAGACCGCTTCCTCTCTCAGCCGTTCGCAATCCGATTCACGAGTGCGCCACCTTTGCCATACGCACAGTGCGCACCGACTTCACAAGATAAAACGAAAAAAATCGAAAGAACAGTCTTGATTTTTTGGCAGTTTTGTTGTAGAAACCTTTAAAATGGCGGAATTCCGCCATTCTTCTTTTCTGTAATCCGCGCGAGTCGTCTCACATAGTGATTTTTTGAGGCGCTTTCGCCGTTCCTCTCCATGCATATTCGTGCGATTGGAAGATTCGGGAATTGGGGGATTTGGGATGGAGCTGGACTTTCTGACCTCACGATTCCGCCCTGGTGACCTCACGATTCCGAAAAAGCAACGAAAAACAAAATCGTGAGGCCAGCGGGCGCATGGACGGAATCAGGATTCGAGCACGTCAAGCACCTTGCGTTCGTTGTAGAACGCGAACACCACACCGCCGATGCCGCACAATACCGCGGCGCAAACAGCCGCAATGCGATAGCCGGCGCCCGACGCCATGCCAATCGTGCTCACGCCGGTAAACAGCAGCATCGCCACCGACTGACCCATCTTCATCGCAAACGTGCGAGCCGCATAGAACATGCCCTGACGATCCTGACCGGTCGTTTTCGAGCTCGCGTCGGCAATATTCGCAACAATCGCCTGCGGAAGAATGCCGAACGCGGCCATCGGAATCGCGCCGACAATCGAGAGAATCAAGCCCTGCGCCATCGGCGGAATCGCAGCGAGCAGACCGGAGCCAAGCGCGCCCGCAAACGCGAACGCACATGTGAAAATCACGAAAGCGACCAGCAGAATCCGCTTCTTGCCAACACGATTCGCCAATACATTCACCGGCATGTAGAACAGCACCGACACTGCGGTCATGAGCACGAAATAGATGGTGGTCGTGGTCTCGGGAAGTTTGAGCAGGCTTGTCACGAAGAACGGCAAACCAGTCTGGAATGTAGTGATCGCAACCCAATAGACCACGTCGGAGCAGACGAACTTGCGGAATTCGCCGTCGCCGAACGTCTGCTTCAACGATTCGATGGTCGATTCGGACGTGGGCTGCGAGTTGACGTAATCGCGTTCCTTGATGGTGAGCGGCGGAACCAGCATGCACACGAATGCGATGGCCGCCATGATGGTGAACGTCAAACGAATGGCGTTCACACGCCCCAAGCCCGGCACGAAACCAGCCCAAATCACCGGTGCCACGTATGCAATGGCGGTGCCGGCCACCCACGTGAACGAAATGGCGGTGGAGATGGTGAGCTGCTGTTTGGAATCGTGACCAAGCTCGGCGATCAGCGCGTTGTAGGGCGTGCAGTAGAACGTGAGCGCAATGTAGTAGCCGATCACCGTGACGAACAGGAACGCGCCGTTGATCCAGCTCGTATCGTTGATTGGACTCCAAAACACCAGCACGGTGACGAGGGCGAGCGGAAGGGCCGCAAATTTGAGGAACGGCATGCGACGACCGGATTTTGATGTGCAACGGTCGGAAAGACTTGCCACGGCCGGATCCACGAATGCGTCGAAGAAGCGGGCGAACGCGGTGATGCCGCCGACTACGGTCACCACGCCGAGTACGGCAAGACCTTGCGGTACGAACACGGTTTGCCCTTGCGAGATGGTTTCGCTGTCAGGCTGGTAGAAGTAGACGAGCCAATTCGAAATAATGCCGGAAAGTAGCGCCCAGCCGAATTGGCCGACGGCGAAAGCCCAGACTTTGGGCATCGGCAGGCTCTTCACCGTTTTTGTTGTGCGCGTGGCTGCACTTGCATTCTCGACGTTCCCCATATCAACCTCCATGTTGACGCCCTGCCGGCAACTGTACCATGCGCCCCATCGCGAAAGTCCCATTTCCCCCAGTAGCTGGAGGAAATGGGCGGGTAGCATCGGAGGCATGGATTCTTTGACGCAACGCATGCCGTTTGTCACGGCGTTTTATAGGGCGCTCGGCACCGGTATGGTGATTTCCGTGGATTCGCCGATCGACGACAAGGTGCGTTCCGCAATGGAATCGCTCATTGAGGATTACGAACACGTGCTGTCTCGATTCCGCAATGATTCGCTGATTGCGGCGATCGGCAAGGCCGAGCATGGCGGAAGTTTCGATTTTCCGGATTGGTGCGCGCCGCTGTTCGATCTGTATGATGCGCTATTTTCCGCCACTTCCGGCGCGATTGATCCGTGCGTCGGCGAGGATTTGATTCGACTTGGATACGATGCGTCGCTGAGTTTCACGGTTACACAAGATGCGCCCGAGCATTTGGGCGCATTGCGCGGACGCGCCGTTTGGGGACGCGATGTGACCCGCCACGGAACCACATTGGTAACGCATGAGCCGGTGCAGTTGGATTTCGGCGCCTGCGGCAAAGGCTATCTCGTCGATCTGCTCGGGCGCATGCTGCAGTCGTCACAATTCGTGATTGATGCGGGAGGTGATTTGCTGATTCATGCGGAACAGCCCATTTCCGTCGCACTTGAGGATCCGGAAGATCAGTCCCACGCAATCGGAATCGCACATATTGCGAACGGAGCGTTGTGCGCAAGCGCACCCAGCCGACGCCATTGGAACGTGGCAGTCAACGAGCGCACCCAAATCGCCATTCATCATCTGCTCAATGCCATCGACGGACTGCCCGCGCAACAAACCGAAGCCAGCTGGGCATACATTCCAGCAAACGCAACGCTCAATCTTGCACGCGACTACCCCACCGCCGTTGCGGACGGCCTGGCCACGGCCCTGTTCGTTTCCGACGTAGCACAACTGCAACGCACGTTCGATTTCACATACGCAACATTGGACGAATCCCGCCAAATCGCAGTCAGCCGCAACTTCCCGGCCGAACTCTTCCTGCGATCCGCATAACAGCCGAATACCAGCCGAAATAAACAAAGACCGCACGTCTTTGGGGACGTGCGGCTCCTGTGAATCAGCCAGCCAGAACGGCGAATCAGTCGGTGAGGGCGAACTGGCTGTTGTAGATGTCGGCGTAGAAACCGCCTTTGGCGAGCAGCTCCTCATGCGTACCGCTTTCCACGATGTCGCCATGGTTCATGACCAAAATCATGTCCGCATCGCGGATGGTGGACAGACGGTGCGCGATCACGAACGACGTACGGTCCACGGTCAGCGCGTCCATGGCCTTCTGAATCAGCTCTTCCGTACGCGTATCGACCGAAGAGGTGGCCTCGTCGAGAATCAGAATCGGCGCATCCTCAACCATGGCTCGCGCAATGGTGAGCAACTGCTTCTGACCCTGCGAAAGCGTGGCCTTGTCGTCAAGCACTGTGTCATAGCCATTCGGCAGCGACATGATGTAGTGGTGCAGCCCCACGGCCTTGCATGCGTCCTCGATCTGCTTGTCGGTGACGTCCGGCTTCGAATACGCGATGTTTTCACGCACTGTTCCACGGAACACCCACGTATCCTGCAATACCATGGAGAACTGGTCATGCACGTTCCAGCGTGGCACGGACTTCGTATCCACACCATCAATCGCAATCGAACCGCCCGAAATCTCATAGAAACGCATCAGCAGATTCACCATCGTGGTCTTGCCGGCACCGGTCGGACCAACAATCGCAACCTTCTGACCGGACTTCACCGAAGCGGAGAAATCGTTGATGATCGTCTTGCTCGGATCGTAACCGAACTTCACATGACTGAACTCAACGTCACCGCGCACCGGTTTGCCGTTCACGCCGAGCAGCGCCTGCTTGTCGGATTCGTCGGCCATCTCCGGCTCTTCAAGGAAGCTGAACACGCGCTCGGAAGCGGCCGCGCAACGCTGCAGGTTCTGGAATGCCTGCGCGAACTGGGAAAGCGGCTGGGTGAACAGTCGAATGTACATCATGAACGCAACGATCACACCAAACTCGATCTTGCCATCCATCGCAAGCACAGCGCCGACCACGCACACAACCACGTAGCCGAAATTGCCGACGAAATTCATCAACGGCATCATCAGGCCGGAAAGGAACTGGCTCTTCCATCCCGAATCGTACAAATCGCCGTTGTACTTTTCGAACGCGCGAATCGAATCAGCCTCGCCGCAATACGCCTTGACCACGGTGTGGCCGGCGTACATCTCTTCGACGTGACCGTTGACATCGCCCAATGCGATCTGCTGACGGGAGAAGTACTTCTGCGAAACCTTCATGATTGCGCCCATGATGAGCAGGCCAACCAGGCTGGAAGCGATGGCGCACACCGTCATAATCACATTGTTGTAGAACATCATGATGAGCGCGCCCACGAACAGCGTGACCGACGTGATCAGCGAGCCGACCGACTGGCCGAGCGTCTGGCCGATGGCGTCCACATCGTTGGTGATGCGGCTGAGCACATCGCCGTAGCTGACCTTGTCGAAATACTTGAGCGGCAGCTTGTTGATCTTCACGCTGATGGCTTCGCGCAGCTCCTGTGCGGTGCGCTGCGTGACGTTCGCCATCATCCAGCTTTGCACGTAGCACAGCACCGCGTACCCCACATACAGCGCCACCAGCAGCCATGCGATGTGCGTGACCGCGTCCATGTCGATCGCACCGAGCACCGGCTTGCCATTGACTAGCGCAGGCAGGCCTTTGGCGATCTCGTTGGTCATGTCCTTGAGTTTGTCCGGACCGACGATCTGGCATACCGTGCCGATCGCGCCCAATACGAGCGCCACAATGATGGCGGGAATGTAGTGGCGGCAGAAATGCACCAGTTTCTTCATCACACCACCGAAATCCTGCGGTTTTTCAACGGCCCCGCGGCCGCGTCCCATAGGTCCTCCTGGCATATCAGCGACCCTCGCTTTCGTTCAATTCGCTTTCGACGGACGGCTTGCCGGTTTCAATCGGTTTGCCGGTTTCGCCCGGCAGCTTGCTTTCGCCCGACTTGCCGTCGTTCAATTCGTCTTCGCTCAGCTGAGACTGCGCAATCTGACGGTACACATCGCAGTTTTCCAGCAGTTCGCTATGCGTGCCTTGGCCGACCACCTTGCCGTCGTCGAGCACCACGATGCGGTCGGCGTCCATAATGGTGCCGATGCGCTGCGCGACAATCAGTTTGGTAGAATCTTTCGCTTCCTTGGCGAGCGCGTCGCGTACGGCACGGTCGGTTTTGAAATCAAGTGCGGAAAAGGAATCGTCGAAAATCAGGATTTCCGGATGACGATAGACGGCACGTGCAATCGACAGACGCTGTTTCTGCCCGCCCGACACGTTCGATCCACCCTGCGAAATCGCGGAATCGTACTGCTTTTCCTTGGTTGCGATGAATTCGGTCGCCTGTGCAACTTCACATGCGTTGCGCACGTCGGCGCGCTGTTCCGAAGTGAGTGTGCGATGCTCGTTTTGCGTTGCGATCAGCTCTTTTTCGCGCTTTCTGCCGGCCGCGGTCGAGGTATCGGTCATGTCGACGATGCCGGCATCGGTGGTGTCGAGCGGATTGTCGCCATAGCTGACATTGGATGCGATCGTGCCTTTGAACAGGAAGGATTGTTGCGGCACATATCCGATTTTGTCTCGTAATGCCTTGAGCGTGTAGTCGCGCACGTTCACGCCGTCGACGAGCACCTCGCCTTGCGTCGCGTCATAGAAACGCGGCACGAGGTTGATGAGCGAGGATTTGCCGGAGCCGGTGGAGCCGATGAACGCGACCGTTTCGCCCTTCTTGGCAGTGAAGTTGATGCCTTCGAGCATGGCTTCACGCGAATCCGGGTAGGTGAAGGAAACATTGCGGAATTCGATTTCGCCCTGCTTGCCTGCTTCGCCAGCATCGCTGCGGGTGCCGTCGGTGATCAGCGGTTCGGTGTCGAGCACTTCGAGCACGCGCTGTGCGGACACGTCCGCTCGCGGCCACAGCACGAACACCATGCTCATCAGCAGGAAGCTCATGATCACCTGCACGGAGTAGCTGGAGAACACCACCATGTTGGAGAAGGTGGTGAGCTTGTCGGCCGCGTCGGCCGCGTCGATCAGGTAGGCGCCGATCCAGTACACGGCAAGCATAAGACCGTTCATGATGGTGTTCATCAACGGCATCATGAAGGCCATGGCACGGTTGGTGAACAGCTGGGTGTCGGTGAGTTCCTTGTTGGCCTTGGTGAACTTGGCTTCCTGGTAATCCTCGGCATTGTAGGCGCGCACCACGCGCAGGCCGGTGAGGTTCTCGCGCGCCACAAGGTTGATGTTATCGGTCAGTCGCTGCATGGACTTGAACTTCGGCATGACGAGAACCATGAGGATCGTGATGGAGACCAGCAGCACCACTACCGCGATGCCGGTGGCGAGCGTCCATTCGAGACCGTCTCCCGCAATCTTGCAGACGGCCCAAACCGCCATAATCGGCGATTTGACAATCATCATCAATCCCATGGTGATGAACATCTGAATCTGCGTAATATCGTTCGTGGAACGCGTAATCAGCGAGGCTGTGGAGAATCGGCTCATTTCAGCCGGTCCGAACGATTCTACCTTGCGGAATTCCATGGAACGCAGACGCTGGCTGAACGATGCGCCGATGCGTGCCGCGAAATAGCCGGTGATGATGGCGCATGCTGCCGATCCAAGCGAAATAAGCAGCATTTTGCCGCCGGCGATCCAAATATCGTGCATTTCACTGCCGGGGGTTTCCACGAGGGTGGTGATGTCGGACATGTAGTCCGGCAGGGTCAGGTCAAGCCAGATCTGCCCGACGATGCTGACCAGTGCAATGAGCATCTGGCCTATCTCCGCTTTGGAGAGGTATCGCATAATGCGGAACATGCTTGGATCCCTTCTCTTGTGTTGCGTTTGAAGTTTTTGCGATTGATGGATTGGTTGGATCAACTACATGAGTTGATCGAATTGCGATTAATGATTTACATAAGTCCTATTGAATTGTCTTACGATATTTAATTACTTACAGTGTAAGACAATCTCATATTTCTGTGTATTTGCTGAGAGCGATTCTTCTCAGCTCGGTCGCGCGCGGCCAACATATACCATTCGCGACACACTCAAGGCCGTTTGGCCAAGCTTACAGTCGCGAGCGACGCATACCGGTCGCACGCTTACGCGGTAGGCAGTCCCTACGCAGGATCTTCAGATTTGGCTTTTGCGAAGGCTTGCTTTACTTCTTCGGCGGTGGGGCGGGGCTGGCCAGGGATGCAGATGGTCACGTATGTGGCAAATTCCTCGGTAAGATCCACGAATTCGCGCGTGCGACGCTCCCCCATCTGCGAAAAGACCCAGCAGACGGCGTCGCGCATATCCTCGCGCTGCTGCTTGGCCTTCGCCCGCCCCTGCTCGGTAAGATTCACATGCACAATGCGTCGGTCGTTGGGATCGACCTCACGCTCGATCAGACCCTTTTTTTCCAACGCAGCCAACAGCGTGGAAATCCTGCCCGACGTGACCTTCAACGCGGTAGCCAACTGCGAAGGCGTTTGCGCGCCCTTGAACTCAAGCTCGCGAATAATGAATGGCTCGCCCTTGGAATCACGCGACATCGCCTGCTGCATCTGAGACTTCTTACCCCAGACCACTTTCATCAGCCTGTCAAACGACTCCCGCTCGAAGCCCACGCTTCACCTCGCCTTATTCGATGCCCATCAGTTATGTCTCGATAATATCTTTTACTGTAAACATTTTTCGATCGCAACGTGCAAGTACAGGAAAACGCCCAAAAAGGAAACGATAATCAGCAAGGAAGCATCGCAAGCTCTTCTTGAGTGAGCTGAAGTTGCGTTGCAGCGAAGGAATCGTTGATTTCCTGCGGATTGCGAGCGCTGGGAATGGTGAACAGACGTTCGTAACGAGTCAATTCCCACGCCAGCACCACACGCTGGTAGGAGCAACCACGTTGCGCGGCAACCGTGCGGAACGGATCGTACGCGCTCTGATCGAACGTATCGAGGAATCCGCCGAGCGGCGACCAACAGACGAAAGCGAGCCCCAATTCGGCGCAATGCTCCATCGTATGTTCCGGATCGGGATGCGACGGCGAGAACTGGTTTTGCACGGCGACCAAGCCGCTGCCGATAATGCCGCGCGCAAGATCGATCTGCTCGTTATTCACACGGGAGATGCCCGCATATTTGATCACGCCTTCGTCGAGCAGCTGCTTCAACGCGCCGCATTGGTCTTCGTAAGGCACCGCGGGATCGGGGCCATGCGAATACAACAGGTCGAGCGTATCGACGCCCAAGTGCAACGCGGACTCCTTGGCGTCACGAATCATGGTTTCGGGGCGCGAATCCGCCATCCATCCGTATTGACTGCCCGCCGCCTGCAAATGCTGGCGTTCCTCGCCAGGCCGACGGCTGCATCCCTCAGAATCCCGCCCCTGAGTGTCCGATTCTGGTGAATCGGACATCTGTGCCCCAAATCCGGCACCCTGTTTGTCCGATTCTCCAGAATCGGACACAGGAGCAACAAAAGCGGGGACCTCCATGGTGCGTCGATAGCCAGTTTTCGTGGCGACGAGCACTGCATCTCGGGGGCCATTCCACGAAGCGAGCGCATCACGCACCAACTTTTCACCGTAGCCAAGGTCTTCCGCAGTGCCGGTGCCGGGCTTGCTCGGCAAATAATATGACCAAGCCGTATCCAAATAGCGGACACCCGCGTCCAAACCGGCATGAATCGTACGAATCGCGGTATCGCGATCCGGACGCCCCTCAATCGCCAAAGCCATCGTTCCCATACCAAGCCGAGGAATCGTAAATCCTGCCAACTCACCGTTCATCATCATCTTCCCCTTCCTTCCAAGAACATAGCCGATTCGTACACGTTCATCTCAAGACTAACCCAACGTGAACCGGCGCAAGCTTGTCGGGCGCGTGCGCGAAGATGAAGGCACAACCGAACGGGAGCCGAAAGGCTGAGAGGGAGCTCACGGAGCTTCGACCGAGGACTTGATGCGGGTAATGCCGCCGTAAGGAGACGGGTTGTTCACGCCGCAAGACGTATCTCATCTTCCGTTCGCGATAACCGAATATCGCGTGATTAGGGTCACGGAGGGGCGCACCACCTCATAGGGTACGGTTCCTTCGGCGACCCTTTTTTTCGTACCAACCTTGAGTGCCCGATTCTGCAGAAACGGACGCACAAGCGGCTCAAATAAGCGCCTACGTGTCCGATTCACCAGAAACGGACATCCGTGGACTGAAATAGATGCCGTGCGTGTCCGATTCTGCAGAATCGGACATTTAAAGACCAACAATGAACCTCCGGATGTCCGATTCACCAGAAACGGACATCCGGAGTGCAGGAAAGCATGTGTCACGACAGACACAGAAGGGAACCGCAATGATCATCAACGGTAAGGAAGAGAACGTCGCCACGCCAATCACCGTGGCCGAACTGATCGAAAGCAAGGGCCTGCGCGCCGACCGCGTGGCTGTCGAGCTCAATGGTGAGATCGTGCCTCGCACCCAGCGTGCGCAGACGCAGCTCAAGGGCACCGACACGTTGGAAATCGTCACGTTCGTGCAGGGCGGCTGAACCACTTTCAAAGTTTCTTACGATTACGACCGGCGCAATGCACGCGTAACAATCGCAAGAACATACAAAACACAACCAACCCGGCAAAAACAACGCACGAACGGAAAACGAGAATACGAGAACAACCATGACTTTTGAACCATCCGCATCGCAGGCGCAGATCGACGCCCGCCAGCACGCTTTCGACAACCAGCCCGACCCGACCACGCTCGTCAGCCGCGAAGAAATCCGCGCGGCCCTGCTCGACCGCCACACCGCGGCCACGCAAGACAAGCTCGACGCGGCGCACGTGGCCATTTGCGGCTGCGGCGGCCTCGGATCGACGATTGCAGTGGCGTTGACCCGCATTGGCGTCGGTCACCTGCATTTGATTGATTTTGATCGCGTGGATATGACGAATCTGAATCGTCAGCAGTATTTTTTGAAGGATCTTGGGCAGTACAAGACGGAAGCATTGCGCAGTAACTTGCGTCAGATCAATCCTTTTATCGATATCACCATTGATACCGTGAAAGTGACCGACGAGAACGTGCCGATGCTGTTCGGTAATGAAGATATTATCTGCGAAGCGTTCGACGTGCCGGAAAACAAGACGATGCTGGTGAATGCCGTACTTGAGAATCTGCCGAACAAGAAGCTGGTGAGTGCTTCTGGAATGGCGGGATTCCGCAGTTCCAATTTGGTGAATACTCGTCGCGTTTCGAAGAATTTCTACTTCTGCGGCGATGGCGAAACCGCTCCGGTGCCAGGCGCTGGTCTGATGGCACCGCGCGTGGGTGTGGTCGCCTGCCATGAAGCCAATATGATCACTCGCTTGATTCTCGGCGAAGAAGACGCCTGACAGCGAAACGCAAACGCAAACGCAAGTTGCAATCGCAAATCGCAACGAATGACACGACACTAATCGCATAGTAAGGATTAACCATGAGCACCGAAAACACGATCACCACCGCGGAAAAAGACTTCGCAGCGGCACCGAATGCCACACTCGACGAGCTGGTCGGCACCACCACGAACACCGCACTGCTGCCGGAACCGGATGCGCACGCGTATGACGAAATCGCCACCGGTGACGCCGATCCGTTGATCCTCGGCGGACACAAGTTCACGAGCCGTTTCATTCTCGGTTCCGGCCGCTACGATCTGAACCTCATCAAGGCGACCATTGAGAACGCGGGCACGCAGATCGTCACCATGGCGTTGCGTCGCTGCCGTACCACCGAAAACAATCTGCTCGACTACATTCCGAAGGGCATCACCATGCTGCCGAACACGTCCGGCGCACGCAATGCCGAGGAAGCGGTGCGTATTGCCCGTCTCGCGCGCGAAGTGTGCCAGACGGATTTTGTGAAGGTGGAGATCGAGCATGAGGCGAAGTATCTGCTGCCCGACAATGAGGAAACCATCAAAGCCACGAAACAGCTGGCAAAAGAAGGCTTCGTGGTCATGCCGTACATGTTCCCCGATCCGATTGCGGCGAAGCGTCTTGAAGACGCTGGTGCGGCTTGCGTGATGCCACTCGGCGCGATGATCGGCTCGAATAAGGGTCTGCGTGCACGCGATTTCATTGAAGTGATTATCAAGAATTCCAATGTTCCGGTGATTATCGACGCTGGTATTGGCCGTCCGAGCCAGGCTGCGGAAGCCATGGAAATGGGCGCGGACGCGGTGATGGCATACACGGCCATCGCTTCCGCCGGCAATATTCCGCTGATGGCACGCGCGTTCAAGAAGGCGATCGAAGCTGGTCGTGAAGCGTATTTGTCTGGCTTGGGCAAGGTTACGGAAGATCATGCCGTGCCGTCCAGCCCGACGAACGAGGCCGACTATATCGGCTGATTTGCGCTGGATCCCGTAATGGGGATTCGCGCAAAGACCATACTGAAAAGGGGCGTTTGCCGAACGTATGTGATGCACTCACGTTCGGCGAACGCCCCTTACTTGTATCCTGCGTTACCTGCAAACGTTACTGCTGCAAGGCTTCCTTAAGATCGCGATTCTGGAATCGTTCGTGTAGCAGGCAATATCCGCCAAACGCAACCAGCCAAATCAGACCGGCAATCGCAGAACCAATCGTGTCCGTCGACAGGAACAACGTGACATACACGAGCACAAAGAACGTGATCGCAATCCAATCAAACACCTGCCAAGCGGGCATGACGAAACCGTCTGGTAGAAAATCGCTGCTCTGACGATACCTGTGGTGGGCGAGCATCGTCAGCACGTAAATGAAAATCACCACAGCGCTGGCGGCCGAAGCGAATAGCACGAACGCGCCGGAAATACCCGGAATCGCGTTGATGATCGGGGAGAACAGAATCATGCAACCCGAAGCGACAATCGCCTTCGCAGGCACCTTGTGGTCGGAAACCTCAGCCAAACGCGCCATCGCAGGCGACTCGGAATCCGAAGCAAGCTGATACAAGTGACGACCGGCCGAATAAATCAGCGAATTCAACGCCGACGCGGCAGCCGTAATCACCACGAAGAACACCAGGGCGGCGGCCCAATCAAGACCCGCATATTTGAACACCATGATGAACGGCGAACCGAACGAGCCATCGGAATTCTCGTGAAAGTTACGCCAGGGCACAATAGCCATGATCGCGATCAGCGCACCCACGTAGAAGATCAGAATACGCATGATCAGCTCGTTCACGGCCTTCGGCAGCACCTCGCGCGGATTCTGCGTTTCCGACACCGTGACACCCACGAATTCGATGAGCTGGTAGGCGAAGAACACCATTTGGAAGCTCATGAAGAAGTTCATCCAACCGTTCGGCGCGAGCTGGAAGCCGTCGGTGATATTCGTAAGGCTCACCGTGGCACCCGACACCGTGCCGTCCACGCCTTCGATGTGCGTGGCGGGGTAGCTGAAGCCGATGATCAGCATCACGATGGCGGTGACGATCAGACCGACGATCAGCGTGATCTTGATCATGGAGAACCAGAATTCCGCCTCGCCGAACACTTTCACCGCAATCAGATTGATGCCGGTGAGCGCTACGAGGAAGCACAGTTCGATCAACCACTTCCACGAGTTCAGGTCTATGCCGAATGTGCCGAAGAACGTTACGAAATATGTGCTTACGGCGGTGATTTCGGTCATGCCGGTCAGAATGAGCACGATCCAATACGTCCAGCCGGCGAACTTGCCCCACCCGCGGCCGAGATAGCGCGTGATGAAGTTGATGAACGTGTGCTGGCTAGGATCACTGTACATCATTTCGCCGATGGCGCGCATGAGCAGGAACATGATGAGGCCAACGCCGATGTACACGAAAATGATGCTCGGGCCGGTCAGTGCGATCGACTTGCCGGAGCCGAGGAACAGGCCGGTGCCGATGGTGCCGCCGATGGCGATGAATTGGACGTGGCGGTTTTTCAGGCCTCGCTCCATTTCGTTGCTTTGGTCGAGGCTTTCGACGGATTTGATGTGCGCGGCGCTTGAGCCCGCGGAATTGGTGTTCTCGGAAGTCATAATGTTCACTACCCTACCCCGCGAACCGCACATTGCGCCCGCCGAAGCTTTGTTTTTGGGCACGTACGCAGATTTTGCGGCACTGGCGCATCCCGTTTGTGGTCAACCGTGCCCAGCCGACCACCTTATTCCCGTATTTTCGCCTCGCCATACCCCCTGCCGCCCTATCTCGTCTATATATGGCAGATTCACGAGGTTGACCGCTACTTTCTCGCTTATATATGGCACTTGCTCACGGCAAAACACCACTTAGGGGGTACGTTTTGGGCGTATTTCCGCAGGCTGACTGCCATATATAAGTGAGATACGCCCAACTGTCCGACACAAATCGCGCCTCGCTTGTCTGATTCTGCAGAATCAGACACTTACGCGGCATAACGATGGTCTGGGTCAGGCGGTGGCGGCGATTTGCCCGCGCAGTTCGGCGTTCGCGCGCTCCAGTTCGTCGATACGGCGTGCCTGCTGTTTGATGATGATGCTCGCGGTTCCCACGTCGATGCCGTCGTCGCCTTGCGCTTTGACGGGAATATGTTCCATCGTCCTGTTGGTGATGCTATCGAGGTTGCGCCTCATCACGAACGCATGCTCATACCGGTTGACGAGTTGCGCGATGATCTCGCTGTCGCTCATGTTGCCGCTGCCGGTCACGGATTTGATGGCCGACGTTTTCCAACGATCCACACACCGTTCGATGCGCTTGTATCCGATGAGATCCGGCGGAAGTCCCGCTTCCCGGAAGATTTTGGTTGGCGATTCGCCCGTCAAGTAGCGGATGGTGCACACTTGCTTGAACGAATCGGCGTAGGTGATGCGATTGCGCGTTACGTTGGCGACCGCTGGCAGTCCGCGCAATAGTTGGATTTCCTCGTCGCTGAATGCTCCCCCACCTCGTGCCATGACACCCGCCTTTCCACTGTTTGCATGGATGTGCTTGCGATTGTAGGGTGATGTTGGCGTAAGATGCCCCCACCTGCAACCCCTGTATGGTTGCTTTGTTTGACGCCTGTTTTGCCACCTACTTGCCACCTGCGGATACCTTTTTCATGCCGGATTTCGCCGTTTGGTACCGGATTTCACCCGCTTCGATCCCGTATTGCCCCGTACAAAACCTTCACCCCTAAAAAGTATGGAAAGGCACGAAAAGACATGAAAAGCGGGCATCCACGGATGGTTTCCGCGAATGCCCGCTTATCTCGTTTTTGCGCTTATTGTTTCAGCGATTGAGCGCGTATCAGCGCATGCGCTGGCGCGACTTGAGCGCGACGGCAACGCCGGCACCTGCCACGAGCAGCGCCACCACGGTGAAGAGGGTCGTGCCCGCAGCACCGGTAAGCGGCAGCTGGGTGACGTTCTTCACGTTCTTGACCTTGTACGTGTAGTTATCGGAGACCTCAGTGCTCGGAGCCAAGCCCCAGATATCGGCACCTGTATACTCGACGGCCTTACCGTTCGTAATGGTAACGGTAAATGCAGCTTTGAGATTCGACTGGAAGCCTGCAGGAACCTCGGTCTCGGTGACCCTGTAAGTACCGTCCGCAAGACCCTTGAAAGTCACCGTTCCATTTGACTCGGAAGTCGCAGTAGCAGTGGACGGAGTCGAGGCACCGTTCTGTCCTTCGATCTCAAACTTAGCACCAGCCAGAGCATTGCCCTGGGCATCGGTCTTGGTGAAGGAGAACTGACCGTTGGTGATGGTAGTGCGGTCAGTAGCTTCAGCACCATTGTCGGAGAGCACGACCGCGTTAGTCACGGCCTTGCTTCCGGAGGCTCCCGCTTCAGTAACCTTGGCAGCATAGGTCACAGTAATGAGTGCACCTGCGGTCTGCTTCTGGATGGAACTGATGGTGACGGTGAAGGTGCCATTCTTGTTTTGGGCCACGGTGTAATCCGTACCCTTGTTCAGGCTCTTATCGCCGACCGTCACCTTAAGGGAATCGAAATCCACAGTCTGGCCAGCAGACGGGGTATCCGTGTAGGTGTAGCCGTAATCGCTGTAGTACTGCGTGTTCTGCGGCACCTTGCTCGTAATGGTGTATGTCACTTTCTGGCCAACGGAAGCGGTGATGACGTCCTCTCCATTCACCTTCTTGGTCACGGCAGTGGTCTGGTTCTTAATGGCCACAGTTGTCTCAGTGAGTGGATTCAGCACGCCATCCTTAACGTTACCGGAGCCAACGAGGATTGCGATAGACGGAGTGGCAGCTCCATTGGTGCCAACCGAGTAATCCGCGTCCACAAACAGGTACAGGCCCGCAGGGAGCGTCACAGTAGCGGAAGTGCCATTAGCGGCAGCACCCAAATCAACCTCTTCTGCGGTACCAAGCTTGTCAGTCGTGGTCTTCAGCGATTCCACAAACTTACGGGAAGCGCTATTATTCCATGCACCATCTGCAGAATTGTCCACAGACAGCACGCCTTCGGCGAGCGCCCAAGCCATCAGATCGCCGGTTTCAGAGACAGTCTTGCCCGTAGCAGACTCAAGTGCCGCCTTAAGAGTACCGCGGTCAACACCGTCGGCAGTCTGCACACCGTACGTTGCATTGCTACCAGTGCCGTACTGCACGTAGTCAGCGATCTTGTAGGCGTCCAGCTTACGATTGGTCAGCTGCTTGGCGTCCTGAGCAGTGAATGTGAAATTCACCTTACTAGTGACGACAGTGCCGCTGCCGTCAGCCTGTGCGCTTGCCGCGCTCAGGGCCATGCCGCCCAGCAACGTCGCGGCTGCAGCGATACCGGCGAAAAGTTTCCTCATCTTCATGAGAATCCCCTCTCATTGTGTTGTTGATGCTGTGTTTGTTTTTGCTAACGGGATCTGAAGCCCAACATGCTCCGGATCCACAAAATTGGTGATGTGCGGCTGGACCGCCCCGTGAAGGTTGGTAGGGCAGTCCAGCCCGAGGAACCGTCTCAGACGAGACGCTTCCTGCTGTTCCAGACGCCAGCCGCGCCAACCAGCAGTACTGCGAGTCCGCCGATCGAGCCGCCAACCAGCAGCCATTGACGATCCGTGGTTCCGCCCGTCAACGGCAACGCCGACACCGCCACATACGTATTGGTGAATTTGGCGACATTCGCAGACTGATTATCAACAGTCTTGCCGTTGTCGTCCTTGACTTGCTTGATGCTCACTGTTGGCGTGCCCATATCGGCAGGAACCGTCACGGTTACCGTGTATTCCGCCTGGGAATAGTGCAGGCCGGCAATGGCGTTGGTGGGCTTGGTTTCCTTCACCGTGTAGGTGTAGGTGCCATCGGTCTTGTATACGATCTTGCCGAAGCTCGCCTCGTGATTTGCGGTATTCGCATTGATCGTGACGGAAGCTGAATCGGGCAATGGAGCGTTCTGGGCTGGGTCAGAGCCGGCAATGGTGAAGTTGAAGGAGTCACCTTTCTTCCATTCACGACCGCTGATGCTCTTGGACACCTTGATCGAACCTTCAGCCAACGTCGACTTCTTGTGAGTGTTGGTGACAGCGACGTTCCACTCCTCCACATTGTCAGCCGTATTCGCGTTGGAATTGGCGTTCCACAGCTCGTCGGCAGTGATTGTCACGTCTTGGCTCTTGTAAGAAGTTTCGTAGCCTTCAACAGCCTTTTCGACCACCTTATACGTGTGACCGGGAGCTAGGTTTTCGAAAGTTGCAGTCCAATTCGTATCAGCCGTCGCCGCAGCTTCGCGCGAGTCCTTTTCATCGATCTGCAATGTGAACGTCACCGATTCAGGATTGCCTTCTGAGCTCGCTTTGCCATCAGCATCAGCCCACTTCTTCTGCACTGTGATGGCACCGGTCTTGACCTGATCGACCGGCTGCTCCGTATAAGGCGCATCACCGCAGGCATGTGTTTTACCGTCACCCGAGTAGGCCAAGCATGCGCTGTCGTTGGTGTAGAAACCGGGCTTGTTCACAGACGTGGCATTACCGGCAGCATCAGAACCAGCACTACCAGTCACACCGTCGTAGCCATCTTTTTCAGCGTTCTTGTTCGCCGCATAATCGTCATACGCCTTCTGCGTAGGCTTAATGTCGAACTGCAGCGTGTAAGTCACACCGTCAGGAAGTGGATCGGCGTTCTTCGGCGATGCGGTAATCGTCCTGCCATTCACCGTGATATTCCATTGCGCAGTTACATCAGTGTCATCGTCGGTAACCACTTTCGCGGTTTTTTCAGGATCGGCATCAGCAAAATCTGCATATTCCGACAGCGTATCTTGAATGGTCACGCCGGTATATCCGTTAGTGGTCGTAATGGTTTGCTGAATGTCTTCGAAAACCTTCGACAGCTCAGAAGCCGTACTGGCGGTCTTGTAGTAGCCCTTGTCCGAGCCGCCACTAAGCGTTACACCAGACCAAGCAACACTTCCATAATTCGGATAATTGCTGGACACCGCATTCATAAACACATTGGCTTTGCGCGTCTCATCTGACAGCCAATTGCACGAAGTTACGCTCGTGTCAGCACCAGAGAAGATGCCTACGCTGTACACACCAACATTCGCATCTTTCAGTTGCTTAGCGGTCGTCAATGTCTTGTTCGCAACAGTATTGTCGAATGCACTACTCGTAGTCGGCACACCATCGGTAAAGAACACTACATACTTGATTGCATTAGTTCGCTTGTCCTTATCCAAGGTGGACTTAGCTTCGCGGAAACCAGCCGCAGTATTAGTGGCACCCTGGGGTTCTAAGCTTTCGACCCTAGTTTTCAGTGTCATTACGTCAGACGTAAGTTCGCTTAGCGTAGATGCAGTTTTAGCAAAGCTCACCAACGAAACCTGTACTTTGTTATCAGCGTTTGCGATTGTCTCATTCTGCATATCAACGCCATTTAAGAAAGTGGTCACTGCCGCCTTCAGCGCTGCAGAGCGAACAGCATTATCGCCTCTGCACGGGGAGTAGAAGGGCTGATCACCATTCATGCAGTAGTTCATCGAGCCGCTGTTATCGAGCACTAGTGCGATGTCGACTGGCTGGGAGACGGTTTGCGAAGTGCTGGACCGCTTGCCCGTCACGTTGAGGTTCAGCGTGTATGTATCGTTGGCACCATTCTTCTTGGCGATGGTTTTATGATGTTCCGGCACTCCAAGCGGCTCAGGCTTGGCAGTCACCGTGAAGTGACCTTGCACCGTATGATCGGCCGCAACAGTCATGTCAACGTAACGATGTCCATATTCATCTGTCTGAATCGCAAGGCCGGAAACAACCTTGCCATTGTCAGTGCCTTCGAATGCTACGTCATACTTAGACCAGTCCGTCGTGGTGCTTGTCAGGTAGAAACGAACCGTTTTCTTTTCACCGGCGGCGGCGAGGATTGGCAAGGTGCCGCTTTCCCTGGTTCCTGACGAGATCACACCCGATTCAAGACTTCCAGTTTCGCCCAAAACACCAGCATTAAATGTTGCGCTCGTATCGCCATTGACGGTGATCTTCGCAACAGCCTGCGAGAAAATAACGCCGAACGCCGCACCCTGCCTTGAGCCATAACCACTGTTCTTCATCTCAATGGAAACCTGAGTTGGAGTGGACGTTGTATACAGACGAATGCCTTGAGGTACGCTGTCTCCATCCTTACCCGTGCAAGTTATGGTTTGATTGTCAGTCGAAAATTTGCGGCTTACAGAAACTGTAATTGCTACCGTCTGTTGGATAAGATCCCAGTTGCGTAATCGCGGAACTGGAGGTGTACACCATTTGCTCGTTTTTGTTGGTGCTTTCCGCATCCGCCATAACGAACGAATACTGCAGATTAGCTACATTCTGACCGTTTTTAGTAATGGTGATATCTGAAAGCTGTATCTTCGAATCGTTCTGATATCCATCGTTTTGATATAGCGCGGGCTTGCTTCCGGCTGGGAAATCAGAATATCCCTCAACACCGAAGATTGCGTGATGTCCAGCTTCACCTTGGTATGTACGCTCATCCCACGTTGGCACTCCACTGGCGACGACCGTACGATTGCCGAAATAACGCGCGGTAAATGACATGGTCAGGCCACCGCCGAGATTCACGGTCATTTTTTTGGCCGGCGTCTTTTTTGGCGGCATTTGAGTCGAACTTGGACATATCAAGCCAACACACGCGCTGCAAAGCATTCGTTCCAGCGTAAATACAGTTGGAATCAGTAACATCCGCCACTACGGAAGGGCTATTTTGCTCGGCGTTGACAGTTTGCGGATCGGGCTGCGAAGCGGTATCAGTCTGCGAGTTCGTATCCGAAGATGTAGCATCTCCGGCATTTGCCGCATTCGCCGTGTTTACGCCGGTATCCGTACCAGTGTTGGTATCGGATTCAGTGCCCGTAGGGTCGACGGAAGTATCGCCCGCATTGTCAGTGCCCGCGTTATCCGTGGCGTTACCGTCACCGGTCGTTTCGTTAGCAGTGGTCACGCTCTGGTCCGTGGTGGTTTCCACAGTGGTCGGCGTATCTTCCGCAAGCGCGGCGGAAGTGGTGGCGTAGCCCAGGCCGCCGAGCATGGCGACCGATGCGAGCACAGCCACTATACGTTTTGCAAGTCCTCCCCTGGGCTTCGCCTCATATTCATGTGCATGCCTCATGAGCATCCCCTTAAATCCTGTGCAATCACGCGTCTTACGACGCGCAACCTCTCTTCATGCCAAGATTCGCAACATCTTCTACGTGCCCGGAAAATCCTGACAGTGCTTCAACTCTGGAAGCTAGAGGAAAAGGGACTGCCATGCGTACACCCTAAGTGCGGGAAAGTCGGGTATCGCACAATCGATGGAAATTGCTGAATCGCAACACAAGTCACCCACGAAGAGCACCCGACGTTATCGCGAAGAAACGATGGGATAATCACTGCAATGACGCTTCTTCACACTTTCGTAACCATTAGTCAATAATGGCAATCACGCATGCTCTATTCGCCAACCACAACTTTTATATTCAAATTGCATGTCAGACACGCCTTCATGCAGTAACCGAATCAGCCGCGCTTCGGCCACCAAGCAGCATGCCTGCGAATATGCCACGGCTTGCGTCGCAACCAAACCAACAACGCGCCCACTACGAGAGTCGCAATACCTGTGATCGCACCAATCGCGCGGGCATCCTTCACCGCGTCGTTTTCGGCGGGAATCTCATCTGGAATGGCGGAACGTGTGGCCGAAACCAGCAGACGGTGCGTGTTGACGCCATATGGCGTGCAGGTCATCAGGGTCACGCGATCCTCACCAGGCACGATTTTCAGCTGCGACGTGTCGTTCGGCTCGATCACCGTGATACGGTCCACCTGATAGCCGAGCGTTCGACCCATCACTTCGATGTAGAAGTAGTCGCCGACACGCATTTCATCGAGCCGCGTGAACATGGCCGCCTCGACCAGTCCGCGATGCCCGGTGAGCACCGCATGCGTGCTCTTGCCGCCGACTGGCAGGCTGCTGCCGTACAGGTGGCCCGCGCCCGAAGCGAGCGCCGATTCGGAGGTGCCATGGTAGATCGGCAGTCTCACGGAAATTTTCGGAATGCGAATCGTACCCATCACGCCACCGCCGGAATCCAACAGACTCCGGTACTCCGCGTCCGCCGAACTGGCGCTTGCGGAACCGGCGTCCGCGCCTGTACCCGCACCACTCTGATTGTCCGATTCACCAGAATCGGACAACTGTGGTCCACTTTCACCCGCTTCATTGTCCGATTCACCAGAATCGGACACACTGGCACGCGATCCTCCACGCACATCAGCGAACGGATCCTTCGCCTCACCCAAAATCGGCTGTCCGGACTGCGCAAGCCGCTTGTTATAGTCCTGGGCCGCGGCGAACGCGTCATCCGCCTGCGGATACGGCCAGCCCGCAACCGTCTGCGCGGATCTTACCGACGTTCCCGACAGATCACGCGCCGACCGATACTGCAACATCGCCGGAAAACCGCCAATACAGATCGCAGCGACAATCAACAGCGCCGCAATCGCACGCATCGCCAGCGTTTTGCCGCGAGCGTGACGTCGTTGACGCATTTCGTCGGCAACGTCAATCGCCTCTTCGAACGACGGAAAGCGACTTTCCAACGAAAGTCGACCACCCATCGGAGCCTCTTCGGGTGACGGCCAACGACCGTCATGCCATTCCGCCGTTTCCTCCATCTCACGCAACCGTGCCGTCACCCGACAAGCTTTCGCAGCACACGTTCCAGTTCGTCGATGCGCAACGCCTGTTTCGCGATCAATTCGTCGCATTGGTTGATGATGAGTTGCGCTTGGGCGAGCTTCGAAAGCGCATCCTGCGATTCCGTTGCCGACGATTGCGCATCATCGCGCATAAGATCATGATGCCGAATGACGCGCAGGTCGTCGCGGTCCACCCGCTTGCTGTTGCGGCGGTCTCGTTCCTCCTGCTTTTTCCAGCGTGCAATGCACCGCTCAATGCGTTTGTATCCGATGAGTTTCGGGTCGAGACCCGCCTCGCGGAAGATGGCGGCCGGCGATTCGCCCGCATTGTATCTGCACATGACTTCGATGCGGAAACTGTCGGCATACCGGATATGCGACGCGCTCACGCTTTCCACTGCGGGAAGGCTGGCCAAATACGCGCGCTCCTTTGCGGTGAATTTTCCATCAACCATTCTTCCCTCCCCCTATATTGCCTAAACAGCTTGGTTCAGAATCGTATCGGAGCTTTCCCATTGGCACCCTCGTTAAAACCCTCGAATAAAGCCCACCCTTCCCCCAATGAAAAGAAGGAGTTCCATCTTCAAAACAAAACAGTTCCGCCATTTTGCACAGATAGTAACGCTCATAGAATTACCCCCCCCCCATAAAATTTACAAAAACTTAACCTTGCCCCAGAGTGCCCTTTGGCTCATCATGGGGCATCACGTCCTTGAACACCGTCATGCAGACTCACTAGGCTAGAAACATGACGCAAGAGCTCGTTTCATTGACTATCATCATGGCGGTGGCGGCCGTCAGCCCGATTGTGGCGCAGCTGATTCCAGGAAGGTTCATTCCACAAACTGTGCTGCTGCTCGTCACCGGAGCCGCACTCGGTCCGTACGGACTGGGCGTAATCGAGGTGAACGACGCCGTGAAACTCTTGAGCGAGCTCGGCATGGCGTTCCTATTCCTGCTCGCCGGCTATGAAATCGATCCGAAACGACTCGCCGGACATCAAGGCAAAGTCGGCCTTGTCACATGGATCATCACCTTGGGGCTCGCCGGACTCGTCGTGACCCTGCTTCCATTCTTCGCAAAGCAAGGCATCAACGGCATCGCCACGGTAATAGCACTTACCACCACCGCTCTCGGCACACTCATGCCGATTCTCAAGGAACGCAACCTCGAAGGCACCCCCATCGGCGACGCCATCATCTCGTACGGAACGTGGGGCGAACTCGGTCCAATCCTTGCCATGGCCATCCTGCTATCCACCCGAACCGGCTGGCAGACCATGCTCGTGCTCGGCGCGTTCCTTACCATCTGTCTACTGTGCGCAATGCTACCCACGAAAGCACTGAAAACCGGCCATCGCCTGTACCGTTTCCTTACGGAAAACGCGAACACGTCATCGCAAACGCTCATGCGACTGACCACATTCCTGCTCATTTTCCTTGTCACCATTTCTGCACTGTTCGAACTTGACGCGGTGCTCGGCGCGTTCGCCGCAGGCTTCATCCTGCGTTACATCATCCCCGACGGCAGCAAGTCGCTGGAAATGAAGCTGGAAGGCGTCGGCTACGGATTCCTTATTCCTGTGTTTTTCGTGGTGTCAGGAGCCGCGATCAACGTGCGCGCCGTGGCAGGCCGACCCGCGCTGCTCGTCGCGTTCATCGTAATGCTCATGCTGATTCGCGCGGTGCCCGTATATGTTGCGCTATCGCTCGACAAACGCGAGAATCCGCTGTCATCGCATCATCGCGTCACCGTAGCGCTGTATTGCACGACCGCGCTGCCGATCATCGTCGCCGTCACGTCACTGGCGGTGAAGGTCGGCACCATGCAAGGCGACACCGCGTCAACACTGGTCGCAGCCGGCGCGATTACGGTGTTCCTAATGCCGCTGCTTGGCTCGATCACATATCAGGTGGCCGACGTACATCCGGTCACCGCGGTTCGGGAGATTGCACACACACCATCCGATTGGCGGACGATCGTGCACGAACATGCGCAGGTGCGTGCGCTGCTGCACCATCAGGACCGGCTCAAGCGTATGGCGGAAACATTGGACGCACTGGAGAAGATGGGAACGATGGGACATGGCGATGCGGCACATAGCAATGCCGGACATGGCGATGAATATCGAGCCGAACTTGTGAAACGTGCGCGCCGCGAAATCGACCGGCAGTTGAAGGAACTCGGCCTGGACCCGCAGCTCACCACGCAACTGCCACACAACTACCGTTATCCGAAGAACTGAAACGCGAATCCGAGCCTTTCCGGCACTCTAAGTGTCCGATTCTGGAGAAACGGACAACCACAGGGCACTTTCGCCGCATTACTTGTCCGATTCTGGAGAAACGGACAACCGTAACGCACTTTTACCCGTCTAGTTGTCCGATTCTGGAGAATCGGACATTCAGACATGCGCCTATTCGACGGATTTGAGCGAACTAATCGGGTCGATACGATCCAACACCGGATTCACGAACAACTGCACGAGCAGCGCGAAAGCCATGGTCGCGCCGGCCGCAATCACATAACTCAACGGCGTGCATTCCACTTCGAAATACAGTGCGGGCATATTCAACGCAGCCGTCAGCAATCCGCCGACGAAACGGCCGAGAGGCAAGCCCAGCACCACGCCCATCATGGTGAGCACCATCATTTCGCGATTTACGTAATGATGCACTTCCTTGTCGAAGAATCCGAGCACCTTGAGCGTGGCCATCTCGCGTTCACGTTCTGATACGTTGGTGTTGGCGAGCGTGAACAACACCACGAGCGCGAGCCCGCCCGCGAGCGCCACGATCAGCGCGACCACCGCGCCCATCAGGTCGAATTTGAAGCTTTCCGCCATGTGCGCGCAGCTCACGGCTTTCATGACCGCATCGTCGTCTTCCAGCTTTTCCGCATAGGCGGCCTGGGATTCGCCTGAACCTTTGAGCTTCGCATACATGGCGTTCCACACCAATTGTTGGCCGTTTGACGATGCGCCATTCGAGGTACCGGATTCGCCGTTTTGATTGTCCGATTCTCCAGAATCGGACGCGGAAGATGCGGAAGACGTGCCGGATGCAGCAGTATCGAACAGCTGGCGATAATAGGTTTCGCTCACATACACGTCCGATCCGATCACACTGCGGATCACCGCGCTGACATGCGCTTCGGCCTGCATATCGTCACCGTTGGTCAGCGTTACCATACCGCCCGCTTTGACACCCATCGCGCTTGCCGCGGACTGCGATACGATCACGCCGTCATCGCCCAGACTTACCGTATCGGCCGCACCATCCACCCAACTGGAGCGCACCGGCTGCAACGTGACCATCTTGCCGAACTCGCTGCGTTCACTGTCGGGCACGGCAACCAGCTGAATGCTTTCGCTCCCCGAATCGCCGGTCAAATCACCCGATTCAACGCGCACGTCCATGCTCGACGTGACGCGACCATCCGAAGCGACTTTCTGCCGCATCGCATCAGCGTCATCATCGTTCGCGACCACCATCAAATCGTACTGATACACGTCCTGATACTGTTTCGCGCCCAATGCGGCAACGGTGTCGTTGATCGCAAGTCCGCACACAATCAGCGCGGTGCAGCCGGCCACGCCGCCGACCGTCATGATCAGACGCGATTTGAAACGGAAAATGTTGCGCGCCGTGACTTTGCCGAGGAAGCTCATGCGATTCCACAACGGCTTGATACGCTCCAGTAGAATGCGCGATCCTGCACGCGGCGCTTTCGGACGCATGAGACTGGCCGGCTTCTGTCGCATTTCCTGCGCGCACGCATACACGGTTGCGGCAAGCACGCCGACCACGAACAGCGCGACTCCGGCCGTTCCGTACAGCCAGTCGTATGCCAAGCGTACGTCCGGCATCACATACAAGCCTCGCAATACGACGAGCAGGAACGCCGGAATGCCAAGGAAGCCTGCGATCAGGCCGAGTCCACCGCCGATCAGGCAGGCGAACAGCGCGAACAACAGGTATCGTGAGGCGACCGCAAGACGCCCGTAGCCGAGCCCTGTGTATGTGCCGATCAGCCCGCGATCCTCTTCGACCATGCGCGCCATGGCGGTCAGACTCATCATCACCGCCACGAGCAAGAACACGATCGGGAATGCGTTGCCCAGCGATTGGATGGATTCCAGATCAGATTTCAGCGAGCTGAATCCGCCGATTTGCGACCGGTCCTGCACATACCAACGCACTTGCGGAATGCTGTCTTCCAGCTCGTTTTGCTTGGATTGCAGTGTCCGTTCGGTGTCTTTTTTCTGCTGGTCCAATTTCGATTGCGCCTGGTCGAGTTGCGCTTTGGCTTCCGCTAATTGCGGGCTTGCGGCAATTACCGTTTCACGTAGTGTTTCACGGGTTGTTTCGTCGAGGGATCCTGCAGCCGCGCCCGCCTGCATATTGACGATTTGGTCGATTTGCTGATTGAGCTGGCTGCGATTGCTGTCGATCTGCTGTTGCGCTGCGGCGAACTGTTTGTCGGTTTGCGCTTTCGCCTCGTCGATTTGTTTGGTTCCAGCGTCGAGTAGTTCCTGATGACGCGCTTTCTGGCGATTGGTTCGCACCGTGCCGTCGATGCGGTCAGCTACTTCGCTGACGGTGTCGTCGTACACGTCACTGAACGAGTCCTTGTCGGCGGCGCCTTTCACGAGAATGGTAACGGCCGTGTACATGCTGCCGGTCACACCGTCGGACGGCGCAAAGAACGTGTAGTCGCTGGTGGCGGAGGAACGGAACGCGTTCGTACCCGAATAGCCGTCTGGATTGGTGAGATCCTGCGGGTCAAGCACCACGCCCACAATAGTCAGTTCGGTGGGAAAGCTCGGTGCCTGATTGTCCGATTCACCAGAATCGGTCACCCGTGCGGCACGTTTGCCATCCTGCGTGTCCGATTCTGCAGAATCGGACACAGAAGAAGACGCCGAATCCTGCGGTGTCACCGTAATATGGTCGCCCTTTTTATATCCGGAATCCTTGATGAATTTGCGCGTCACCGCAATCTCACCGGACTTTTCAGGCATACGGCCACTTTGCAGATACGGCTGGTCAATGCCGTTCGTGCCGATCTCCTGCATGGTCACGGTTTTTTTGCCGTTCAGATCGACGGTCACGGTTTGCGAACGTTCGCCCTGCACTTTCGCAACACCGGAAATCTTACGGAGCGCGGCAATATCGTCATCGGTCAATCCGGCCGTCGACAACACCTGAATGTCGTGCAATCCTTGGGTGTCGAAAAAACGATCCGTCGCAAGAAAAGCGTCTCGGCAACCCGCGTAAATGCCCGTAAGCACGGCGACGCCCAGCAACGAGATCAGTGCGATGGAGATGAATCGCTTCCACGCATGCAACCACATACGCACCATGTCTTTGATGAATGCCATGACGACCTCCAGCCCGTAGCGCTCAAACAGCACCAACCATTGCTCCCAAAACCTTCATTTTATTGAACTATCGAACTATTGAACACTATGAAACCGAATCCACGCGCTACAGCTACAATCGGGGAAGACGCGCCATACCAAAAACCATAGGCGCGTCACCTACCACTACTGCCGAACGCAACATCGCCAAGATCGCCAAACTTTTGCCGAATTTGCCGAATATTGCCGAGGCACCCAAGAAGAGGAAGCATTCATGAGCGACGCAACCGTTGCGAAGAAACCGCGCGAAACCGACGATGTGCCGGTTCCGCCGACGCTGCGCAAGTCTTTGAAGAATCGTCATATTCAATTGATCGCATTTGGGCGGCGCGATCGGCACCGGCCTGTTCTATGGTTCCAGCGAGTCGATTCAGCTGGCGGGCCCGGCCATTGCTCGCCTATCTGATCGGCGGTCTGGCGATTTTTCCTGATCGTGCGCGCCCTGTCCGAAATGGCGGTCGAGGATCCGAAGGCGGGCGCGTTCAGGCTATTACGCCACGCAGTACTGGTCGAAGCGAGCCGGCTTTATTTCCGGCTGGAATTACTGGTTCAACTACGTGCTCGTGGCCATGGTGGAGTTGGCCGTGGTTGGCTCGTTCGTGAATTACTGGTTCCCGAACATTCCGAAGTGGGTGTCGGCGGCGGTGTTCCTGGTGGCCATCGCGGCGCTGAATCTTATGGGCGTGAACAAGTTCGGCGAATTTGAATTCTGGTTCGCCATCATCAAGATCGTGGCCGTGCTTGCCATGATTTTCGGCGGTTTGTATGTGATCATCGCGAATGTGCCGACCGCTTCGGGCATTCGCGCGTCGTTCGCCAACTGGTTTACCGTTGACGGCGGATTCCTGCCGCATGGCCTGATGTCTCGCAATGCGGACGGCACGTGGACCGGCCTGCTGATGGCGCTGGTCGTGGTGATGTTCAGCTTCGGCGGCACCGAGCTCATCGGCATCACCGCCGGCGAAACCGAGAATCCGCGCACCACCATTCCGAAGGCCACGAACGGCATCATCTGGCGTATCCTCGTCTTCTACATCTGCGCGCTCGGCGTGATTATGGCCGTGGTGCCGTGGAGCACGATCGACGGCAATTCCAGCCCGTTCGTGCAGATTTTCGACTCGGTGGGCGTGCATGCGGCCGCCGGCATTCTGAATTTCGTGTGCTTGACCGCCGTGATGAGCGTGTACAACTCCGGCCTGTACGCGAACTCGCGCATGCTGTATTCGTTGGCGAAGCAGGGCAATGCGCCCGCGTATCTGGGCCGCCTGAACAAGCGCGGCGTTCCGGTCGGGGGTGTGATCACGTCGGCCATCATCATTGCGATCGCCGTGGTGGTGGTGTTCGTGTGGCCTGATTTCGCGTTCAATTATTTGATGTCGATTGCCACGATTGCCGCTGCGATTAATTGGATCATGATCATGATTACGGAAATTAAGTTCCGTCGCGTTGTCGCCGCCGGCGACGGTCCGAATGATTTAAAGGGATTGAAGGGCCAGGAAGCACTTGACAAACTTGCGTTCAAGCTGCCGTTCGCCAAGGTGACGCCGTATGTGGTGATCGCGTTCATGCTGCTGGTCGTGGTGCTGATGTGCTTCTCCGCAAGCTATCGCATCGCAGTGGTCGCCGGCGTGATTTGGCTGGTCGTGCTGTTCGCCGCCTATCAGATCACACAGAAGCGCGCCTGAAGTCGTAAGGCAACAATGCGCCCATGCCTCAAGCGAGGGGCACGGGCGCTTTTTGATTTCAGATTACGATTTCAGATTTCAGATTTTGATTTCCAATCCGCGATTCCCGGGCTGTTCTGGGGACTCGCGCCGTTCGACCTGTGGTACCTGTCGAAGCAGTCCGGCAACACCGTCGCAATCCTGTATGGCGTAACCCTTGCGGCGATCGCCGCGATCGGCTCGCTGCTCGCTTTCATCCTGCCCTTGTCGGGGCGCAGCAAATGCGCAATCGCAATTTTTTAATTCATCATCGCATTAACTCATCATCGCATCTTATTCCGCTGCCGGAGCGGGACCGGTCGAAGCGCGGGCACGCAATTCGTACGGCCCTTCCATCAGATGCCCCACACGCTCGCCGCCGATCAGCTTGAGCAGCAATCCGGCGGCCTGCTTACCGGTATCGACCACGTCACGGCCCATGGCGGTCAGGTTCGGATACGCCGCGGTGCACATGAGGGAATCATCCCACGACATGATGGAGATTTCCTCCGGTACTTTGATGCCTTGCGAAGCTGCCACGCCAAGGCCAGCCAACGCCATCACATCATTGTCGTAGATGATCGCCGTCGGATGCTCAGAGAACGCCAGCAGGCGCTTCGTGGCCTCGCGACCGGTTTCCGGCGTGTAGTCGGTGTGCAGGCAACGATAACGCATGCCCAGCTCGGAAGCGACGTCCGCAAAGGCGGAATCGCGAATATACGAGTGCGCAAGCGATTCGGGACCGCCGACGCGGGCGATCTGACGATGCCCGAGATCATACAGGTATCGCACCGCTCGGCGCACGGCATCGGCGTCGGCGCTTGACAGACTCGGCAGATTGCCGACCACGGAGGCATCGGCAATGGCAAGCACCGGCATCTCCTCATGCTCCTCAAGCAAGGCAACGCAAGGGTCTCCAAGCTCGACATTGACGAGCAGCATGGCGTCGACGTTGCCAGTAGCAATCCAATCATCGATGATCGAAAGCTTCGCGTCCTCACCCACGGCCATGCGTACCAGCAGAGAATAATCGTATTTTTCCAGCTCGGCACCAAGACCGGAAATAAGTTCCATCATGTAGGATTCGACGGAAAGCAGCTTCGGGTCGTAACCCAGCACTAGACCCACGCGCTGCGTCTTCGCCTTGGCCAGCGCCTGTGCCGCGCCATTCGGCTTCCATCCCAGTTCGTGTGCGACTTTCAACACTTTGTCTCGAGTCACATCGGAAACACCAGACTTGCCGTTGAGCGCATACGAAACGGCGCTACTAGAGACTCCCGAAGCCTTGGCAACGTCAAAAATCGTCACCTTGCTTTTTTGAATAGGCATGTCCGTGTCCTTCTTCTTAACTTAAATCGCAACTTAAACGGTTCATCTACATCGTACAGTAAAAGCGCCGACCAACCTCTTGAAAAGTCAGCGTTCACAACACTTTCGTTTCTTAAGGTTGGCGGCGCTTCAACTTATGTTTTTACTCAACCGAACACGTCAACTGAAATTTCAGTAGTCCTCTATCCACTCTTCTACCGCTTCAGTAGACGGCGTACTCGCGGAAGCTCACCATTCGCGCTTCGGATCGTTGGCGGAACGCGGCACGTTGGCGGCTGCGAACGCACCCGGAGCGGCAAGCGCTGCGGCATCGGCAGTGGCGATATGCAGCACGACGCTTTCGCCCGGAAGCAGCGAGACCATGCCCTCGGCCACCGAAGCCTTCGCGTCGACCTTATCTGCCATGCAGAACAGGTCGCGCACGTAGCTCTTGGCTGTGGCGGTAAGTTCCACGCCATCTTCCACGGCAACGGCCGCGGCACTGAGGGCGAGTTTCACGTAAAACATTTCTTGTATTCACGCAATGGTTGCGGCACGGATGGCCATCCGCGCGTTCCGGAAGACGAACAGATGGCCGCCGAACTGACCGCATACCTGGAATCATTCGGTCCGGACCTCTGGCAATAGCCTATGCGCTCGCAGTGCAGCGCATTTTATTTGATTCGTTTCTGCGATTTTGGTGGCATAAATCGCAGAAACGTTGATTTTTCAACGATTTTTTATTTGACTGGTATTTGATTCGTATTTGACTGACGTGCGATCAGCAGGACTTCAATCGCAATATAAAGCGTGCGATTGCAGCACACTATAAGCACAGCAATCGCACGCTATTCATCGTCAACTATCGACAATCATGTGACGCAGCCGTTCAACGCAACTATCTAACGTGATTATTCAGCGTGATCAGAGTCGGTGTGATCGGTCAGGTCCAGCTTGAATGGGTGAGCAGGCAGATTATTGTCATTAAACAACGGTGCCGGACCCCAGCTACGCCATGCGTAGCGCATCATCACCGGCGCTGGCACTTCCGGCGTGGCCAACGTAATCGTGCCGATACTGCGGCTGTTGATCGGAATACCGAATTCCGTGGCGTTGTAATCGACCACGTTGACCTTTGCGTTGACCAGATCGTCAATATCGCAATCCACGAAAATCGCGGCGTAGGCCGGATGGAACACACCATCGGCACCGGCAAGCTCGAAACCGGAACGTTCCGGCAGACGCACCAGCGAAGGCAGGCTCTTGGCGAACTCGTCACCAAAACTGTCGGGCGTAGTACCGCTGAAATGCAGGCCGTGCGCGTACCGGAAGAACAGGCGTACGCGGCCGCCTTCGTCGCAGCGGAAACCCAGCACAGTCGGCCCATACACCGGAATACGGCTCATACCATACACTTGGCGAAGCGCACAATTGCCTAGACGCTCGCCCGGTGTACGTTTATCAACCGGATGAATGTTGTTGTATTCGCCGCAATCCATAGTGCAGATGGCGAACACATTGTCGATGGACTGCGCGGCATCCCACTGGGCCTCGCGCAACACCGGCCACAGCATCGGATCGCCGTCGCCCTCGTCGACCTTCTTGTCAATCCACTGCGGCAATTGCACGATCAGGAACGGCAGGCTTTCGCTCCACAGCGCACGCCATTCACCAATCATCATGCCCAGCAACTCACGGTAGGATCCGCAATACGGCTCGTCTTCCTCGCCCTGATACCATAGGAATCCCGCCAAGGAGTAAGGCACAATGCGCTCCAGCATGGCATGGAACGCGCCTGACGGACGCCACTGCGAGGTCGGCGTCATCGGCGGCGGCCACGGGCATTCGCCATACTGTTGGGTCAGCGTATCCCACGTCACATCAGGATCGTCTTCGCGGGCGGCTGCGATCGACGCATTCCACGTATCAGAACGCGACTGCCATTCGCCGTACTCCAAATCGAACTGTTCCTGCGTTTTACCTGCGATCGCCTGCTCATAGCGCGCAAGATAGCCGCGCCCGGATTCGCTGGAATTCAGTGCATCTTCGCTCGTCCAGCAACTGATCGACGTACCCCCGATATAACAGTCGATAATGCCGATCGGAAGGTCGGAATCAAGTTCATCACGCAGTTTTCGCGCAAAATAGTACGCTACCGCACTCATTACGCCACTATTTTCAGGCGATGATTCCTGCCAGCTTGCCGCATGTTCGGCGTTGCGATTGATCACACCGGTTTTCGGCACATTGTAGAAGCGCAGTAACGGATCGGCACAGTTATCGAGGGCTTCCTCGGCGTCTTCACTGTTGCGCAATTCAAGTTCCATATTGCTTTGACCGCCGGCCAGCCATACTTCGCCGATAAGCACGTCATAATATTCGATGAAATCGTTGCCTGCGGTGACGCGCAACGTGTAAGGGCCACCTTCGGGCTGTGCCGGCAGCATGACGCGCCACGGTGAAAAACCGTTCTTGATCTCTTTGGAGGCGTACGCATGCGCCTGCACGATCACGGAACCATCGAAATCGCGGATTTCCGCGGAAACCTCAAGTCCGGCGCAATCGGCATCAAGCGCGCCGAACACGGCGATGGGCTTGTTACGCTGCAACACCATATGCGAGGCGAAAATCGCGGCGACGTGCAGAACTCCTGACGTGCTACGGTCTTCGGTAGGTTCAGCCGACGTTGTCATTTCAGAACCAGGTGCGGGACCAGTCGCAGTGACCATGACATCTCTTCCTATAGAAAAACCGTAAGAAACCGTACATATCTATCCTAGAACAATATGCGACAGAACATACAAAAAAAGACCGCCACCCGTAAGGGCAGCGGTCTTGTAAAAGACTCAGCGATTAGCCGAATGAGCCACATCAGCCACGGGCGATCTTGCCGGTGAAGGTAGCCATATCAGCATCGTCATCCTTGCCGTTGTTCCAGGAGAACATGGCGCGCAGCTTCGGACCGACGGTCTCGATGCGGACGTTGCCGTACTCTTCCTGCAGAGCCTTGAACTTCGGAGCGCCAGCGTCCTGGTCCTCGATGAACTCCTTGGCGAAGGAGCCGTCCTGGATGCGCTGCAGGTGGTACTGCATGCGCTCACGCACGTGCTCGTCGATGCAGGTGTTGGTGTAGTCGCCGTACTGGGCGGTGTCGGAGCAGGACCAGCGGGCCTTGTTCAGACCGCCCTCGTTCATGAGGTCGACGAGCATCTTCAACTCGTGGCAGACCTCGAAGTAGGCGATTTCAGGCTGGTAGCCGGCGTCGGTGAGGACCTCGAAGCCCATTTCAACAAGCTTGTTCACGCCGCCCATGAGCACATTCTGCTCGCCGAACAGATCGGTCTCGGTCTCTTCGGTGAAGGTGGTCTTGATGGCGCCTGCACGCAGAGCGCCCAGAGCCTTGGCGTAAGCCAGGGTGATGTCCCAAGCGTCGCCGCGCGGATCCTGCTCGACGGCCACGACGACCGGGACGCCACGACCGTTGGCGTACTCACGACGAACGATGTGGCCCGGGCCCTTCGGGGCGACCATGAAGACCGGGTGGTCCTCGGACGGCTTGATGTAGCCGTAGTGGATGTTGAAGCCGTGAGCGAAGGCGACGGCTGCGCCCGGCTTGATGTTCGGCTCGATGTCGTTGGCCCAGATGGTGCGCTGGTACTGATCGGGAGCCAGAATCATGATGATGTCGGCCTCGGCGGCGGCTTCCGGAACGGACTTGACTTCCAGACCCTGCT
>ENA-OQDL01000079-OQDL01000079.1-human-gut-metagenome-genome-assembly--contig:-NODE-79-length-60189-cov-5.491442_pt1 | contig 60189 bp, 54 predicted proteins | sample MGYA00242782_ERZ504609 | MGnify/ENA primary metagenome ERZ504609 (study PRJEB26092, sample SAMD00036320) | human gut metagenome | host: Homo sapiens | study: EMG produced TPA metagenomics assembly of... | reverse complement strand
GATACTCAAAGACTTTACTCTCGTAATTCACGAAACAGCATACCCATAGGGTCTGTTCCTCGTTGTTCACGTTCTTGTACTTGGTGGATACATGGAAGTTGAATCCTTTTCCGTTCTTGTTCTGCCGCACTCTATCTTCTTCCCACCTGTTCAGCTCAGCCTTTGTAATAGATAAGGGAGAACTGAAAAACGGCGTTCCCGAATGGTTTCTGCTGACCGGCGCCGGCTGGGGACATGGAGTAGGGCTCTGCCAAATCGGGGCTGCCGTAATGGGAGAACGGGGATATACCTACGATGAAATTCTATTGCATTACTATAAAGGTGCGGACATCCGCCGTTTTTATTAACAGGCCCCGCCCACATGGGCGGGGATTCCATTCGGACTCTTTAAAATGAAAGGAACCATGAAAAACAAGCATACCTCGCCATGGGCATGGATACCCACTCTATACTTTGCACAAGGGCTGCCCTATGTGGCAGTAATGACCATTTCGGTCATAATGTATAAAAGATTAGGCATCAGCAATACCGAGTTAGCTTTTTATACCGGCTGGCTCAACCTGCCTTGGGTTATCAAGCCTCTATGGAGCCCTTTCATTGATCTTATCAAGACGAAACGCTGGTGGATTATCACCATGCAACTTTTAATCGGCGCAGGACTGGCGGGCATAGCCTTCACCATCCCCACAGAGCATTTTTTCCAACTCACTTTGGCCGTTTTCTGGTTACTGGCATTCAGCTCCGCCACACACGACATTGCTGCCGACGGCTTTTACATGCTGGCACTGGACTCGCATCGGCAAGCCCTGTTTGTAGGAATCCGCAGTACCTTCTACCGTATTGCAACCATTGCGGGACAAGGATTACTTATCATGCTTGCAGGAAGACTGGAAATAATGACAGATAATATACCATACGCTTGGTCCCTCACCTTTTTTGTATTGGCCGGACTTTTCCTTGGAATATGGATTTATCATAAGTTTGTTCTTCCCTGTCCGGATTCAGATCATACTTCCAAAGAAGTTTCCGCTTCCAATCTGCTCAAAAAGTTCTTTGGTACTTTTGCCAGTTTCTTTCAAAAAAAGCAGGCAGGCATTGCCATTCTTTTCATGTTACTCTACCGTTTGCCCGAAGCTCAACTGGCAAAAATGTGCATTCCTTTCCTTATAGACCCCGTTGAAAAAGGTGGTTTGGGGCTGACAACCGAAGAAATAGGTTTCGTACAAGGTACTGTCGGCATCATCGGACTTACCCTAGGAGGTATTTTAGGAGGAATAGCCGTAGCCCGTAACGGTTTGAAACAATGGCTCTGGCCGATGGTATGGGCCATTTCCTTACCCGATTTAGTCTATGTTTATCTCAGCTATATCCAGCCTGATTCTTTATATCTCATCAATATTTGCATCTTTATAGAGCAATTCGGTTACGGATTCGGTTTCACAGCCTATATGCTCTACCTTATTTATTTTGCAGACGGAGAACATAAAACAGCACATTATGCCATTTGTACCGCATTTATGGCATTAGGCATGATGATTCCGGGAATGGCTGCCGGCTGGCTTCAGGAACAGATGGGATACAACCATTTCTTTATCTGGATTATGATATGCTGCGTTATCACCTTCGGAGTAACGGCTCTGCTAAAATTGATCCGGAGTTCGGCAAGAAGAAAGGTTGATCCGACCTTTATTTCAGCCTGTCCTCGAAAGACAGGCGGATTGTGGCTCTCTGGAAGGAATCAGGGAGGGTGTCGCAGATATGTACACGCTGGCCCGCACACAAAAAACATATGGTTCTTTTCAGAGTTCATTCTCAAACATAGCGGCACAGTTGGGAAGGGTCCGTTAGAAATTCTGAAATTATAGGCTCCGCACTTCAGCATTTGTTTTAATTCGTTTTCCCTTCTCCTTTCATTTACCGTCAAAACACCCTGCCGGTGGGTGTTCCGGTGATGAAGGGGACATCCCGTCATTGTCCTTTCATCCTCCTTTCCGCTTACGTTGAAACGGGGAGTGAGGGGAAGCGGTTCCATTTTTAACCGCTTGATTGACTGTGTGGTTTTAAATAAGATGAAAGGATGAATGGAGAAGGAAGGACATCGGCTTAGTGAGGGAGTAATGTACGCTGAAACATGCTGACCATTTTTTTAAAACATGCTGACCTTTTTTAAAAAGGTGCTGATGTTTTCTAAAAACATAAAGACATATTCAACAACATCAGTAACGTAAAGCTTGCAACATACGTTGGCATCGGGCTACATATACGCAAGCATAAGCCAACACGTACTTATGTACGTGTATCAAGTTCCGCAATATCTTGTTACAAGGTTTACCCAATCTTGCACCAAGTTCCATTGGATTTTGCGCCAGGATTCGCCATACTGTCCTCCCCTCTTTGACACATTGTACAAAATATAAAGTCATAGAAGCTTTTAATTAAAAAATAAGATAAAGTCCTTTCAACAAAATAATTATTATATTTGTTTCATATCCAAACAATAACATAAAAGATACATATATGAAAAAGATTATTTTATTAGTATTCGTCACCTTGTTTTGCTGCGTAGGCTACTCACAAGCACAAACAACAAAAAAAAGTGACTCGTCAGGAAAAGAAAGAGGCGCAAAAAAGCTATGGAACAAGCCTTGTTCGAAGAAGCCAGACAAGCTATAGAAAATAAAGCGTTCACACTGGAAGCTGACCGGGTTATATTTAAAAGAGGAAGAAATGCCTTTGTTTCTTCTAATACCAATTTTGTAATGGTAGACGGTGATAAATCATCTGTGCAGGTAGCATTCAACATTCCTGCCAGCGGTCCTAACGGATTAGGAGGTGTCACTGTAGACGGCAATGTTTCCGGTTACAAGATCAAAACCGACAAGAAAGGAAGCATATATCTGACAATGAGCGTAATGGGTGTAGGTATATCTGCTCAGGTAAGTATAACATTACCTTATGGAAGCAACAATGCCACCGTAGATATACGCCCCAACTTCAATTCCAACCGTCTGACTTTATCCGGTGAAATACTACCGCTTGACAAGTCAAATATATTTAAAGGAAGGTCTTTCTAATCACTTTATAGTTCATAGAAAATAAGCCCCGGAAATTTTGTTAAAGCAGATTTCCAGGGCTGTTCTTTTCTCATTCATTCCTCTTCACACCTTTAATTTCAGCTCCTCCAAAACACACTTCAGCAACCGGTTTTTCCGTTTCAGTAATAAATTACTACCTGTTTATGACAAAGCTTATTATATTTATACCGGATTTCAATAGGAAAACAACATAAAATAAAAAAGTAGGTATTATGAGAAAAGTTGTAATATTAACATTAGTAACCTTGTTTACCTGCGTAGAATACTCACAGGCACAAACAACAGAAAAGGAAATGACACGTCAGGAAAAAAAAGCGGCTCAGGAAGCTTTGGACAAAATGTTATTTCAGGAAGCCAAAGAGGCAATAGACAACCAAACCTTTGTACTGGAAGCGGACAGAGTTTACTTTAAATACGGAACCTCCGCTTTCGTTTCATCCAACACCAACTTTGTAGGACTGGACGGTGACAAGGCCGTGGTGCAAGTAGCATTCAATGTACCTTTCAGCGGTCCGAACGGACTAGGAGGTATTACCGTAGACGGTAATGCTTCGAACTATAAAGTAAAAACCGACAAAAAAGGTAATATTCATGTCAGTATGAACGTGATGGGAATCGGAATCTCAGCCCAAGTAAACATTGACATACCTTATGGAAGCAACAATGCGACTGTAGATATTCTTCCGAACTTTAATTCCAGCCACATGACTTTATCCGGTCAAATATTGCCATTAAAGAAAGCCAATGTGTTTAAAGGACGCTCACTATAAACTACTTAACTAAAATTATAGGAATATGAAGAAGCTACTATTTCCACTATTCATGCTTGCCATGATAGTTACTTCGTGCGAGAAAGATCCGGATATGAATAAACTGGATAGTGACTACAGCGTTTACACTGATTATGACAACAGTGTACATTTCAATGAGTTTTCCACCTATTACCTGCCAGATAGCATTCTGGTTCCGGACAACAGCCTGAAAGCCAATTATTGGAAAGATGAAAATGCCCAAAACATTATCAGTGCAGTGGCCCATGAAATGGAACAGAAAGGCTATGTACGGACGGAAGATAAAGAAAAAGCCAATGTAGGCATTCAGTTGTCATACGCCCAACAAAGAATACAAATGACCACAGGAGGATGGTATGGCGGCTGGTGGAATGCCGGATTCTGGGGGCCCTACTGGGGAGGAGGATGGTATTATCCTTATCCGGTAACTTACAGCTATGACACAGGAACCCTGATTATGGAGATGGTTGATTTAAGACAACCTGCCGATAAGTCCAACCAGAACAAACTACCTGTCATCTGGCATGCCTATGCGTCAGGACTGCTATACGGAAACTCCCATTTCAATATGCAGTTGACATTAAATGCCGTCAATCAGGCATTTGCACAATCTCCTTATCTGTCAAACAAACAATAAAACCGGAAAATCATGAAAACGAAAATATTAAAACACAGAGTTCCCAAACGTATCCTCATCGGAATGTTACTAGTTCTCTTTTGTTTCACAAGTAAAGCACAGACCTGGGAAAATGTACATTTTAACGTAGACTGGCAGATGAATGTGCCGTTGAACAGCAACTTTGCCGATAAATTCAGCGGGTGGGGAATGAACTTTGAAGGAAAATATGATCTGACGCCCTATTGGGCTATAGGAGCTTTCCTTAATTTTCATACCAATCACCGATATGTGGACCGCCGGACCATCCCCCTCACCCCAACGGCTTCATTGACAACAGACCAGCAACAATCAGCGTTCCAACTACCCTTCGGAATATCTGTATCCTACAAGTTACCGGATAACAGGTATGTAAAACCTTACTTCGGAGTCAAATCGGGTGCCATGTATTCCCAAAACTCCATTTACAACAATCTGGTACAATGGTATGAACGCCCGTGGGGATTCTATGTTTCACCCGAACTGGGAATGGATATTCATCCGGTGCCTTATCAACGTCTGGGATTTCATGTAGCCGTATATTATAGCTACGCAACCAATAAAACCGATATCCTGACTTATTCTGAAGATGGAAGGAATAGCATGGGTGTACGTGTAGGAGTTTGTTTTTAATCCATACTAAGCGTTTGCTCATAAAAGAGGAGATTTGGAAAGTATTCTATTCTTTTCTGAATTTCCTCTTTTTTCATATTTTTGTAAAATAACCCAAATCATTTTCAACAGCGGAATGGCTATGCAAAATAAATACAATCAATTCTTCAACTTTTTCCTGTTTTCAGGGCTGGCATGTTTCTCATACCTTTCGCTGGTACTATATACCGACCTTACGCCTCAACATCAGAAAATATTAATCTCCTCTTTGGGATTTATTTCTGTGGTGTTCATATTCAATCTGGTAGGCTTCAGTCTGATAGTCATCAACCGGTGGCTGAAAAAAAGCTCTCTATTCTTTATCAAGAAGAGAAACAAGCTGATTATCAACTGCATTTTGATTGCAGCTATTCTTTTCTTCATGAATTACGCTACTCTGACCATCTGTAAAGTATTGCTGGAACTGCCTTTCCCATTTGTACTGAGCAGTCCGGGTCTGCGCTTGATCATGATTATATGGTTGGTAGAAATTGTGATTGTGAGTTTAAGTATCACGAGCGCTTTTTACAGGCAGCTGGTTATTCTGCATGAAAAAACAACCAAGCTGGAAGAAAGTTCCATCAAAGCGCAATACACGGCTTTACAAAATCAATTAAATCCACATTTCCTGTTCAATAGTTTGAATACTTTAATATCCGAAATAGAATATAATCCGGAAAACGCAGTAGTTTTTACACAAAAGCTATCAGATGTTTACCGTTATATCCTAAAAAGTCAGGAACAAGGACTTGTCACTTTACGTGATGAACTGGAATTTCTGGATTCATATATCTATCTGCATCAAGTGCGTCTGGGAAAATGCATTCAACTGGAAAACAAAATGACCCCCACGTTATTGAACAAGAAAATCCCTTCATTAACCCTACAGTTACTTATCGAAAACGTGATAAAACATAACATCATCAATATGGAAAATCCAATGGTCATCCATTTGGATTATTCTGACAAAGATCAAACTCTTTCCGTAAGAAACAAGATCAAATTAAAAAAGGATGTTGCAAATCAGGAATGGGACTGAAGAACTTATCTGCCCGCTATCTGCTGAATTTGCAACTTGCATATCACAATTATTGACGATTCTGAATATTTCACCGTAAAAATACCTTTACTGAATGAATAAGATAAAAGCCGCTATTATAGAAGATGAAATTCCTGCAGGACGCCTGCTACATAAAATGTTGTCAGGATTAAGGCCAGACTGGGATATAGTTGTATTGCCCGGCAGCATAGAGGGATCTGTAAAATGGTTCCAGGAGCATCCACACCCGGATATAATCTTTCTGGATATCCAACTGACCGACGGCATTTCTTTCGCTTTCATAGAACAGGCCCAACCCGAAAGTATGATTATTTTTACCACCGCTTACGACGAATATGCCATACGTGCTTTTACTGTAAACAGCATAGACTATCTGCTGAAGCCAATAAACAGGGAAAGATTGGCCGAAGCCATCGAAAAGTTTGAAAGATTAACTGCCAGATATGGCAATACCACCCTATCGAACCCATCCAATGAATTACTGAACCTACTGAAAAATATAAGTAATCCGGAAAAAAAATACCGTACCCGCTTCCTGATATCAGGAGACGAAAAGCTGTATACCTTGCAAGTAGAAGATATAGCTTATTTCTATTCTGAAAACAAAATTACCTTTGCCGTCACAAAAGAAGGAAAAGAGCATATCATAGATTTATCGCTCGACAAACTGTCCGAACAACTAAACCCCGATAATTTTTTTTCCGCACCAACCGGCAAACATTGGTCAGTGTACATGCCATACAGAAAATAGAAAACTATTTTTTTTCAAAAATAATAGTACAGGTAAAACCGCCATTTAAAGATAAAATTACTGTAAGCAGAGAAAAGATAGCTGCAATGAAGCTGTGGCTCAATTATTAAAAAAGTCTGTTTATATGAAAAAGCACTAACTTATAAGTAATAGGAACAGAGTTACTAAAATAATATAAGAGCCCGACAAATAAATACGGAAAACAATGGATATCGGATAAATTTATACTATTTTTGTAAGACTAACAATCATCTTATTATCCGATATGATAGTAATAGCAGACAGTGGTTCCACCAAAACAGACTGGTGTCTGGGTAACACCAAGACAAACAGCAGGACAGTTCGAACAGGAGGTATCACCCCCTTCCACCAATCAGTTGATGAAATAAAAGAAGTGATTGCCTCCACACTAATTCCCCAGTTGGGAGACACCACTGAATTTACAACTATTTATTTCTATGGTGCAGGATGTATTCCCGAAAAGACGAATATAGTGAAAACAGCTTTGGCGCAGAACTTCCCCAAAGCGAATATCCTTGTCGAAAGTGACTTGTTAGGTGCCGCCCACGCCCTATGTGGTAAAACGGCAGGAATTGCTATGTGAAATTTTAGGAACCGGATCCAAACTTCTTGCCTTTTTATGGACGGGGAAAAAAAATTAACAGCTAATATTTTCTCCGTTAGGGTATATTTTATGGAGATGAAGGTAGCGGAGCCGTATTAGGGAAACGTCTGGTAGGTGATTTACTGAAACACCAACTTCCCGATGACCTTTGCCAAGATTTCCTTAAAGAATACGATTTGACCCCGGCACTGATTTTAGATAAAGTATACCGACAGCCTTTAGCCAACCGCTTTCTGGCGGGTCTGACTCCTTTTCTTTTCGCCCACAAGCACAGACCAGAGATACGGAATCTATTAATTTCCTGCTTCACTGATTTCTTCACCCGTAATGTTATGCAATACGAATATCATGATATTCTTGTACATTTCACAGGTTCTATTGCATTTTTCTTTCAAGAAGAAGTAAAAGAAGCAGCTCTAAGACTGAATGTGTCCATCGGAAAAGTTTTTAAAAAGTCCACTGGAAGGATTAAAGGATTATCATTTCGAAGTATGAATTTTATAAAAATAACCGAACAACCGTCCATACATGAGGATTTGGAACAAAAATCCGTCAGAGAGTTACTGGAAGGTATCAACGAAGAAGACCGGAAAGTAGCCTCAGCCGTTCATGCCTGCATACCACAAATTGAAAAACTAGTAAATGAAATAGTAGAACGTATGCATCAAGGAGGACGCATATTCTATTTGGGAGCCGGAACCAGTGGACGCCTAGGAGTATTGGACGCTTCTGAAATTCCACCCACTTTCGGTATGCCTGATACCTGTGTCATAGGTATTATAGCCGGTGGCGAACAGGCTTTGAGACGTCCCGTAGAAAATGCTGAAGATGATAGTCAAAAAGGCTGGATGGAACTGCAAGACCATCACATCACAAATAAAGACATTCTGATAGGCATAGCGGCATCGGGAACAACTCCTTATGTAATAGGAGCACTGCAAAAAGCAAGAGAACACGGAATATTAACAGCAAGCATCAGCAGCAATCCGGGCTCTCCCCTCTCGAGTGTGGCAGATATACCCATCGAAATGATAGTAGGTCCGGAATTTATCACAGGCAGTTCGCGCATGAAGAGCGGCACAGGGCAAAAAATGATACTGAATATGATAAGTACCACCGTCATGATAAAACTGGGCAGAGTAAAAGGAAACCGGATGGTAAACATGCAACTCAGCAATCGAAAACTAATAGACCGAGGAGTGCAAATGCTGATTGACGAATTACATATTAATAAAGCAGAAGCAAAACAATTACTGCAAGAACAGGGTTCTGTTAAAAAGGCATTGGACGCTTACAAAACAAATAATTGTATCACTAAAAACAACTGAAGTATGAAAAGTTGGAAACTGGAAGCCGTCATCCTTGCTATAGGCATGTTGGTGATGGGGTATTTTATCAAACAGGGATTGGATACTTTCTCTGGTAAAGACAGAGTAGTGAATGTGAAAGGTCTGGCAGAAATGGAGGTGCCGGCCAATAAAGTAACTTGGCCTTTGATGTATAAAGACCTAGGAAATGACCTCCCGACCTTATATAACAAGATAAATGCAACCAACCAAGCAATTGTCGGCTTTTTGAAACAGAAAGGAATCACTGAAAACGAAATCAGTATCAATGCACCGGAAATTATAGATATGCAAGCCGAACGTTATAATAATAATTCAGTTCCCTTCCGCTATAATGTGACCTCTGTCATCACGGTTACTTCAACTAAAGTAGATCTGGTGAGAAAGATGATCAGCGAACAAAGCGAACTCTTAAAGCAAGGTATCGCTATTACGGGTGGAGATTATCGTTACAATGTGCAATATGACTACACCGGTTTAAACGACATCAAGCCTCAAATGATAGAGGAAGCAACTAAAAACGCACGGGCGGCAGCCGTTAAATTCCCTCTTTAATCTTACACATAACATCTCCATACAGTGTATGGACCAATGCCTCACCTCCGAACACAGCTGTTGTATACGGAACAGATACGGTTGTATATACATCCATACCTTTCCGCTCATATCCAGGTTTCGGAGCAACTGTTACTTTCAACAGAAGATCTCCGGCTTCACCACCACCGGTTCCCGGCATTCCCTTTCCTCTTAAACGGATTGACTTTCCGTTATCAATACCTGCCGGAATATGAACCTTCAGTGACTGTCCCGGTTGGCCTGGATTTTCCGGATTACTCAGAGTAATAACCTTATCTCCACCAAATGCAGCCTCGTCAAATCCTACAGTGATACCTGCCTTGATATCAGAACCTTTTGATTTAAAGCTTTCACCTCCAAATCCTCCGGTAAATCCTGATGTCCTTCTGCTGCGACCTGAAGCACTTCCTCCATGGAACATATTTCCGAAAATGTCACCAAACATATCATCCATGTCGCCACCTTCGAAATGATATTCCTGATATCCACTTCCCGGTCCACCATAACTACGGTAAGTACCGCCTTTGAATCCGCCGTTTCCGCCGAATCCTCCAAAGCCACCTGTACCGGCATTTCCATATCCGGAACCTGCAGCACCGCTCTGATCAAATGCAGCATGACCGAACTGGTCATACAGTTTCTTCTTCTCCGGATCACTCAGTACAGAGTACGCCTCCGTCACTTCTTTGAATTTCTTCTCCGCTTCTTTATCCCCAGGATTCGTGTCCGGATGATACTTCTTTGCCAGCTTACGATATGCTCTCTTTATTTCTTTATCCTCTGCGCCCTTTGACAGCCCAAGCACTTCATAATAATCTCGTTTCATTCTTTCCACATCCTTCCGAATCTCTTATTGTTTTGAACATATATAGTTTATTATTTCTCTGTGTTCTACTTGTAATATAGCAGACATTTTCCAGGCTGTCAATATATCAATCTTAATTTCAATATTAGGTCAATAAATTCTCATGTATATTGACCTCAAAACTTAAAACTGTCAATACAACAAATCAAATTTTATTTTAACAACTCTCGCAACACCTGATTCACCATTCCTGGGTTTGCTTTCCCCTTCATGGCGCGCATTGTCTGTCCAAGCAGTGCTCCGATTGCTTTCTCTTTACCGCCTTTGAAGTCTGCGACTGCCTGTGGGTTGTCTGCGATCACTTTAGCAGCTGTCTCACGGAGTGCACATTCATCGTTCACCATCTTAAGCCCGTGTTCTTCGACATATTTCTCAGGATCTATATCCTCATGGAAAATCTGCTTGAATACATCTTTTGCCACAGAACTGTTAATGGTTCCTGCCTCCGCAAGATCAATTAATTTTGCCAGGTTCTCCGGAGAGAATGTTAAATCTTCCGGCTCCATTCCATTGTCTTTCATCAGACGGAAGGTCTCTCCGATCAGCCAGTTTGCAACTTTCTTCGGTTTCTCACAGATTGCTGTTGTTGCCTCAAAAAGATCGGCCATTTTCTTAGAACCTGTGATGATCTCTGCGTCATACTGCGGAATATCAAACTGTTCCTTGTAACGCTCCAGCTTCTCCGTACGAAGTTCCGGCTGCTGAGATTTGATTTTCTCGATCCATTCATCACTGATCACGATCGGAACAAGGTCTGGTTCCGGGAAATAACGATAATCCTGTGCATCCTCTTTGGAACGCATTGCATAAGAATGCTCTTTGTTGTCATCCCAGCGTCTTGTCTCCTGTACAACCTGTTTTCCTTCTTCGATCAACTCAATCTGTCTCTGACGCTCGCCTTCAATTGCATGTGCGATTGCCTTAAATGAGTTCAGGTTCTTCATCTCTGTTCTTGTACCAAACTGATCAGATCCGACTTCACGGACAGACAGGTTGACATCTGCACGCATAGAACCTTCCTGAAGCTTACAATCAGATGCTCCTAAATACTGCACGATCATACGCAGTTTTTCAAGATAAGCAATAACTTCCTCCGCGGAACGCATATCCGGTTCGGATACGATCTCTACAAGTGGCACACCGCTTCGGTTATAATCGACAAGTGAAGTATCATCCCACTCATCATGAACCAGCTTACCTGCATCTTCTTCCATATGCATTTCATGGATCCTTACTTTCTTCTTTCCCGAACCACTCTCAATCTCTACATATCCATCTCTGGCAATCGGGAGATATAGCTGGGAAATCTGATAGTTCTGCGGATTATCCGGATAGAAATAGTTCTTACGGTCAAATTTGCACACCTGTGTAATCTTACAGTTTGTTGCAAGACCAATCGCCATAGCATATTCTACAACTTGTTTATTCAACACCGGAAGCGATCCCGGCATACCGGTACATACCGGACAAGTATGTGTATTCGGTGCGCCACCGAATTCTGTGCTGCATCCACAGAAGATCTTTGTCTTTGTAGCCAGCTCAATATGCACTTCCAGTCCAATGACTGTTTCATACTGCTTTGCCATTGTTAACGCACCTCCTTTTCTGACATAAGACCGACAGATGCCGGTGTTTCATGCATCTTCTTTGTCGCACACTCATAGGTATATGCTGCACGGATCAAAGTTTTTTCTTCAAATACATTTCCGATCAGTTGCATACCGATTGGAAGTCCTTTGCTGTCTTTTCCAACCGGAACGCTCATTCCCGGAAGACCTGCAAGATTGACTGAGATTGTATAAATATCTCCCAAATACATCTTCATCGGATCACTTAAGCTCTTTCCAAGCTCCGGAGCAGTTGTCGGTGCTGCCGGTCCGAGAATGATGTCATAATTACGGAATGCACGGTCAAACTCTTTCTTGATTAAAGCTTTTGTTCTAAGTGCCTTCAGATAGTAAGCATCATAATATCCTGAACTTAAGACAAAAGATCCAAGCATGATTCTTCTCTTTACTTCAGGACCAAATCCTTCTGAACGTGTTTTCTTGTACATGTTATGAAGTCCATCGTAATCTTTCGTACGATAACCATATTTCACACCATCAAAACGTTCCAGGTTAGAACTTGCCTCTGCATCTGCGATCGTATAATAAGCAGGGATTGCATATTTTACAAGTCGCAGATCAAACGCCTCAACAATCGCACCCTTTTCTTCGAGTACTTTTGCTGCCTTCATCACAGCATCATTTACTTCAGGATCCAGACCTTCTCCCATATAATCTCTTGGGATTCCAATACGGAGACCTTTCACATCATCTACAAGTGCTTCTGTGAAATCACAATCATCACGATCCATGGAAGTGCTGTCCTTCGGATCATGGGATGCAATTGCCTCAAGAATTGCCGCACAATCCGATACATCTTTCGCTACCGGTCCAATCTGATCTAAAGAAGATCCGTACGCGATAAGTCCATATCGGGAAACAGTTCCATAAGTTGGTTTTAGTCCGACAACTCCACAGAAAGAACTCGGCTGACGAATGGATCCGCCGGTATCAGATCCAAGTGCATAATAACATTCGGATGCTGCCACTGCCGCACAGGAACCACCGGAAGAACCTCCCGGAACATGCGCTGTGTTGTGTGGATTGCGTGTCGGTCCGTAATAAGATGTCTCTGTTGTACTTCCCATGGCAAATTCATCCATGTTTGTCTTACCAATGATAACCGCTCCTGCTTTTCTGAGGTTCTCAACTGCCTCTGCCGTATAGGTCGGTTTGAAGTTGGAAAGAATCTTTGAACTACATGTGGTAAGCTGTCCCTCGATACACATATTATCTTTTACTGCAACCGGAACTCCTGCAAGTGGACCTGTCAGTTCGCCCACATCTATTTTCTTCTGAATTTCCTCCGCTTGTGCATAAGCACCTTCTTCATCTATCGTCACAAAGCTATGAATCTCTAACTCCGCTTCTTTGATCTGTCCAATCACTGCATCGACTGCTTCTCGTACAGTTACTTCTTTTGCTTTGATCTTCTCGCCCAGTTCAAGGGCTGTAAGTTTTAATAAATCCATCTGCTCTCACTCCCTTAACCAATTGTCTTCGGCACTTCAAAACTGTCCTCTTTACGAAGTGGTGCATTCGCAAGTGTTGCCTCTTTGTTATCGCCATTTGTCACCACATCTTCACGGAACACATTCTGTACCGGAAATACATGAGACATTGGTTCAATCCCTGTTGTATCAAGTTCATTTAATGTATCTATATAATCCAGCATCTGTTCCATGTCTTTTTTCGCTGCTTCTTTCTCTTCCTCTGAAAGTTCCAGCTTTGCAAGGATTCCTACATACTCGATTGTTTCATCGGATATTTTATTTGCCAATTTAATCATCCTTTCTTTCTACTCTGTCTTTGCTAATCCTGACAATTTCCAAAATCAGTATCATAAATTTCTCAGCTTATTGCGACCTGTAGCGGTACATATCATAGAAACTGTCATAATTCTGGTTTTTTACTGAGCCGGACGGCGTCAGGATTAAGTCCCCATCATCCACTTCCAGCTCCGTTCCTTCCGGGAAAACTGCATTTCTATAAGATTCTGATCCATCTGTATCATAAAACCAGAGTCCATAATTTTCATAATTGAGATTTTCATTTTCCTTATCATAAAAATCACCAAGATAAATCTTGTAATGAAGCTCCGCCCAGTCGACTCCTGATGCCTCGGTCACATCATACCATCCTGCCGGGAAATCTGTTCCCGCCGTATAAGTGTTTCCGGCTTTCAATGTTACCTGTTCCGTCAGCGGATTTTCTTCCAGCTGCATCTGTTCCGTCTGTGCATTCTCAGAATGAAACTGGACAACCAGTCCTGTATCAATCTTCAGATGACCTCCTGTATATAGTCTCACATCATCCAGATAATCTCCTGCATCCGTATCTGACTCATCTTCACTAAAATAAGAATAGTAATAAATCGAATTCTCAGGATCATCCTGCTGCATGGAGCCTTCTCCTGAGACAAGCTCCACTTCATAAGTTCCTTCCGGGATCTGTGCTCCGATCTCATACTCCCCATATCCTAATACACAATCATAAGTTGCTCCTGTCTCAGAAAGTTCTCTCGTTGTATTCATATATGGATCATACTCAGAATCCACTTCGCTGCCATCATCATTCCAGTCATAATCTAAGGAATGAAAATCATCCCCAAATGAGGAAATGAAATCACCAACGGAACCTGCAATGCTTGTAAATGCTACGATTGCTACGATGATTCCCGCAAGAATTCCACTGGTTTTCCTTGCCTTTTTCTGTTCCTCGTAAGATCCTGCATGAACCTTCCTTGCCGGATTAAATACCGTCGGCCCACCCAGCTGCATCTGCCCTGTCTGTGGGATTTCCATCCGCGGATTTTCTTTTTGCTGATATTCTGTCTGCGTTCTTTTCCGTCCGTTATGACTCTCACAGAGATGTCCCGCATCCTGCTTTTTCTCCCGTTTTTTTGTCTCTCCAGTCTCATTCTGTCGTTTCTGGGAATATGTCATTTTTTTCTTGCGATCAAAACTGCTCTCATTCAGCCTGTAATTCTTTTTCTCCAGCTTTGTGTTATCCAGCCCGCAGGAACTGCAACGGCCATCAATCAATTTACCTCCGCAAAGATAACATTCTTTTTCTTAAACATAAAGACCCTCCCTCGTTTCTACTCCTTAAGTTTCTGACCACAACATCCTGTGGGCAGTTCTTTTTCTCAGTTCAGACCTTCACATCCAACAGTTTTTTCCGTTCAATCCAGGGGGATTGACCCGTTTTTTGTATTTTCTTCTTATGGTTCCAGACGACTTAAGTCTCTTGGGAATAATGTTGTTTCTCTTACATTGTCTTCGTTCATCATCTTCATTGTCAGACGTTCCATACCTATTCCAAGACCTCCGTGTGGTGGCATTCCATGCTTAAATGCACTTAAATACTGCTCCATGCCTTCATCTGTCATACCTCGCTTCTCCATCTTCGCAAGAAGTTCATGATAATCATGAATACGCTGTCCGCCGGTTGTGATCTCCATTCCTCTGAAAAGCAGGTCAAAACTGAGCGTGTAAGTCGGATCCTCCGGATCATCCATTGCATAGAATGGACGTTTCTTTGATGGATAATGAGTAACGAATACAAAATCTGCATCCCATTCTTCCTTCGCATAACGGCTGATCAATGTCTCTTCCTCTGGTTCCAGGTCAAATGGGTTCTTGATCTTTCTGTTATACTTCTCGGATACCAGTCGTTTGATCTCGTCGAATCTTACTGCCGGAATATTATCTGTCTTCGGTACTTCGATATTCAGAATCTGAAGTTCTCTTGCATACTCTTTCTTCAACAGCTCCATCGTATACTGAAGAAATCCCGTTTCCATTGCCATGATATCTTCAAATCCATCAATATATCCCATCTCGAAATCAAGGCTTGTGTACTCATTCAGATGACGCTTTGTGTTGTGTTTCTCTGCACGGAATACTGGCGCTGTCTCAAAGACTCTGTCGAATACTCCGACCATCATCTGCTTATAGAACTGTGGGCTCTGCTGAAGGATCGCCGGTCTGTGGAAATACTCCAGACGGAAAAGGTTCGCACCGCCCTCTGCACTCTTGGCACCGATTTTCGGAGTATGGATCTCTGTAAATCCTTCTTTATAAAGGAAATCACGGAACCCTCTTACGATTCCTTCCTGAATTCTGAACTTCGCACGCTCTCTGATATTTCTCAGAGAAATCGGTCTGTAGTTTAATTTTGCTTCTAGAGATGTGTTCAGCTTCCACTTTGCAATCGGAAGCGGCATTGGCTCTGCCGGCTCACTTAAGATCTTCAATTCACCAAGGCGAATCTCAATCCCATTCGGAGCTTTCGCAGACTCTGCAAGCACACCTGTTACCTCTACTGTATCTGCTTCCTTCACATCTTTCAAGTCAAATTTGGAAATATTTTCTTCATATACACACTGAACAAGTCCTTCTCTTTTTCTGAGAATAATGAATGCAATTATTCCCATATCACGGATCGTATGGATCGCACCATTTACTTTCACTTCGGCTCCAATTCTTCCCTCTTCGAGAAGTTCACTCAGTTCCAATGTTTCCTTCTTTTTTACACCTGTTACAAATTCCATAATTCTTCTCCTTTCAGATTCCAGCATCCCGGGAAGAAGCTTTCTAAATAAAAAAGCCCCGGGATACATCAGTATCCCGGGACGGAAATTACAATCATAATATCCGCGGTACCACCCGCATTGAATCTCAGTCTTCACATTTCAAATCTTATCCCTGTGTAAGCCAGATTCCACTCTTTGCATGTAACGTATGCTCCACGTGCTGCCCTACTTCATCTGTTCAGACAGCCAGCTCCCAAGTGTTCCCTTAATCCGCTCCGCTGTCCGGCGCTCTCAGTCGGTGACGCCAACTTCCTGTCAGTTTCTGTGAATCAGAGTCTTGTTCTTTGCCTTTTTCTGGTTCAGCACTTTAGTCTGCTAAAACTTGTTTTCAATATTAGCACAGAGTTTTTTGATTTTCAAGAGGTTTTATTCAAATTGTCACACATTTTAGCTTTTCATCAAAACAAGATATTTTCAGCCTATCGGTTTTGTGTACTTTCACTAATTTCTCCCTGAACTGTGCTTAATGCCTGATCCAGCTGATTATCTGCTTTTGGATTTTCTTCATCATACTGATATTCCACTTCCACATCCGGCTCAACACCTTTTCCATTGATGCTTCTTCCATTTGGGGTATAATACTCAGCAATCGTCACTTTCAGACAGGTTCCATCTCCCAGATCCATCAATTGCTGCACAACACCTTTTCCATACGTTGTCACTCCGACAATCTTCGCTGTTCCATAATCCTGTACTGCACCGCTGAAGATTTCAGATGCGCTGGCACTGTACTGGTTTACAAGAACTGCCATTGGTTTCTTAAATTCATGAGTTCCGTCACAAGTGATTTCGTCTGTCTTTCCATTCTTGTCCTTTGTTGATACAATTGTACCTTCCGGAAGAAGCAGACGCAGCATATTCGTAACTGTATCAAGACTTCCCCCCGGGTTGTTTCTCAGGTCGACAATAAGACCCTGCATTCCCTGCTTTTCAAGATCGTCCAACGCTTCTTTAAACTGGTCATAAGTTACTGTATCAAACTCAGACACTCTGATATAGCCAATCTGGTTCTCCTTCATCTCATACGAAACTGTCTTCACTTCGATCGTATCTCGTGTGGCAGTCAGTTCCAGTTCTTCTCCGTCTCTGAGAACTGTAATCTTTACATCTGTTCCCTTTTCCCCTTTGATCCAGGACACCACCGTATCAAGCTGCTCATCACCAACCTCGTGGTCATCGATTTTCTCCAGGATATCTCCTGCTTTCAGTCCTGCTTTCTCTGCCGGAGAGTCTTCATAGACATTTACAATTGTCGCATAGCCCGTATCCGCATCTTTTGTCAGCGTTGCACCCACACCTGAAAATGTTCCGCTTGTTGATTCCATCAGAGCTTTCGTCTCATCTTCATCATAATAAACAGTGTACTTATCTCCCAGTGCACTCGTATATCCGGAATAAATTCCTTCTGCCAGCTGATCTGTATCAATTTCATCTTCATACAGATAATATTTATCAATCAAAGCATTCAGCTTATTCAGTTTTTTTGATACCTCTTTTTCTGTCACTTTACCGGATGCATAACTGCCGGCTGTGTTTGTAATGACCCTGAATCCCCCAAGGAGAAGCAGGCTGACAAGAACTGTTGCAAGAATTCCGGTAACAATCCCGGCTCCATATCCCTTTTTCTTTTTCTGTTCCATTGTCTGTCCCTTTCGCTGTTATTTAAAGAAAAGGACAAAGCAGAATCTTCCACTTTGTCCCCCTTTATTCTTTGAATCACTTTCATGTAAACATGAAAGGAAGATTTTGAATCCCTTTGTCTTACATATAATTATTCGGATTCACTGGTGTTCCGTTAAGCTCCACCTGGAAATGTAGATGTGCTCCGGTTGAATATCCTGTAGAACCAACATATCCAATCTGTTGTCCTTTTTCCACTCTCTGACCGGCACTCACACAAATTGAGCTGTGATGCATATACTTTGTCACCAATCCATTTCCATGGCTTATAACAACCCAGTTTCCCGCACTGTTGCTCCAGCCTGCCGTAATAACTGTTCCGGCTGCTGCTGCATATGTAGGTGTTCCTGTCGGTGCAGCATAATCATTTCCTTTATGTGGTCTTGAGTCAAAAGAACGAACCTCACCGAAATAACTGGACTGGTATGTCATTCCCGGACATGGATGTGTAAAATATCCACTTCCGCTCACTACGTTTCCGCTGGAAGCCGGTCTGGAACTACTGCTTCCGTTACTACTGCTTCCGCTATTGTTCTTCTTTGCCGCCGCAGCAGCTGCAGCAGCCGCTGCCTGCTCTTCCTGAAGACGTTTTGCTGCTTCTGCTTTCGCCTTGAGGTCTGCAAGAAGGTTCGCATTATCTGTAATCTGATTCTGAATCTCCGCAATCTGTGCTTCCTTACTGCTGATCAGTGTCTGCGCCTCTGTCTGCTGACTCACCAAACTGGTCTGCAATGTATTCAGTTTCTCATACTCCTCTTTAAGCTTTGCTTCCTTTTCTTCTACAACTTTCACCGTTTCCTGAAAAGCAACAAGCATATCTCTGTCATAGGAAGAAAGCTTTGATACATACTCCGCTTTATTGAGCAGATCACCAATATTGCTGCTGGACATCAGTATCTCAAGGAACTGGGTATTACCACCCTCATACATGAATTTGATTCTCTTCTTCATGCTGTTATACTGATCATCCTCATCAACCTTCGCCTGTACAAGCTCTTCCTCAGCTGTTGAAATTTCAGTTTCCTTGGCACTTAATTCTTCCTGCGTCTTGTTCATCTGGTCAATGATGGAATTAAGTTTCTCAGCAAGTGTATCTTTTTCAGCCTGAGCTGCACTCTTCTGTGATTGCAGCTCATCTGCTTTTTTCTGCGCTTCATCAATTGTCACAGCACCGGAAGTAATTGTCATTGACAGCATCATTCCGACTGACAGAACCAGTGCTGTCACCTTTCTCATCCGTCTTTTCATAGGTATCTCCTATTACACTCTTAAGTGCTTACGAACAGTAAAGTAACTTCCGAGGAATCCAATTCCAATTCCCATTACCAGCCCAATCGGCAGCAAATAGATATATACATTTCCAACCGGAAGGAATGTAATGATATTCTTCAGAATACTAAACTTCTCCATAATATATACTACAGCCTTGTCATAAAGGAAATATAGCAGGGCAAGCGGAATTGCTGCACCGAATAATCCAATGATCAGACCTTCGATCACGAATGGTGATCTTACTACAAAGTCCTTCGCTCCAATATATTTCATGATTGCAATCTCTTCTTTTCTGACAGTAATACCTGTTGTTACCGTATTACTGATCAAGAAGATCGATACTCCGAGAAGAATTGCGATAATCGCAATTGAAACATATGCAACAAGCATATTCACACTGGAAAGTGTGTTCGCTACAACATCTGACTTATTGACCTGTCTGACTCCGTCCAGACTCTGTGCAAATTTAACCAGATCCTGCTGCGTAGCTGAAAGAGACTTACTCTTCGCAATCAGATCCTTATTATCACCTTTTACCGTCTTCATGTAGACTTCATAGTTATCTGAACCTGCCAGCGGGTTATCATCCTTAAAACCTTCTGCAAGTTCCGGGTTGTCTCCAAAATACTCTTTCTGGAACTCTGCCCATGCATCATCTGCTGACACATACTTCACTTCCGAAACATCATCACGGGACTCAAGCTGCTCACCGATCTCTTTCTTCTGTTCCTCTGTTGCGTCATCATTAAAGAATACGGTGATTGCAACACCTTCTTCTGCGCTTTTAATAATATACTGGAAGTTAACAAGTATCGAGAAAAACAATCCAAACAGGAAAATACATGCTGACATCGTCGCTATGGATGCGAGTGAAAACATCTTGTTTCTCCAGATATTCTTAACGCCCTGCTTTCCAACGTATCCAAATGTACTAATCCTCATTTATATACCCACCTTTTTTCTCATCACTGACGATTACGCCCTGCTTCATAGTAATGACGCGTTCGTTCATCTCGTTTACGATCTCCTGGTTATGTGTAACAACAAGTACTGTTGTTCCACGCTCATTTGCCTCTTTCAGCAGACTCATGATCTCCCATGAGTTTGTCGGGTCGAGGTTTCCTGTCGGCTCGTCCGCCAGCAGAATGGCAGGTTCATTTACAATTGCTCTTGCAATCGCTACTCGCTGCTGCTCTCCACCTGAGAGTTCCTTCGGGAATGACTTATACTTCTGTGCAAGTCCTACCAGTGACAGAGCTGCCGGCACCTTCTTCTTGATTACACGGGTCGGTGTCTCAGTCACACGCAGTGCGAATGCAATATTCTCATAAATATTACGATCCTTCAGAAGACGGAAATCCTGGAACACAACTCCAAGTCCTCTTCTGTATTTAGCAATGTTTCTGTGTTTCATACGGTTCAAATTCTGGCCGTTGACGATAATTGTACCCTCGGTCGGATTCAACTCTTTCATGATCAATTTGATCAATGTAGACTTACCTGATCCACTGTCACCAACGATGAATACGAACTCTCCGCGTTCAATCTTCACGGAAACACCATTCAAGGCTGCGTGACCTTTGGAATACTCCTTCGTCACATTCCTTAATTCAATCATATGTTCCTCCTAAAACTTATCTATACTCCTACGGTTCTAGTACTCTAATGTCTCCATATACTTCATATACTTTACTACCATTAAGGCAATCTTGAAAGTAATGGCATCCTCAAACACACGCAGATCCAGACCGGTACTCTTCTGAAGCTTATCCAGTCTGTATACCAGTGTATTTCTGTGGATATAGAGCTGTCTGGATGTCTCTGATACATTAAGGCTGTTCTCAAAGAACTTATTGATCGTTGTCAATGTCTCTTCATCAAAGTCATCCGGAGATTTTGCTTCGAAAATCTCTTTGATAAACATCTTACAAAGTGGCAGTGGCAGCTGATAAATCAGACGACCGATTCCAAGTGTTGTATAAGCAACGATATCCTTCTCATCAAAGAAAATCTTACCTACATCAAGTGCAAGTTTCGCCTCTTTGTATGACTTGGATACTTCCTTGATATCACTTACGATGGTTCCGTATGCAATATGGATCTGCTCGTCGCCTCCCTCTGCCTGGAGCGTATCCAGCATCTCTTTCGCCATCTTCTCAAGTTCCTTATTGCCGTCCTTATCTGAGAGTTCTTTCACAACAATAATATTCTTCTCATCAACAGCTGTGATAAAGTCTCTTGACTTTCCTCCCAGAAGATTTCTCACATTATCAAGTGCAGCACTGTCTTTCTCGTGCGATGTTTCAATAATAAAGATAACACGTTTTACTTCTGTGTCAATATGTAATTTCTTTGCACGATTGTAAATATCAACCAAAAGAAGGTTGTCTAAAATGAAGATTTTTGATAAAGTTATCTTTGTCAAAACGCTCCTTATAAGCTACAAGCAGACTCTGGATCTGAAATGCCGCAATCTTACCGAGCATATACACATCTTCTGTCTCGCCATCTGCAAGCAAAACATATTCCAAACGCTGTTCATCAAAGATCTTAAAGAACTGGCATCCCTGGATCACCTGGCTGTCTGCCGGTGATTCAACAAAAGAAAGAACCGCTTCCCCACAATCTTTTGCCATATCAAATGTTGCTGCAAGTTCCTTGCCTTCTGTGTCGAGTACACAGAAATCAACCCTTGATATTCCCTTTAATCCTTCAATAGTGTTTTGAAGTATCTGATTCGAAATCATCTTTTTTTCCTCCACTCTGTACGATGTATTGCTGATCACAGCAAACTGTAAGTAGTAACACGCATGTGCATATTCCACAATTTTTTCGTAGGTATTATTTATCCGTACACATACCCTTATATTATATTAAGGCAAAACAGCAAAAAAAAAGAAAGAGGAAATCCATCTTTTTTATGCATTTCTTCGTCGAATCCATGAAATATTCACATTTTTATCTTTTAGCATTCTTCACAAAGGCTAATTCTGTTTCTCTACTTTATAGCGAAATACTTTCTTTACTAACATTCTCTTTATTCGGCTTGTCATCTTTCTATCGTCAAAGCTGCGCATCAGAACTGATCCACAGCCAATCCAGACTCTTGTATCGATCAATGCCCGGTTCTGCTCAATAAAATCTTCCTGTGCCGGCGATGGAAGGACTGATAAAATACAATCTGCCTCTGATCCATTGACTGCATTCACTATTCCATGAATCCGGTCTGCATCTGTCAGCTCTCCGTCTTCCGGATGGATCACAGCATCTCCTACCACACGAATCCCCTGATTATACTTTGCAAGAGCTTCCTCTGCTTTCACCAGTTCCTCCTGACTTGCTGCCAGGAGATAGATCTTATGATGATTCTTCTGCAAATATTTCAAAAACATTCTTAAGAACAACTTATCATCTGTCTCCCGCAGCAATCTTGCATCGTCTGTTTTAGCTGCCTCAAGAATCTCTACACTTCCCGGAAGGACCAGATCCTGCATTGAAACCTTTTTTTTCCATTCCGGATTTTCATGTTCTTTCATCAGAGATTCCATCGATACAAGTTCAATGGTATTGATGGAATCGCCTTTCATGAATCCGATTGCCTGCATCATCGCTTCTTTTGCCTTGATACAGGAAATCTCCACATCAAATATTGAAATTTTTTCTGTCATTTATGTCACCAAAGTTATCACTTTCCAAAAAACTCTGCGAATTCTAACGCAAAATAATTTCTCCCCATTCTGTCTATTTTACCAAATTTATCCTTATTTGTCAAAAGCTGTGTCATTCAAAATTTTACTTTTGTTTATCTTTCATCATTTTCATCCGCAATTTTTGTCTGTTTTTTTATCTCTCGTCTTCTTCCGGTGACCATTCCGCCAATCCGTCCTGTCTCTTTTGATGTTAATGACTTCCACCCATCCTGCATCACGCGATCTAAAAGGCCCAATTCTTCTGCTATCTCATACTTCAGCTTTTCTTCCGGTTCAAGTTTAGTAAGATTGATCGTCTTTTTCTTTTTCTCCCATACTTCTTTCTGCTGCTGACAGCAATCCTCCTTTTCAGAAGTATTTGCAGAAAAAAAATTTTATTCGTCACTCACCTGAATCGCACCAAGAACCTCTCCGATCGGAGCCGATATTGCAAGCTCTGACCCGGACACTTCTGGCTGTTTCTGATTTATTGATCACAACAAGGTGTTTTCCGTGAAAATAATCAATAAAACCGGCTGCCGGATAAACAACAAGGGAAGTACCTCCGATGATCAGCATGTCGGCTGATGAAATTGCTTCGACTGCCCCTTGGATCGTCTTCTGGTCAAGTCCCTCTTCATAAAGTACTACGTCCGGCTTAATCATCCCGCCGCAGCTGCATCTCGGAATTCCTTCTGAATTCTTCACATATTCCGCATCATAGAACTTCCCACATTTCATACAGTAATTTCTGTGGATGCTTCCATGAAGTTCATAGACGTTTCTGCTTCCTGCCGCCTGATGCAGTCCGTCAATATTCTGTGTCACAACAGCCTGCAATTTTCCGGCCTGCTCCAATTCTGCCAGTTTCAGATGGGCAGCATTTGGCTTCGCATCCAAAATCATCATCTTCTCTTTATAAAACTCATAGAATGCTTCCGGATATTTCATAAAAAAGCTATGACTGACCACCTGTTCCGGTGAATACTTATATTTCTGATGATAAATTCCTGTTGCACTTCGAAAATCCGGAATATTACTTTCTGTTGATACACCGGCTCCTCCGAAAAACACAATCCGGTTACTCTCATCAATCATTGCCTGCAGCTGCTCAATCTCTTTCTCGTACATCTTGCATACTCCTTTCTCAAACCGCACTTGCCAGATTCCTGTCACCTTAAGGCACACTGCCTTCTGCACCGGCGAAATGTTTACCTAAGCGGAGCGTTTTTAATATATTAGGAAAGCACTTTCCTAATATATTAAAAAGACAGGTCCGTCCTTCACCTGCATTCAGCTGTGTCTGACTCCCTGTCTTTTCTTAAGTAAACCTGTTCCCGGTACATCCGGAAAGCGATCTTATATCTTTTATTTATATCTTACAGATCGATTTTTCCTGTTGTATCTCCATTAACAACATAATATGCTGCTGACTCTTCCGGTTTCAGATAAATCTTAACATCTTTCATGTCTCCGACTTTATTCTTCAAATCCTTTGTCCATACATCTTTGACTTTCTTAAGGATCTCTTTCTCTGTATACTCTTTACCAGAGAACTGAAGGAAGAATTCTGTCTTCAGATCAGCTTTCTTTGTAGTCTTGGCTGCTGTCTTCTTAGCTGCTGCTTTCTTTACAGTCTTCACAGCCTTTTCAGCTGTATCTTCCGCTTTTGCTGCAACCTTCTTAGCTGCCTTCTTCACTGTCTCTTTTACTTCTTCTGCCTGAACTTCTGGTGTATCTACCAGCACTGCTGCCTTTGTTTCAAGTTTCTTTGTTGTGTCTTTCTTTGTCTCGATTGCTTTCGCAGCTGCTGTCTCTTTCTTCTCTGTCTTTACTGTTGCTGTTTCAGCTTTTGTTGTTGAAGATGTCTTCTTTGTTACCATACTTGTTTCCCTCCTAAAATATACACCCAAGTATATTGGCACTACCTCATTACAATGTGATTCTTAACGCGAAATAATGACAAGAACTTTTGTCCGTAATGATAAATTATTCACGATACGGATTATTGTAACTCATTTTTGACAAAACGTCAAATTTTCCTTGATAATTATCATTTTATTCCTCTGAAGAATAGCCCCTGAAAAATTCTGAAAGTCCGTCCAATGTCTTCATAAGAACCGGAATCTCTTTTTCATCCAGTCTGTTCAGCACAGCATTTGTCATCTCCCTGTGAAACTCCTCGTGATGATAGTAAGCCTTCTCCCCTTTTTCTGTCAGCCAGATATACACCACTCTTCGATCTTCTTCACCGCGGGCACGCATTACATACTTCTTGTTTACCAGCCCATTCACCGCTGTGGTCAGAGAACCTGCCGTAATCTTCATCTTCTTTGCCACTACAGACATTGTTGTCTTTCCTGAAACACCGATTGCTTCTATTATATGCATATCGTTGTTTGTGATGTCTTTAAACTCCTCTGTAATGATCGCCTTTTTCTCCAGCTCCCAGATTTCATTAAATAAATGTACCAGAATGTCATTGATGGTATTATACGCATCCATCTTTTTTCCTCCTCGTCTTCTACTGTTCTCTGATCTCTTCAAACAGCTCTTCTCTATTCAATCTTCCGGGATCACTTTCATTCTGGTCTGCTATCTTAATTCAGACAATACCATGTTTTCTATCTCTTACATTCGACGAAATCTGTCGTATCTTCTATCTGTCAGTTGTTTTTCTGAAAGGCTTCCATATTGTTCAAGGAAATGTTCCATCTTCTCTTCCAGTTCACGGAGCACAGGAACCATCGTATCTTCCCGGTACACTTCAGGCTCGCAAATTATTTCTTCGATCACCTTAAGTTCCTTAAGATCTGCTGCTGTCAGACGCATCACCCCTGCCGCCTCTGACGCTCTCTTGCTGTCTTTCCACAAAATGCTTGCAAACCCTTCCGGTGAAAGTACTGAATACACTGCATTCTCCATCATCCACACTTCATCTGCAACTGCAAGTGCAAGCGCACCGCCGCTTCCACCTTCTCCGATTACAATTGAAAGAACCGGCACTTTCAAAGCTGACATCTCATACAGATTCCGGGCAATTGCCTCGCCCTGTCCACGCTCTTCTGCCTCCATTCCGCAGAAAGCCCCCGGAGTATCTACAAAACAGATGACCGGACGCTGGAACTTCTCTGCCTGTTTCATCAGACGCAGTGCTTTTCTGTAACCTTCCGGAGACGGCATTGCAAAATTCCGTTCCAGATTTTCTTTCGTTGTCTTTCCTTTGCACTGGGCGATCACAGTAACTGCTTTTCCATGAAAATACGCAATTCCGCCTACTACTGCCGGATCATCCTTATAATATCTGTCTCCATGTAATTCTACAAAATCTGTAAACAATCTGTCAATATAATCCTTACCGACCGGGCGTTCTTTTTCCCTGGATTTCAGAACACGCTCCCAGTCTGACACATTTTCTTTTCCTGCAGATATGTTTTTTCTGTTCTCTTTTTTCTTTTCCGGACAGTCTTCTTTCTTTTCATCTGTAACCGTATGCATTTTCAGAATCTGTCCCAGTACTTCCTTCATCTCATCCCTGGTTACGATCCGATCAACAAATCCATGCTCAAGAAGAAATTCTGCTCTCTGAAATCCTTCCGGCAATTTCTGTCCGATCGTCTGCTCGATCACACGCGGACCGGCGAATCCGATCAAAGCTCCCGGTTCTGCAAGAATGATATCTCCAAGCATAGCAAAACTTGCTGTGACACCTCCCGTAGTTGGATCAGTCAATACCGGAATATAAAGAAAGCCTGCATCACTGTGGCGTTTCAGTGCCGCTGAAGTCTTTGCCATCTGCATCAGGGAAATGATTCCCTCCTGCATACGTGCGCCTCCGGAACAGGTAAATAGAACAACAGGAAGCCTCTCCTCTGTTGCACGCTCGACTGCACGGGTAATCTTTTCTCCTACCGCATGTCCCATACTGGCCATCATAAATCTTCCGTCACAGACCCCGATCACAACCGGATATCCACAGATTGTTGCTTTTCCTGTAATAACCGCTTCATCAAGCCCTGTCTTTACTCTTAAAGCTTCGACTTTTTCTGTATACCCCCGGAAATCCAACGGATTCTCCGGTCTTTCCCCTTCATCGATCTTTGCATCCCATTCTTCAAAAGAGCCTGCGTCTGTCACAAGCTCAATTCTCTTATATGCCGGAATACGAAAGTATCCATGACATTTAGGACAAATATATTTTCCGTTGATTACTTCATCTGTTAAGATTGCCGCACCGCATTTATTACATTTTTTCAAGATTCCTTCCGGTGCTTCCGGCTTTCTTCTGTTTCGTGAATGAATCGAAGTGATCTTCTCTCCGGTCTTTTTAAACATATTATGCAGTCTCATTCATCATTCCTCCGATAAACTCCACATCAATATCTCCAGATATGAATTTTTTATGATTCAAAATCTCATACTGATAATCAATATTTGTATCCACACCTTCAATAATAACTTCGCCAAGTGCGCTTCTCATTTTACGGATAGCCTCTTCTCTGTCGTCAGCATGTACGATCAGTTTCGCAAGCATGGAATCATAATAAGGCGGAACTTCATATCCTGTGTAAATCGCACTGTCTACACGTACGCCTTCACCACCCGGGAAATGTACATCTGTGATTTTTCCAGGAGACGGGCGGAAATTCTTTTTCGGGTTCTCTGCATTGATCCTACATTCGATCGCGTGACCTGTAATCTTGATGTCTTTCTGCTGAAGTTTTAGTCTCTGTCCGTCTGCAATCTTAATCTGCTCTTTGATCAGATCGATTCCTGTCACCCACTCTGTTACCGGATGTTCTACCTGGATTCTTGTATTCATTTCCATAAAGTAAAAGGCTCCACTCTTTTCTAAGAGAAATTCAATCGTTCCGGCATTCGTATAATGAGCTGCCTTCGCCGCTTTCACAGCCGCTTCTCCCATCTTCTGTCTCAATTCCGGTGTCAGTGCTTCTGATGGAGATTCCTCGATCATCTTCTGATGATTTCTCTGAATGGAACAGTCTCTTTCTCCAAGATGGACCACATTTCCATACTTATCTGCAAGAATCTGGAATTCTATATGACGCGGATGTTCTACAAAATGTTCCAGATACATTGTTCCGTCTCCGAATGCCATCTGCGCTTCTTTCTGTGCTGTCTGGAAACTTGCCTGGAACTCGTCCGGTGTCTGTGCGACACGCATTCCTTTTCCCCCACGCCAAGTGCTGCCTTAACAATGATTGGATAACCAATCTCACCAGCGATCTTCTCGCCTTCTTCTACAGTATAGACAGGCTCCTTGCTTCCCGGAATAACCGGAACACCTGCTTCCACCATCGTATTTCTTGCAACGGATTTATTTCCAAGAGCACTGATCACCTTTGAATCCGGTCCGATATATGTGATCTTGCACTGTTCACACAGTTCTGCAAATTTGCTGTTTTCAGAAAGGAATCCGAATCCCGGATGGATTGCATCTGCGCCGGACACAAGTGTCGCACTGATGATATTCTGCATATTCAGATAACTTTCTGCGGATGGAGCAGGACCTATACAGACTGCTTCATCTGCGAGCTGGGTATGCAGCGCATCTTTATCTGCCTCAGAGTAAACAGCAACCGTACGGATTCCCATTTCTCTGCAAGCGCGGATCACCCGGACTGCAATCTCCCCTCTGTTCGCAATTAAAATCTTCTCTATCATTTCTTCTGCTCCTGATTTTTTTTATTCTCCAACCATAAATGTAAGTTCTGCCGTAACAACGACCTTTCCGTCAACGGTTGCCACAGCTTCTCCTACGCCTACCGGTCCTTTTCTTTTAATAATCTTTGTCTCTAATTTCAACTGATCTCCCGGAAATACCATTCCTTTGAAGCGACATTTTTGTACACCACCGAAGAATGCAATCTTTCCCTGATTCTCCGATACACTTAAGATTGCCACAGCTCCTGTCTGAGCAAGTGCCTCAAGAATCAGAACTCCCGGCATTACTGCTTTCTGTGGGAAATGTCCACGAAAGAAATCCTCATGATAAGAAACACCTTTGTATCCAATTGCATATTCTCCCGGAACATAATCTTCAATCTTATCAATCAAAAGAAATGGATGTCTGTGCGGAATGATTTCCTGAATCTGTTCTACATTTAAACTATTCATATCTGAATCCCTTTCTTAAACAATTCTAAAAAGCGGCTGGCCGTATTCTACCGGTTCTCCGTTTTCTACAAGAACTTCTGCAACTGTACCGGCACATTCACTCTCAATCTCATTCATAAGTTTCATCGCTTCTACGATTCCGACAACCTGTCCGACTTCGACCTTGTCACCAACCTTGACAAAACTCGGTGCATCCTCTGCCGGTGCAGCGTAGAAAGTTCCAACCAAAGGTGAAATGATCCGCTTGCCTTCTGGTTCTTTTTCAAGATTTTCTTCCGGATCTGCATTCTCAGAACTTCCGGATACAGCCACGTTCTGTGGAAGAACAGTTGCCTGGAAATCACCACCGGAAATTCCTGTCAGCGGAATAGAAGCCGCATTCTGAACGATTTCTACCTTCTGCTGTTCCTTTTTCAGATTCAGCTTTGTTCCATTTTCTTCATATTTAAAATCTGTAAGCTCAGAAGCCGATACTGCTTCGATCAGCTTCAATATTTCTTCCATCTTCATCTTCGCTTCTCCTTACTCTTCGAAACGTTTTACAAGAAGAGACACATTGTGTCCACCAAAACCAAGAGAATTAGAAATTACACAGTTCACTTCTTTCTCTACCGGTGCACCTACTGCATAGTTTAATCCACATTCAGGATCTACATTCTTTGTACCAACTGTCTGATGGATAAAATTATCCAGAATACTCTTTACGCAGACAACAAATTCTACTGCCCCTGCTGCTCCAAGAAGATGACCGATCATAGATTTTGTTGAGTTGACAACAACATTTTCGGCCGCATCTCCTAATGCATAATAGATTGCGCGTGTCTCAAAGAGGTCATTGTGATGTGTACTTGTTCCATGAGCATTGATATAATCTACCTCATCCGGTGTCACACCTGCCTCTTTCATTGCAAGCTTCATTGCCATTCCGGCTCCTTCTCCGTTCTCTGCCGGGGATGTGATATGATAAGCATCTCCTGTAGAGCCATATCCTGCGAGTTCTGCGTAAATCTTCGCACCTCTCGCTTTTGCGTGTTCAAGTTCTTCCAGAACTACGATCCCGGCTCCTTCTCCGAGGACAAATCCATCCCTGTCCTGATCAAATGGACGGGAAGCTGTCATCGGATCTTCATTTGTAGAAAGTGCTGTCAACGCAGTAAATCCTGCAATTCCGGTCGGACAGATACAGCTCTCTGTCCCCCCTGCAACACAGACATCCAGGTCACCATACTGAATCGCACGGAGTGCATCTCCGATACTATTAGATCCTGATGCACATGCTGTCACAACATCTGTACATTTTCCTTTCAGTCCAAGCTGAATGGATACATTTCCTGCTGCCATATTGGAGATCATCAGCGGAACCATCAATGGATTTACACGCGCCGGTCCTTTTGTCTGGATCTTGTCATAATTCTGCTCTACACAGCTAAGACTTCCAATACCTGAACCGATGATTGTTCCTACACGATAAGGATCTTCCTGTTCCATATCAAGTCCCGCATCCGCAAATGCTTCCTTTGCTGCTGCAACCGCATACTGGGAGAACAGTTCCATTCTCTTTGCTGCCTTGAAATCCATTCGTTCTTTTCCAACGAAATCTTTCACTTCTGCTGCCAGCTTAACCTTATAATCTGTTGTATCGAATTTTGTGATCGGACCAATTCCAACTTTACCTGTTTTGATCCCGTTCCAGAATTCTTCTACTGTATTTCCAATCGGTGTCACCGCACCCATTCCGGTTACAACAACTCGTCTCTTCATTTTCCTACTCCTTCTATTCTTACATCGCCATTCCGCCGTCGACATGCAGCGTCTGGCCTGTGATATAACGTGCTTCATCAGAAGCAAGAAATGCCGCCGCATTCGCAATATCTTCTGTCTCTCCAAACTTTCCAAGAGGGATCTGGGCTGTTGCTCCTTCTTTCACCTTCTCTGAAAGTACTTCTGTCATCTCTGTGTTAATAAATCCCGGAGCGATCGCATTTACGGTAATTCCTCTGGAAGCCAGTTCTCTTGCCGCACTCTTTGTGAGTCCGATCACACCAGCCTTTGATGCGGAATAATTAGCCTGTCCTGCATTTCCAAGAACTCCTGATACAGAAGACAGGTTAATAATTCTTCCAGATTTCTGACGTAACATCTGTCTTGAGACTGCACGGATACAATGAAAAGTTCCTTTCAGATTCGTATCGATCACGGCATCAAAATCCTCTTCTGCCATCTTCATAAGCAGTCCGTCTCTTGTAATTCCCGCATTGTTCACAAGGATATCTATTCTTCCGAATTCTTTTATGATTGTCTGAAACATCTCATCACAAGATGCTGCATCTGCCACATCACACTGCATGATCTGCGCTGTTCCGCCTGCAGATTCAATCTCTGTTTTCACTTCCTGCGCGCGCTCTTTCGATCCATTATAATTGATCACTACTGCTGCGCCCTCCTGTGCCAGACGCAGCGCGATCGCTCTTCCGATTCCTCTGGAAGCACCTGTCACTACCGCAACTTTCCCTGTCAGTCTGTCTAACATAATTCATTTACCACCTTATCTACGTCTTCCCAGGTTCCGACGTTATACACTTTCACCCCACGGTTTATCTTTCTCAAGAAACCAGCCAGTGTTCTTCCAGGCCCGATCTCGACAAATGTATCTACACCGTCCGCGATCAGAAGTTCCATACTCTGCTGCCAGCGTACGGAAGATGCCACCTGACGCGCAAGCAGTTCTTTTGTCTTTGTAATATCAGTTACATATTCTGCTGTCACATTCGTCACGTATGGGATCTGGAGATCAGAAAAATCTACCTGTTCCAGTTCTTTTCCAAGTTCTTCTCCGGCCTGCTCCAGGAGAGAAGAATGGAACGGTCCACTGACATTAAGCGGAAGGACTCTCTTTGCTCCGGCTTCCTTCAGTGCATCTGCTGCCTGTTCCACATCTTCCTTCCATCCTGTAATCACAATCTGTCCCGGACAATTGTAGTTGGCGATCATTACACCACTTCGATCTGCCAGCACTTCCTCAATCTTTCCGGCATCCAGTCCGAGAACCGCTGCCATGGCTCCCTGACCACCCGGTACTGCATTCTGCATCAGAATACCGCGTTTTCTTACTGTTGTGATTGCATTTTCTGTGCTCATGCCTCCTGCTGAAGCAATCGCACAATATTCACCCAGGCTTAAGCCTGCTGTGACATCCGGGGCGAGTCCCCGTTCTCTTAATACCTTCTCCATTGCCATACAGACAGTCACAAGTGCTGCCTGTGTATATTCTGTCTGATCCAAAAGATCATTTTCTTCAAAACAGAGTGCTTTCATATCCAGTCCAAGCAGTTCACTTGCACGGTCAATCACCTCTGCTGCCGTCTTACTGTTTTCATAGAAATCTTTTCCCATTCCGGCTTTCTGTGCTCCCTGTCCCGGGAAAATAAATGCGATCTTACTCATAGAATCCTTTTCCTCCGATCAGTTCATCTGTCTGTGAGACCAGCTTCTGGATCACTTCCTGACAGGTAAGCTTCTCCTTGATCATACCTGCGATCTGCCCTGCCATCACGCTTCCGCTCTGAACATCTCCATCAACAACAGCTCTCCTGAGTCCTCCTAGTGTCAGATGTTCAAGTTCTTCGAATGTTGCTCCTGCCTGTTCTTTCTCAAGATACTCTTTCGTCATTTTATTACGAAGGGCACGAACCGGATGACCTGTAGATCTTCCTGTCACACGAGAATCAATATCCCTTGCTTTCAAAATGCATTCTTTATAATTCTCATGCACCTGTGCTTCTTCTGTCACAACAAAACGTGTTCCGATCTGGACACCCTCTGCTCCGAGCATAAATGCCGCTGCAATTCCTCTTCCATCTGCAATTCCTCCGGCTGCGATCACCGGGATTTCAACTGCATCTACAACCTGCGGAACGAGAACCATCGTTGTATTCTCACCGATGTGTCCGCCTGCTTCTGTTCCTTCTGCCACCAGAGCATCTGCTCCACAACGCTGCATTCTCTTCGCCATCGCTACAGAAGCAACTACAGGGATCACTTTGATTCCGGCTTCCTTCCACATCTTTACATATTTTTCCGGAGATCCTGCACCGGTCGTGACAACTGCTACACCTTCTTCGACAGCCACCTTTGCAACTTCATCTGCATAAGGACTGATCATCATAATATTGATTCCAAACGGCTTATCTGTCAGCTTCTTTGCCTCACGGATCTGTTCTCTGACCCACTCGGCCGGTGCACTTGCTGTTCCGATCAGTCCAAGTCCACCGGCATTTGAAACTGCTGCCGCCAGATGATATTCTGCAACCCATGCCATACCGCCCTGAATGATCGGGTACTCAATTCCAAGTAATTCTGTTATTCTCGTTCTCATAAGAACTCCCTTCTTGATCACTTCTCTATCAACGGTTCTCTCGGATTGGCTGCCGAAAAGGAACCGGAATGCTTCGTTTTCTACTTGTTCTATACTTCTACTTGTGTGATTCGATATATTTTACAACGTCCCCCACTGTTGTGATCTGCTCTAGATCTTCAGATGGGATCTCTACTTCAAAAGCTTCCTCAAATGCCATTACCATCTCAAAAAGATCCAGGGAATCTGCTCCAAGATCCTCTTTGAAAGATGTTGTCTCACTTAATGTGCTTTCCTCTACGTTTAATGACTCTGCTACGATTTCTTTTACTTTTTCTAACATGATTTTGTTTTCCTTTCTTGAATTTACCATTCCATCAGGCATCCTGCCCATGTAAGTCCTGCCCCGAATCCGGCAAGTATAATTTTCTGACCTCTTTTCAGCTTTCCATCCCGATTCATTTCATTTAAAAGGATTGGAACTGACGCCGCCGACGTATTCGCATATTCACCAAGATTCATTGGGAACTTCTCAATTTCTACGCCAACTCTCTTTGCAGCCGCTTCAATGATTCTTCTGTTTGCCTGATGCAAAACAAAGTAATCCACATCTTCTCTTGAAACATCTGCTTTTTTCAACATTTTCTTCGATGATTTCCGGTACTTTTCTCACAGCGAACTTAAAAACTGCCTGTCCATCCATCCGAATTACCGGCGTTTCTTCTGTTCCATATTGTAAGGTCAATGCCTCTCCCTTGTCTCCTGCCGAATGTGCCATGGCCGTGTAGACTGCTTCTGCACTTTCACTTTCTTCTCCCCGGAGAACCACTGCACCTGCACCGTCTCCGAATAAAATGCAAGTTCCACGGTCTTTCCAGTCTACAATTCTGCTCATCTTCTCTGCACCGATCACCAGTGCAGTCTTAACAAGACCCGAACGGATATAAGACTGCGCCGTATTCAATGCGAGAATAAATCCCGAACAGGCTGCATTCAGGTCGTATCCCCATGCATGAACTGCACCGATTGCTTTCTGCACTTCACAGGAAGTATTCGGAAATACTGTTTCTGAAGAAGACGTCGCTACAAGGATCAGGTCAATCTCTTCTGCTTTCAACCCGCTGTCTGCAAGAGCTTCTTCTGCTGCTTTTGCAGCCATAAAAGATACCGTCTCCTGTTTTGCGAGATGTCGGCTTTGAATTCCTGTGCGTTCCCGGATCCATTCATCACTTGTGTCGACCAGAGAGGACAATTCCACGTTGTCCATTCGATGGGACGGTATGTACGATCCTGTCCCGCATATTCTTCCTATCATATCTCTTCTCCAACTCTGTCAAAATAATTGTCACTCTTCACAGTATGATTCTTTCCAGATCTGAACCATAATTGTTTTGACTTTTAAATACTTTGACTATCAAAGTATATCATAAATAAAATAGATGTCAAGATAATTTTTAGACAGTTTTTCTCTTTTTGTCTATTAGTTGCTGGTCGCACATCGTGTGAACAGCAATACATATTTTATTTGAATCTGTCTTTTCTGCGCAGTATAATAAAATAAACGTAACTGTTCAGAAAGGAAATTTGTCATGAAATACAAGAATATTGTTTTTGACTTTGGAAATGTCATCGGACGTTTCGATGGAAAAGCGATCCTCTCAGAATTCTGCCCACATGAAGAAGAACTGGATTATTTATCCGAAATCGTTTATAAACGCTGGGCAGAGCTTGACGCCGGCACACTTGATTATGATAGTTACATAAATGAAGTCATCGATCAGGTTCCGGAACATTTGAAGGACTGCATCCGCCGGTTTGCAAAAGAATGGCCACGCTGCACTACTTTACTTCCGGATACCATTACATTTATCCATGAATTAAAAGAGCGCAATATACCAATCTATCTGCTGTCTAATGCTCCAACCTATTTTGCAGAATACTATGAAGGAAGTGAACTTCTTTCTCAGTTTGACGGAATCTTATTTTCCGGACCGATCAGACTTGCAAAGCCGTCTCCTGAAATCTACAGTCATTTTCTCAGGAAATTTGATTTAAAGGCAGAAGAATGTTTCTTTATTGATGATCTTGAGCCAAACATCAATGCAGCAAAAGAAGCCGGAATGGGTGGACTTGTATTTACTGGCGATATCAATGAAGTAAAAAAAGCAATTGGTTTCTTGATCCAATTGCTTTTTCTATTTGCTCCTGCCTTTATCCTCTATCGATTGAACGCTTTGAATTCTCTCTGTGCTTCACGCTTCTGATCTTTCTTTGCGATCGTCTCACGCTTGTCATATAATTTCTTACCTTTGGCAAGTCCAATCTCAATCTTTACAAGACTTCCACTGAAATAAACCTGCAGCGGAACAACTGTAATTCCCTGTTCTTTCATCTTACCAAATATTTTCAGTATCTCCTTCTTATGAAGAAGTAGCTTTCTCACGCGAAGCGGATCTTTGTTAAAGATATTCCCCTTCTCATAAGGACTGATATGCATACCATAGATATACATCTCCCCGTCTTCCACACGGATAAACGCTTCTTTGATACTACACTTTCCCATACGAAGAGACTTTACTTCTGTGCCATGCAGCACAAGTCCTGCTTCGTATTTCTCAAGAATAAAATAATCATGATATGCTTTTTTATTATTCGCAATAAGTTTTTTCTCTGTCTTTGCCATCTGATTCCAACCTCTAACTCATCTATTTTAACCGCACTCCTGCAAGTATTATGCCAGCTCGAAATTAATCGTCCGGAGCAGCTTATCTGCATCACTTACGCGGACACGCACCTTTTCACCAAGTTTATATGTCTTTCCTGTATGCTCTCCGACCATTTCATATGTCTGCTCTATAAAATTATAATGATCGTCCCGCAGATCCACGACATGGACAAGACCTTCCACTGTATTAGGAAGTTCTACATAGATTCCCCATTTTGTAACACCGGAAATGACACCTTCGTACTCTTCCCCAATATGCATGCGCATATACTCTGCTTTCTTCATCTTCACAACTTCACGTTCTGTCTCTTCTGCCAGTCGTTCTCTGTCACTACACTGTTTCGCTACTTCCGGGAGGATCTTGTCATAATGTTCTATACGATTCTCATTCAATCGTCCACGCAGATTCTCCTTAATGATTCTGTGAATCTGGAGATCCGGATAACGGCGGATCGGAGAAGTGAAATGTGTATAATACTTCGCTGCCAATCCAAAGTGTCCTGTATTCTCTGTTGTGTATTTTGCCTGACACATGGAGCGTAATGTAAGTCTGCTGATCAGAGCTTCTTCCGGGGTCCCTTCCACCTGACTAAGAAGTTTCTGAATCTCCTTTGGCTTTACTTCATCATGCACATGAATATGATAACCGAAATTATTGATAAATGTACTCAGTTTTTTTATCTTCTCTTCGTCTGGAACTTCATGAGTTCTGTAGAGAAATGGAACCTCTCTCCAAAAATATTCTTCTGCCACCGTCTCATTGGCAAGAAGCATAAAATCTTCGATGATCTTCGTTGCACTGTTTCTCTCATAAGGTTTGATATTAATTGGTTTCCCCTTCTCATCCAATTCAATCTTTGTCTCCGGAAAATCAAAATCAATCGAACCTCTCTTGCCACGTCGTTCTCTGAGAATCGTTGAAAGTTCCTGCATCTTCTGAATCATCGGAACAAAATCCTCATCTTCTTTCAGTGCTTCTGGTTCTTCTGCCAGCACCTTAGATACACCTGTATAACTCATACGCTTATCTACCTGGATCACAGTCTCCGCGATCTGATGATCGATCACCTCGCCTTTCGGAGACACTGTCATAATGCAGGATAATGCCAGACGGTCTTCCCCTGCATTCAGAGAACAGATGCCATTCGACAACACATGCGGCAGCATCGGTATGACACGGTCAGCAAGATAAACACTCGTCCCACGCTTCAGTGCTTCTCGATCCAGGGCACTTTTCTCCTGTACATAATTGGTAACATCCGCAATATGAACACCCAGCTGATAATTCTCATCCTTCATTGTCAGAGAAACCGCATCATCCAGATCTTTCGCATCTTCACCGTCGATCGTAACCATCTGCCAGTCACGTAAATCCAATCTTCCGGCACAATCTGCTTCGGATACATCTTTTCCAACACGAACTGCCTGATTCAATACCTTCTCCGGAAATTCTGTAGGAAGATCATAATCCTTTACAATAGATAAAATATCTGCTCCCGGATCATTCACATGACCGATGATCTCAACAATCTTTCCTTCCGGCTTAGCATGTTCCTGTCCATAAGATGTCAGTTCTACCACAACCTTATGACCGTCCATGGCATCCATCTCTTTTCCGGCCGGAATATAAATATCCTTCAGATATCTCTGATTATCCGGACGTACAAATCCAAAACTCTTACTCTTCTCATACAATCCGACAATCTTCTTCACCTGATGCGACACGATTCTTACGATTTTTCCTTCTTTCCTCTTACCTCCCGGCGCACCTGTGATAATACATTCCACTTCATCTCCCTGGAATGCACCGTTCACATTCTCTCCCGGAATAAAGATATCCTCATCTTCACCCTCTACCATAACAAATCCAAATCCACGGATATTCGCCTGGAAGGTTCCTGTGATACGCTTTGCCTGACCTTTACTGTATTTCCCTCTTTTAGAAAGTGTAATCTTTCCTTCTTCAACGAGCGCATCCAACACTTCCTGAAGCTCTCTTCTCTGTTCTTTCGATACCTGAAGAACCGTCGCAATCTCTTTGACTTTCATTGGGATATAAAAATCATCACAAATAAAGTCATAAATCACTTTTTTTCTCTTTTCAAATGTCTGATCCATTCTGTTTCCTTTCATCTTTACTCAAAGTAAAAAAAGACATTCTATAGTCTTATTATAGAATGTCTTATACTTACTTCATCATCTGTTATTAATTAAAAACCTTAAGGTTCAGTACTACTGCAAGCACCAGGAAAAGAATAGCAAGAAACTTTGTAGACTTTACAAGTGCACCTTCCATAGAACGTCCCTTGTTCTGTCCCCAGTAAGTATCCGCCATACCGCCAATCGTTCCCAATCCAGCTGACTTTCCTTCCTGCAAAAGAATAATCGCTGATAATGCGATACAGTCTATAACAAAGATAATGTATAAAACAATCTTCAAAATGTCCATCTTCTATGACCTCCTACACACTGACGTAACAGCACACCTGTTAAACCATAAAAATATAGCTTCTTAAATCTTCTCATGCCATTACATGAATCTTAATTATTCTATCACAAGTATGGTTAATTTGCAAGTATTAAAAGATTCCAAATATCTTCTCACGGAACGATACATATAAGGAATCATAATCTGTATACTGAATCTTACTGTTCTTAAACTTTTCTCCCCATCTGCTGCAGAGATGATCTGCGATCAGTTTCGCATCGTCATGCTCTGTCAAAAGAATTGCCGGAAATACATAATAGATCATAAAGAAATTCAGATCTGTCTGAACTGCACTGTCTATTTTTCCTTTTTTCGGAGAAACATATGCATCATAAACCTTATCTGTAAAGCATACTGCAAGCTCTTTTGCTGCCGCTTCTTTATCAGAAGCATTCTCCGTATATTCTGTCATCTCACGGAAATAATGTCCATGATTCTCTATAAAAGCCTCCATATTTACTTTATAAGAAGCCTTCTTCAACTTTTTCATCATCGGCTTCATATCTGCAAATATTTTTTCTACATGATCAAGCATATTGTTCCTCCATTACGTTAAAAAATGTGACTATAGTCTTGTTCATCAATCACCCTTTCTAGAAGCATTACATTCGCATAAAGTGCTGATTCACCTGTTGCAATTGATTGCATAAGCTGTCTTAGCTTCATCATAGAATGCAAAACGCTCAATGTTTCCAACAACAGCATCACCTCTGATCATCATATTTACGGATAATCTCTTTATATGTATCCCAGATTGGTGTCTCCACTGTATCTCCAGGCATAACTTCCATAAGATTTACCGGATGCTCCACATAGCTGTCCAGAGGGAACACCTGAAGAATCGCATCAAGAATCTCCGGTACTCCGTGTCCGTCGCAACGGATCACAATCGCGTCTTTTCCCATTGATTCAGCCGGGAAGTTTCCATCAGAGATAACCAGTCTGTCACTGTGTCCCATCTCAGCAAGTACTTTCAACAGTTCTGGTGATAAAATTTTTGGAATTCCTTTTAACATATTATCTTCCTCCTTGATATAATAACATATTATTTTAAAAAAGGAACCGGGAATTTCCCGATTCCTTTCTTTTCACTTTAATAATTCAGCTTCTCTTTACAGATATGAATTAGTCATAAAGGTTTGGAACGATGTCAGCATCTTCCATGTTTGTAGAATCATACCAGTAACCATCTGTTGTAACGTCTTCTACAGACTCACCATCACAGATCTTAGCAAGAGTCTCGATGGAGATTTTACCCTGCATCAGAGGAGACTGTGTAACAGCACCGAGCATTGTACCATCTTTAACAGCTGCTTTAAGAACTGAACCAGCATCGAATCCAGCTCCAACGATCTTTCCTTCGTCTGTTCCAAGTTTGTTCAGGTTCTGGTTAGCTGTGAGAACACCCTCTGCAGATACCTGGTTTGATCCGAACATAGCGATTGTATCGTCTTTGTTCATGATGTTAGAAGCCTCTGTAGCACACAGCTCAACTGTTGTCTGAGCCGGAACTGCAACTTCAAGGATAATGTCTGCAGATGCCTGATCTCCATTGTCTTTAACCTGGTTTACATAGAAGTCATTTCCTACAACTGCTACTGTATATCCATCAGCTTTAGCAAGTTCGATGAACTTGTTGATGAATCCCATACCACGCTCAGAAATGTTAGCGGATGTTGCATCCTGGTTAACTTCACCTACACGAACCTGTCCTTTTCCAAGTCTGTCTTTGATTGCTGGATAGATGTGCTCAGCAGCAATTCCACCAGCCTGCTCGTTGTCTGTTACAACTGTTGCGTATACAGATCCTTCTGGAGCGTCCGGAACACCTGAGTCGAAGCATACTACTGGGATTTTCTTCTCAAGTGCTGACTTCAGTGAATCAATAACTGAGTTCTGGTCACAAGCTGCAAGAGCGATTCCGTCTGGATCTTTGTTGATTGCGTTGTTCAGCATGTTAACCTGGTCAGCGATATCGGACTCAGCGTTCGGTCCTGTTGTGTTAGCTGTAACACCGAGCTCATCACAAGCCTGGTTGATTCCCTGTACAGCTGCCTGCCAGTATGAAGACTGGAAGCTCTTTACAACAACTTCGAAATGATATCCCTTGGAATCTCCTGATCCTTCTGTCTTAGTGTCGCCATCTGCTTTCTTAGTGTCATCTGCCTTGGATCCACATCCTGCGAGCATTCCAACTACCATACATCCACCAAGTAAAACTGCTAAAACTTTCTTTTTCATAATTATGTCCTCCTGACAAAATAAATTTGTGACTGCTTGTCTGAGTTTTCTTCCAGTTTTCCTCTCCCTAATGCCGGGCCTCTCTGGCAGAGCCTCTTTCGTGCATTTCTTAAATCGCTCTGCAGAAGTAGTTTGCCCAGGCTTCTTTGTCCGAAAACTCTTTATACAGTCTGTTTCGTTTAGCTTCTATAGTAACAGCTTTCTTTTTCACACTTTTTTCAGCATGTTTCCCCGCTGCTATCTATCCGCACACATTAATAATATAACACATTACCAATGGTTTTGCAATTAATTATTGCTTTTTCGTGATTTTTCACAAATTCCGAATTTAAGTGGAAAAAATTACTCTTTTCCTGCTTTTCTCTTAAGAATATCAACAAGTACGGCTGCGATCAGGACAAATCCTGTAATGATCTGCTGCCAGTTAGCTGTCAGTCCGATGAATGGAAGACCAGTCTTCAGAAGACAGATAACGAATACACCAAACAGTGTTCCTGTGATGCTTCCTACACCACCTGTCATGGATACACCACCGATGATTGCTCCACCGATAGCTTCAAGCTCGAATCCAGCACCACTTCCTGGCTGAACTGTAGCGAAGATAGCGGAGTATGCGATAGAAGCAAGTCCTGCGAAGAATCCACAGATTACATATGCTGCAATATGATAGAATCTTACATTAACTCCGGAAAGTCTTGTTGCTTCTTTGTTACTTCCGATTGCAAGTGTATAACGTCCAATTCTTGTATGATTCAGTACAAATGTCATAACAACAACCAGAAGAATTACCCATAAGAAACCGATCGGGATATTCTGTCCGCCAGACTGAATCTTGAAGATACTTCTGAACCATCCGCCCGGTGCTGCTGCTGCCGGCCATGAGATTCCGAATCCACCTACGATAATGGAACCAAGTCCACGAGTAATCATACAAGTACAAAGTGTTGCCAGGAATGCCGGCAGGTCCATGATTGCTACCAGTACACCATTCAGAACACCAATCAGCATTCCAAGAATAATTGCTGCAAGGATACCAACGATTGTAGGCATTCCTTTGTGAACGATCAGATATCCACCAACGAGTGAATAACATACAAGTCCAGTACCGATTGACAGGTCAACACCACCTGTCATCAGTGGAAAGGCTACTCCAATTGCCATCAGGACAATATAATAGGAGAAGTCCAGAATGTTAATAAATGTTGTATATTTTCTGAAGTTCGGGCTCATTGCACAGAAGAAGATAAACAGTGCAATAACAACGAGCAGGACGATGAATTTCTGTCCTCCCATTCTGTCAATAAATGACTTATTAGAACCGGCCTTCTTTGTTGTATTATTTGCCATTACTTTTTCCCTCCCTACTCAATCTCACGTGTAGCCATGTTCATGATATTTTCCTGTGTAGCTTCGGAAATATCCAGCTCACCTGTCTTCTTACCTTCGCACATAACAACGATTCTGTCACTCATACGAAGGATCTCTGTCATCTCGGAGGAAATCATAATAATGGCTTTTCCTTCTGCTGCCAGCTGATTCATCAGCTTGTAAATCTCATTCTTAGCTCCAACGTCGATACCTCTTGTAGGCTCATCGAAGATAAGGATGTCACAGTCTCTTGTCAGCCATTTTGCAATAACGACTTTCTGCTGGTTACCACCTGACAGATTAACTACCAGCTGATCTGTACCAGGAGTCTTTGTTGCAAGCTGCTCAACATATTCCTGAGCAATCTTGTTCTCTTTCTTCTTATCGATAAAAGGACCGCTCATGAATTTTTCAAGTGTTGCCATTGTTGTATTCTCAGCAACTGATTTCTGTACAACAATACCATATCTCTTTCTATCCTCTGACAGATAACCGATACCATACTTAACAGCATCCTGTGGACTCTTGATTGTAACCTTCTTACCATTGATATAAATATCACCGCTGTCAATCGGGTCAGCTCCAAAGAGTGCTCTGGCTGTCTCTGTACGTCCAGCTCCCATCAGTCCGGAGAATCCAAGGATCTCACCTTTGTGAAGTTCAAAGCTTACATCCTGAACCATCTTACCTGCGTTCAGATGATCTACCTTAAGAACAACCGGTGCTCCCGGAGGTGTCATGTTCTTCTCCTTCGGATCTTCGTAAATAACACGTCCAACCATCATGTTGATGATGTCGTCTTTTGTACTTTCTTTTGTGATCAATGTTCCGACGTAAGTACCATCTCTCATGACTGTAACACGGTCTGTGATCACTTTGATCTCATCCATACGGTGGGAGATATAAACAATTCCCATTCCCTGACTTCTCAGGTCACGGATGATCTTGAACAACTGCTCGATCTCTGTCTCTGTCAGAGCTGCTGATGGCTCGTCAAAGATGATGATCTTTGCATCATGTGAAATTGCTTTTGCGATCTCACACATCTGCTGCTTACCTACTGTAAGTTTTGACATTGTCTCTCTCGGATCAATATCAACGTTCATTCTGTCGAACAGTTTCTGTGCTTCTTCGTTCATCTTCTTGTCATCGATCTTGATACCCTTCTTGAACTCTCTTCCGATGAAGATGTTCTGAGCAACTGTCAGATGACCAAGCATGTTCAGCTCCTGGTGTACGATGATAACACCATTGTCCTGCGCTTCACGAGCACTATGGAACTCAACTTCTTTACCTTCATATGTAATTGTTCCTGAATCTTTTGTATAAATACCTGTGAGAACTTTCATCAGAGTTGACTTACCGGCACCGTTCTCTCCCATAAGAGCAAGAACTTCGCCTTTTCTGATCTCAAGATCTACATGGTCAAGTGCGTGAACACCTGGGAAAGATTTATCAATCCCTTTCATTTCCAATATAACTTCGCCCATTTTATTACCCTTGCCTTTCTTTCAATCAAACATTTCGTTCATCATTCATAAAGCTGATCTCTTATTATAGAAGAGAAATTAGTTCTTTCTGCGTCTTGCAAGTACGTCACTGAATACTGCGACGATAACAATAACACCTGTAATGATAAGCTGATAATCTTTTGTAAAGCCAAGAGCCAGAATTCCTTCCTGAAGAAGAGCGATGATAAATACACCAATGATTGTACCGCTGATGGATGCAAGCCCACCTGCCATGGATGTACCACCCATTACACATCCGGCGATTGCTTCGTTGTTGTACTGATCTCCATAACCAGGCTGTACTGTTGTATATGCAGATACATAGAAGATAGCACCCATTCCAACGAGAACTCCACAGATAATGAATGCAAGCATTTCCCATTTCTTAACATCTACACCTGAAAGTCTAACAGCTTCTTTGTTACTACCAAGGCAAAGGATGTAACGTCCGATTCTTGTCTTATTCAGGATAATAGCACAGATAACTGCTACAACCAGAAGAATAACAAGTCCTACCGGGAATCCGTTATATCTTACAAGATTTCTGAACCATCCGTTGTCCGGATCTGCTGCCTGCGGCCAGCTGACTGACTGTGTCTTTGTGTAAACTGATGCAAGACCTTTTGCGATATTCATACTTGCCATTGAAGTGATGAATGAAGGTACTGACCAGTAAGCTACCAAGTATCCATTGAAGAGCCCAAAAGCAAATCCTACAAGGATACTGATCAGGAATGCAACCGGCATTGAAATTCCATGTGTTGTCAGTGTGTAACCTGAGATAAGTGCACAACAGAACATAACCGGTCCAATAGAGAAGTCGATCTGTCCTGTAGCAATTACAAATGTAACACCCAGTGATAAAAATCCAAGGAAATAAGCATAATTGAGTGCGCTCATGATTCGGTTCATTCCTGCGAAGTTTCCTCCGGTCAGTGCACAGAAGAGTCCGTACATCAGAAGAAGGACACAGCACAAAACAATTCTGTTAAATCCTACCTTTTTTACAAAAGGATTTTGTTTAATTTTTTCCAATTTTCTTCCTCCCATCTTTTACTTTGCTGGTGTTGACTGGATTGTCGATTAACTCTTACGATACCCCCATTCCTCTTAACCTCAGCGTAACGGTTCGCTTTCAAAGCTTTAAGATTTTTTGTTTTTCAAAGTGTGTTTTCGATTTCCCCGCACACCTTTGATACATGAATAAATTATAGCTTTGTTTCCACATTTTGTCAAGATTCCCCACCGTTTTTAGGGCGAAACGGTTCGTTTTTGTTTGTTTTCACTATTTTTTCATCCATTTTCGCAACAAAACACACGCTTTTCTGTGCATTTTGCTTATGCACTATCCAAGGTCTCGTATTGAGTCTCCCTCTCTTACAGAGGTACTGAAACTAATTTTTACCGGCATACCGTTTTGCTCTCCATTTACTCGCTCCAGGAGCATAGCTACAGCCTTCTCGCACATCGTTTCCATTGGCTGGACAATCAACCATAATTTAGGGCGCAGCACCTGGGTCATCGGAAGATTATCCACTCCGATGAGCGAGACATCTTGCGGACAGGAGAGTCCTGATTCGTTCAATGCCATAATTCCACCAAGCATGGTGTTATAGTTTCCTAAGATCACACCGGTCGGACGGTCTTCAAGCTCCAAAAGTTCTTTCATTCCTCTGTACCCATGTTCAAAAGAATGCCCTCCCAGCTTACAGTATTCCTTTGGAATCTCCAGTCCTGCCTGGTTCATCGCATCAGAATATCCTTTCACACGTTCCCTTCCGGTATATTCAATATTAGAGGCAATCACAGCTATTTTCTTGTGATGGTTCTCAATTAATTTATTCGTTGCACGATAGATTGCTGTCCGGTTATCAACCTCAACGCAATCATATTCTTCATCCTGGAATGATCTGTCAACCAGAACAACCGGAACATTTGCTTTTTTCGCAGCATGAAGAAACTTTCCATGCATACCTACAGCAAATACCAATATTCCATCTACTTTCCTGCTCAGAAGAAACTGCAGATTTTCTTTCTGTAGCTTCTCGTCATTGCAGGAATCACAGATCAACATTCCATATCCCTTTTTATGAAGTTCCATTCCCAGATAATGCAGCATACTTCCTACAAAAAGACACTGTATATCATAAACCAGAACTCCAATCGTCTTTGTCTTGTGGGTAACAAGCCCTCTTGCGAGCTCGTTCACTTCATAATGCAGTTCGTTGATTGCCTCCTCAATCAAGATACGATTTTCCGGCAATACATTACCGCCATTCAAATACTTCGATATCGTTGCAAGGGACAATCCTGTCCTTTTCTTGATATCGCGAATAGTAGCAGCCATAATCTTCTCCTCCCAGGCCAATTAGCGAACCGTTATGCATTTTGCCCAACTTAACTGCTTATCCCATTAAATCATACAGCAGATTGACAGTCAAGTGTTTCTGAAGAATTCTTTTTTATTACGTTGCCAGCCATAATTATTACAACTGGCAACCCATTCCCCCTTAGTTCAAAGCACTATACTAAAATTTTCTTAAATCTCTCGTATGCTTCGTCCCATGCTTCTTTGTCCTGTGGCTCGTAGATCTTGATGTCCTGAGAACGTTTGATAATTTCTCTTGCTTCTTCGATAGATTTGATATCTCCGGAAGCCATGAGCTGCAGTGCAATATTTCCGAGAACAGTCGCCTCGATCGGACCTGCACTTACTCTGCATCCACATGCATTTGCTGTGAACTGGCAAAGAAGAGCACTCTGTGTTCCACCGCCTACCATGTAGACTGTCTTATAATCTTTACCTGTACACTCTTTAATCTCTTCCATCGCATGACGATATTTCATTGCAAGACTCTGGTTGATGCAACGAACAACTTCTCCGACTGTTTCCGGAACAGGCTGTCCTGTCTTCTTGCAGAATTCACGGATTCTTGTCGGAATATCTCCGGCAGGTGTGAATTCCGGTGCATCCGGATCAATAAAGCTCTGAAGTGCCGGAGCTTCTTTTGCCATAATCTCAAGCTCGCCAAATCCGTACTCATTTCCTTCGCGGATCCACTGACGACGGCTTTCCTGAATACACCACAATCCAATGATATTCTTAAGGAAGGAAATCTTTCTTCCATATCCACCTTCATTCGTGATGTTGTAATGCTCAGATTTCTCATTGATAATAGGTTCTGCAAGCTCTGTTCCAAGCAGTGACCATGTTCCACAACTCAGGAAGATAAAATCTTCTTCCGATGTTGGTACAGATACAAGTGCACTCTGCGTATCATGTCCCGCAACAGCCATAACATCAATCTTATCCAGACCAAGCTCTGTACAGATTTCATCTGTAAGAGTACCGATCTTTGTACCTGTAGGTACGATTTCCGGGAAAATATGTTTCGGAATTCCCAGTGCTTCGATCACTTCGTCTGACCACTCACCCTTTTTCGCATCAAGAAGCTGTGTTGTAGAAGCGATAGAATACTCAGCTTTTTTCTCCCCTGTAAGGAAGTAGTTGAAAAGGTCTGGCATCAAAATCATCTTGTCAGCTTTCTCAAGAAGCTCTTTTCTTGTCTTTACAAGAGAAAGGAGCTGGAATGCTGTGTTGAGATCCATGAACTGATTTCCTGTGATCTGGTAAAATTTCTCTTTATCGATCAGTTTGAAACTTTCTTCGATCATTCCTTCTGTACGTGCATCACGGTAATGTACAGGGTTCTCAAGAAGTCTTCCTTCCTCGTCGATCAGTCCAAAATCAACTCCCCATGTGTCGATACCGATACTTTCGATCTTTCCACATTTCTTTGCTTTGATCAGACCCTGTTTGATTTCAAAAAATAATCTCAGTACATCCCAGTACATTGATCCATTCAAAATAACCGGATCGTTAGAAAAACGGTGAAGTTCTTCAATGCTGATCTTGTCACCATCAAAAGTTCCGCACATTGCTCTTCCGCCTGAAGCACCAAAGTCAAATGCTAATACTTTTTTCTCCATAATCTTCCTCTTTTCTTAATACTCTTTTAGTCGGTATTAAAACGGGGGCCCTGCATAGGCAGACCCCCCGCATTCTTTGTTCTAGTTCTGTATCGAAACTGTATTTACAGTCTTTTTACATTTCCTAACAAAAGGACTCATTCTTATTTGTAAAGTGGTCCGTAGTTCTTACAAGCTCTGAAGTCAGCGCCTTCTTTATCCATTCCAAATGCATTCCATGCTGCCGGACGGTAGATATCTTTCTCCGGTACGTTGTGCATAGATACTGGAATACGAAGCATTGAACACATTGTGATCAGGTCAGCTCCGATGTGTCCATAGGAGATAGCACCGTGGTTAGCTCCCCAGTTGTTCATTACATCATAAGCTGTCTTGAATGCTCCCTCTTTACCATCACATCTTGGAGCAAACCATGTACATGGCCATGTGTAGTCTGTACGTTTCCAAAGCTTATCAGATACTTCTTCCGGAAGTTCAAGTGTCCATCCTTCTGCAATCTGAAGAACCGGTCCAAGTCCTTTTACAAGGTTAAGACGGATCATTGTAGCTGGCATCTGAGCACGTGTCTCGTAACGGCTTGAGTATCCACCTCCACGGAAGTATCCGTTGTCAGCCATGCACCACTCTGTAGCATCCATGATTGCTTTCTGGTCTTCTTCTGTAACGTTCCACCATTCTTTCATAACGCCGTTACCGTTCTCGTCTTTAGCAACACCAGATGCATCAAGACAAGCTGCTCCAGAGTTGATCAGGTGAAGGAATCCACCGTTCTCTTTAGCAACACCCTCAAGGTCATATCCTGTAGCTTTCTTAACTGCCTCTGGGCTCCAGTATGTACGAACATCAGCGAAAATCTGAGCACGTCCTGTAAGAAGTTTCATGAACATCATTCCAAGTCCGTTGAGAACGTCGTTCTCTGTAGCAAGGATGTATGGCTCACGAGCTCCGTTCCAGTCGAAAGATGTATTCAGAACTGCCTCTGCGAAGTCTCCGTTCGGATAGAAGTCTGTCCACTGTCTCTGTCCCTGGAATCCAGCTGCCAGAGCGTTGTGTCCGATTGCTTCCTCTGAGAATTTCTCGTCAAGATTCTTGTTTCCGTTCATAAGGTCTTTGATGATAACTGCCATCTTAACAACGAACTCGAACTGCTCCTCTTTCTCCTCTGGAGAAGCCTGAAGCTCTTCTGGGTTCTTATCCCAACCAATCTTGCAAGTCTCTTTTGCCCATTTAAGAGCTTTCTCGAACTCAGCCTTATCATAGATTCCCTCTGACATACGACGGATGATTTCCACCTCGTCAACAGACTCTACACGCATTCCAAGGTAAGACTCGATGAAATCAGAATCGATGATAGATCCACCGATACCCATTGTAACAGATCCAATCTGAAGGTAAGATGTTCCTCTCATGGATGCTGCTGCAACAGCTGCACGTCCGAATCTGAGAAGTTTCTCTTTAACGTCTTCCGGAATTGTTGTGTCGTCAGCTTCCTGAACGTCATGTCCGTAAATTCCGAATGCCGGAAGTCCCTTCTGTGCATGTGTAGCAAGTACAGATGCAAGGTATACAGCTCCCGGTCTCTCTGTTCCGTTGAATCCCCATACAGCTTTGATTGTCTGTGGATCCATATCCATTGTCTCAGCTCCGTAGCACCAGCAAGGTGTAACTGTAACTGTGATATCTACGCCTTCTCTTCTGAACTTATCAGCACAAGCAGCACTCTCACCTACACGTCCGATTGTTGTGTCAGCGATAACAACTTTAACCGGCTCACCATTTGAATATCTTAAATTCTCCTCAAACAGTTTTGCTGCAGATTTTGCCATGTTCATTGTCTGCTCTTCAAGAGATCCTCTTACGTCAAGAGCTCCTCTACGTCCATCGATTGTCGGTCTGATACCAATTACTGGATAAGATCCTACTAATCTTCTTTCTGCCATAATTACATTCCTCCTTAATTGTTTGCCTTGCTCTGCTTATCTTCCTTTGCAGAACCGCTTCTTTGAGTATCATTATAGTTCTTTCCTTTCTTTTTGTCTTGTGGTATACTAGAATAAAAATATAAAGATATTCACCTTTTATACAACAAAGTACAATTTATAAACATATATTTCCACATATGTGTTTGTTTTTACACTATTTAGATTTTTAAAGGAGATTATTGCATGAAATACATCAATTACAGAGAAGAACGTAATCACGGAACCATTGATTTTCCAATTGAATTTTATCATGTTACGCCGAATCATCCACGGTATGAAATGTCTTATCACTGGCACATCGAATATGAACTTATTCGTGTTTTAAAAGGGAAATTACTTATGTCAATTGGTGAAAATGAATTCACTGCAGTAGCCGGCGACCTTATTTTTATAAAAGGAGGGCTTCTTCATGGTGGAATTCCTAAGGATTGTGTCTATGAATGCCTTGTTTTTAACCTTGAATCGCTCATGGCAGTAAATCATGCCAGCGAACGTCTGCTTAAGAAGATCGGAAGTGACACTCTGACTATCCCTTCCCTTATCAAAGCACCCGTAAAGAATTTAGAGCATATCACCTCCATGATGTTTGAACATATCAAAAAGCGTACCGAAGGGCACGAGCTTATGGTGATTGGTACTCTGTACGAATTCTTAGGCTATATTTTGGAAAATAAATTGTATGAAAACGTTCGAATCATCAGTCAAAAGGATAGCCGAAAAATAGAACATTTAAAGAAAGCTCTTGAAGTGATTGAAAACAATTATGCTGACTGTATCACACTGGAAGATCTGGCTCAGGCAGCCGGTATGAATTCAAAATATTTCTGTCGCTACTTTAAAGATATGACCCACAGAACTCCTGTTGACTATCTGAATTACTATAGAATAGAACAAGCTTGTTTCAAGCTCGTTACTTCGAATGAATCAATCGCAGACATTGGACTTAGCTGTGGATTTAACGATGTAAGCTACTTTATCAAAACCTTTAAAAAATATAAAGGAATGACACCGAAGAAATATCTTCGCGCACCACTGTAATCAAAAATTGTGAAGCAGGTTAACCTCCATCATTTTTTCACGCAAAAGGAGATCCCCTTACGGAGATCTCCTCTTTTCATATCTCATTCACTCATGAAATATCCTTATTTATCTTCTTTTTCTGCTGCGTATACAGTTACCAGTTTGTTCAGGTAATCATATCTCTCCATAGCTTCCTGCTCATTGAGAGCGAAGAGCTTGTCAGCCTTAGCCGGGTTAGCTCTCTTCAGTGCGTTGTAACGTACTTCACCATTCAGGAAGTCCTGGTATCCTTCTGCCTTCGGAGCCTTGCTGTCAAGTGAGAACTTGTCTCCCTCTGCAGCCGGGTTGTAACGGAAGTTATTCCAGTATCCACACTCTACTGCCAGCTGTTCCTCTGTCTGAGCTTTGCTCATACCCTTCTTGATACCATGGTTGATACATGGAGCATAAGCGATGATCAGTGATGGTCCCGGATAAGCCTCAGCCTCAGCGATTGCCTTAACTGTCTGGTTGAAGTCAGCACCCATAGCGATCTGAGCTACGTATACGTATCCGTATGTCATAGCCATTCCTGCAAGGTCTTTCTTCTTAGTCTCTTTTCCGCCTGCTGCGAACTGAGCTGTAGCACCAGTCTTAGTAGCCTTAGAGGACTGTCCACCTGTGTTGGAGTAAACCTCTGTATCGAATACCATAATGTTGATATCTTTCTTGCTTGCAAGAACGTGGTCAACTCCGCCGTATCCGATATCGTAAGCCCATCCGTCTCCTCCGAAGATCCACTGGGATTTCTTAGCAAGGAAATCTTTGTTCTTCAGAACTTCTGCTCTCTCTTCGCAATCGCAATCGAGTGCTTCAAGAGCTGCAACAAGTTTGTCTGTAGCTGTTCCGTTTGTAGCGCCTACTGTATATGTCTCAAGATACTCAGCTGCTGCAGCCTTAACTGCCTCATCTGTAGTCTTCTCTGCGATCTTCTCAACTTTTGCTTTCAGTCTGTCTCTGATTGTATTCTGTGCAAGCAGCATACCGTATCCGAACTCAGCGTTGTCTTCAAACAGGGAGTTGCTCCATGCAGGTCCTTTACCTTCCGGTGTTACTGTGTAAGGTGTAGACGGTGAAGAGTTACCCCAGATAGAAGAACATCCTGTTGCATTTGCAATATACATTCTATCACCAAACAGCTGTGTGATCAGCTTAGCGTATGGTGTCTCACCACATCCTGCACAAGCTCCTGAGAACTCAAGGAGTGGCTGTTTGAACTGGCTTCCCTTAACTGTTGTCTCTTTGAATTTAGCAACAACTTCTGGTTTAACCGGAATCTCTCTACCAAAGTCGAAGAATGTCTGCTCTCCTGCATTAGCTTCCATGTTAGCCATTGTAAGAGCCTTCTCAACTTCGCCTGTCTCTTTATTCTTCTTGCCTGGGCAGACATTCACACAAGATCCACATCCTGTACAGTCATAAGCGGATACTGTCATTGTGAACTTCATTCCCGGCATTCCGATCATATCAAGTGTCTTAAGTCCTTCTGGAGCCTGAGCAACTTCTTCCTCTGTCAGAGCTACCGGACGGATAACTGCGTGCGGACATACATATGCACAACGGTTACACTGGATACACTGATTTGGATTCCAAACCGGAATATCTACTGCGATACCACGTTTCTCGTATGCAGATGTTCCTGACGGTGTAGATCCATCAATATAATCATTAAATGCAGATACAGGGAGTGTATTTCCTTCCTGAGCATTAACTTTTGCCTGAATGTTCTTAGCAAATGCAATCGCATCAGCTCTTCCGCCATCTGCGATGTGTGGTGTAGCAAGACCTTCGTCAGCTGCATCTTTCCAGCTTTCTGGAACTTCTACTTCTACAACCTGTTTTGCACCTGCATCGATTGCATCGTAGTTCATCTGTACGATCTTGTCACCTTTTCTTCCGTAAGTAGCCTTAGCAGCTGCTTTCATAAGGTCAATAGCCTCTTCTTCCGGAATGATAGCTGCAAGTTTGAAGAATGCAGACTGAAGAACTGTATTGATACGTCCGCCAAGTCCGATCTCTTTACCAATCTTGATACCATCGATTGTGTAGAATTTAATTCCGTGGTTAGCGATATAAGCTTTTACCTGTCCTGGAAGATGCTCCTCAAGTCCTTCCATATCCCATGGGCAGTTCAGAAGGAATGTTCCTCCATCAACAAGTTCCTGAACCATGTTGTATTTGTCAACATAAGACGGGTTATGACATGCAACAAAGTTAGCCTGATGGATCAGGTATGTTGATTTAATTGGCTTCTTACCAAAACGAAGGTGAGACATTGTAACACCACCGGATTTCTTTGAGTCATAATCAAAGTAAGCCTGTGCATACATATCTGTATTATCACCGATGATCTTGATGGAGTTCTTGTTTGCTCCAACAGTACCATCTGCTCCAAGTCCCCAGAACTTACAGTTGATTGTTCCTTCTGGTGTTGTAACAAGTGGCTTACCAGCATCAAGTGAAAGATGTGTAACATCATCTTCAATACCGATTGTGAATTTAGCTTTCTCATCGTTGTGGTATACAGCAACGATCTGAGCAGGTGTTGTATCTTTAGAACCAAGTCCATAACGTCCTGTGTAAACTGGAACTGCATCGAACTTAGATCCTTTAAGTGCTGCAACAACATCCAGGTACAGTGGCTCGCCAAGTGCTCCTGGCTCTTTTGTTCTGTCAAGAACAGAAATCTTCTTAACTGTATCCGGGATAGCATCGATCAGAGCTTCTGCGCTGAATGGTCTGTAAAGACGAACTTTAACAACTCCGACTTTCTCTCCTGCAGCTGTCAGGTAATCGATTGTCTCCTCGATCGTGTCACAAACAGATCCCATAGCTACGATCACGTGCTCTGCATCTGCTGCTCCATAGTAGTTGAACAGTTTGTAGTCTGTTCCGATCTTCTCATTAACCTTATCCATGTACTTCTGAACGATCCCCGGAAGTGCATCATAGAATGGGTTACAAGCCTCTCTAGCCTGGAAGAAGATATCCGGGTTCTGAGCTGAACCTCTCTGGCATGGGTGGTTCGGGTTAAGTGCATGTGCGCGGAACTCGTCGATTGCTTCCATGCTTACCATGTCTTTCAGATCTTCATAATCCCATGTCTCGATTTTCTGAATCTCGTGTGATGTTCTGAATCCATCAAAGAAGTTGATGAATGGAATCTTTCCTTCAAGTGCTGCACAATGAGCAACCGGAGTAAGGTCCATTACTTCCTGTACGCTGGATTCACAGAGCATAGCTGCTCCTGTCTGACGACAGGCATAAACGTCAGAATGATCTCCAAAAATTGACAGTGCGTGGCTTGCAAGTGCACGGGCAGATACGTTGAATACTCCCGGAAGCTGCTCACCAGCAACCTTATATAAGTTAGGAATCATAAGAAGGAGCCCCTGAGAAGCAGTAAATGTTGTTGTAAGAGCACCTGCTGCTAATGATCCGTGAACAGCACCTGCTGCTCCGGCCTCGGACTGCATCTCTGTAACCTGTACAGTCTGTCCGAAAATGTTCTCCCTTCCTTCAGTAGCCCACTCATCGATATGCTCCGGCATAACGGATGAAGGCGTAATCGGGTAAATAGCTGCTACTTCTGTATATGCATAAGAAACGTGAGCTGCTGCCTGATTACCGTCCATGGTCTTCATTTTTCTTGCCATTTTTATTCCTCCTTAGGTGTTACATAGGTTTTACACTGAGTTAAGTATAATTAATTCACATGTAGTTTCATTATATCTCCAAAAGTCACAAAAGTCTAGAGTTATAAATATCCTCTTTTGTATATTTTCGTGTACAGAGTATTGTTTTGAGAATAGTTATCAGTGCTGGTATTGGGGATTATTAACTAAAACAGGCAGAAATAGAAAAAGTCAGAAGAGTTCTTTCTGTTGAACATTAACTCTTCTGACTTATGAATCACTATACTTTTTTCTTATTATTCTATCTATTCTTAAACAACCGGTCATCCCACTTCGGTGGTTTTTTCCCTTTGATCTTTGTTGGCACCGGCTCATACTGATCCACTTTTTTCTTCTCGTTTTTTTTTCTGCAATGTCTTCTGCAATAGATCAGCATAATTCCTGTCATAATCACCAGACAACCTGCCAGAAGTTCTGACACCGGAAATCCGATCCCCGGAAGAACAAGCTGATCCGTTCTAAGCCTCTCGATCCACACGCGTCCTGCCCCATAACCAAACAGGTACATAAGAAAGAGCTCACCTTCATATTTCTTATGTTTCCTATACAGAAACAATATAATAAGCAGTCCGGCACACCATAATGATTCATACAAAAATGTCGGATGTACCTGGATATAACTGACTCCATCAATTCTCTGCATATTCTCACGCATAAGTTCTGTGATATCTTCCGGCCTTACTGCATCAACCGGAAGCCTCATCGCAAACAGACAATCCGTATATTCTCCAAATGCTTCCCTGTTAAAGAAATTCCCCCAACGTCCAAGCATCTGACCATTCAGAAGTGCCAGTGCGATTGTATCCAAAATCTGAAATGGTGATTTTTTCTTAACAGCAGCCATCACAAAAACTGCGATCACTGCTCCGATCACGCCACCATAAATTGCCAGACCACCTTCTCTGAGATTAAAGATAGACAAAAGATTATCTTTATATAAATCCCAGGAGAAAATCACATAATAGATTCTTGCGCCTGCAATTCCTGCAATTACTCCGACAATTCCCATATCCAGATAGTCTTCCGGATTCTGTCCTGTTCTTTTTGCTTCCACTGTGGCAATCAAAAATCCAATCAAAATTGCCGCACCGATAATCATGCCGTAGTAAGCAATTGAAAATCCAAAGATGCTGATGCTTTTTCCTACATGATCCAGATAAATCCCTAAATTTGGAAAGCTGATATTGTAATGCATATTATGTTATTTCCTTTCATATCCACAGAAATCAGGAACAAATCCAGTTGTTCCTGATTCCTGTTTTTACTGCTTTTCCAATTAGAAAACAATGAATCTAACTGGTTTTCAAGCATATTCCCTATATCTGTTAAACGTTAAATCTGAACAGCATGATATCTCCGTCCTGAACGACATAGTCTTTTCCTTCCAGACGAACTAATCCTTTTTTCTTTTGCTGCCGCATGAGTTCCGCATGCCATCAGATCATCATAACTTACTACTTCCGCACGGATAAATCCACGTTCAAAGTCTGTATGAATCTTACCAGCTGCCTGTGGTGCCTTAGTTCCCTTCTTGATTGTCCATGCACGAACTTCCGGCTCCCCTGCTGTCAAATAACTGATCAGTCCAAGAAGATGATAGCTTGCCTTGATCAGCTTCTCAAGTCCGGATTCTTCTAATCCAAGGTCTTCAAGGAACATGGACTTCTCATCATCATCTAACTGAGAAATTTCTTCTTCAATTTCTGCACATACTACGAACACTTCGCAGTCTTCCTCTTTTGCATACTCACGAACTGCCTGAACCCCTGCATTGTTCACACCATCATCAGCAAGATCATCCTCTGATACATTTGCTGCAAAGATTACAGGTTTTGCTGTCAGAAGGTTGTACTCGGCAAGCCATGCCTGCTCATCCTCATCCTCTGTCACGAAGCTCTTTGCCATCTTATTCTCTTCCAGATGTGCTTTCAAACGGTTCTGAAGATCCAGCTCTTTCGCCGCCATCTTATCATTTCTAGAAAGCTTCACTGTCTTGGAGATTCTTCTTTCAAGAACCTCAAGATCTGAGAAAATCAGCTCAAGATTGATTGTCTCAATGTCACGCAGCGGATCAATACTTCCGTCTACATGCACAATATTCGTATTCTCGAAGCATCTTACAACATGTACGATTGCATCAACCTCACGGATATTGGCAAGGAACTGGTTTCCAAGTCCTTCTCCTTTGGATGCTCCCTTCACAAGTCCTGCAATATCAACAAACTCAATTGCTGCTGGAATGATCTTCTTTGTATGATACATCTCTCCAAGCACATCCAGTCTCTTATCCGGAACTGTTACGACACCGACATTTGGGTCAATTGTACAGAATGGATAGTTTGCAGATTCTGCACCGGCCTTTGTCAGTGAGTTAAACAGTGTACTTTTTCCTACATTCGGTAATCCTACGATTCCTAATTTCATCTTTCTATATTCCTCCTATAAATCCTTAGATTTCAATTCTACCAATTCGCCTGTTCGCAATCCGGTTTGTAGTATAAAACGATACTGATTTCATTCTTGTAACCTTTTAAATCTTTTTCCATATTTCAGCGCCTCTCATAAGAAACCCTAATACAGTACCTTGTATTATACCATAGCATCTTATTTTTGTGAATATTCATTTTCATCTCTTGTCACATCTCTTGTCACATAAAACACCCCATAAATAAGAAAGTCCCACCGGGTTGCGCATGAAAAATCAGAGGCGTGGTGGGGTCTGTTAATGTTATTATGCAGCTTTCAATGTCACTGTCAAGATTGTTTTTGTAAAAAAATCAGCAGCGCCTGTCACACTGAAAATAATTGTTGTAAAAAATATTTTTATGCCGGCTCAAAGAATGTCCTTACATATATTCAAAAGATGAAGGTCATAAATACAGGCTCTTGATGAAATTTTTTATCTATCCTGATTAGGTGGCAAAAGACACGTTAATTAATATATGATTTTATTTGTACCTTGAAAATTTAACACGAATTGCGTTTGAGTTTGCCTTAGACTTGTGGACTAACGATATTGAAGATGACTTCCACCTCTATAGGTGGTGAGAAACAAGCTGGTATCAGCTGGGGGATTGACTTGCAGAGATGCGCAGTAGAAGTATGTCATGCAATTGCATGACGCGCACCTCGCAACAAGAATGCCGAGGCATTCTTGAAAAAAAAGCGGAGCAGGAATACGAAAGCTGAGATAGAAGGAATTAGTAAGGGGAGATTTTTATGCAGGAATTGAAAGAGCGGGGAGCACAGATTTTCACGAATCCGTATGTGATTCAAGTAGACAAGTTTGCGGGATCTTTAAAGAAGCTGTCAGATACATTTTCAAAGCTGGAGGATTATCGCGCTACATTTACAAATGAGGAAAATGACGACATTTTGAGCGTGTGACTCAGAAGGTGTGCCGGGAGTGCGAAAATCGAGAAAAATGTCTGGGGGAGAGACGGCAGCAAACGTATCATATGATGCGGGAAATTCTGTGTGCGGTTCAGGACTACGGTGCCGAGCTAAATGTGGAATTAAAACGCAGGCTTATGAAGCAGTGCCTTTTGGCACCGAGATTTTTGCGAGAGACACTGGAAAATTATGAAAATGTGAGACAGAAGTTGATATGGAATAATAAAATGGTACAGAACCGGGAGGGCTTTGCTGCGCAGTTAAATGACCTGGCGAAGACTTTGTGCTATACGACTCACGAGCTGGATGCCGGGATATTTGAAGATGAGCATTTGAAAAAGAAAATCCGAAATCAGTTAAAAAAGTCCGGAATCAAGATTTTGTCCTCGGTTTTTTATATGACCGCCCAGGGGAAATATGAGATACATTTGACGTTAAAGGCGTCCAAGGGGCATATTGTCGCTATGAAAGAACTGGCGTCAGAAGTTGGGAAAATGGCAGGCCGGATCATGGTTCCCGGGAGGGGAGAACGCCCAATTATCGGGGACGAGTACTGCACAGTTGCCTGTGTGGAAGGAGCAAGATTTCACACGATCCAGGGTGTGGCCAAAATAGGAAAAGGCAGCGAGAAAATTTCCGGAGATACATTTTTGACCTCGGACTTGCCGGGAGGAAGAAAAGGTGTGGCACTGTCAGACGGCATGGGTTCAGGTGAGCGCGCATTTCGGGAGAGTACGATGGTAGTGGAAATGTTAGAAGAGCTTTTAAACGCTGGATTCCCGGTAAAACGGCAGTTCAGATTATGAATACAGCCCTCGTGACGGTCGGGAAGAAGTAATGTTTTCCACGATTGATGTGGCGATTATTGATCTGTACGATGCAAGCTGTGAGATAGTAAAAGCAGGAGCAGCCACTACATATATAAAACGAAAAGATGAGGTGGAGGAAGTGCATTCTATTTCCCTTCCGATTGGTGCGCTGGCAAGGCTTGATATAGAACTGGAGCGGCGACAACTTGAAGATGGAGACTTTCTTATTATGGTGACAGACGGTGTATTGGACACCTTGCCGACGGGGAAACAGGACAGCCTCATGGAAGAATTCATTTGTCAGGTGGAGTCCCAGAATCCGGGAGAAATGGCACATCACATTTTGAACCGGGTCATGGAATATGCAGGCGCAGCGCCTCTTGATGATATGACAATTCTTGTGACAGGAATCTGGAAGCTTTAGAATATCATTGTAGTTGAAGTATTTGCCTCTAAGAATAAAAAAGGAATCTGGTCTATATGTAAATAGTGAAATAGAGAAAATATATGGAAAACTTGCAATTTGCGGGCAAATTTTATATATTGATATCAGAGATCAAAGCCATTCTTGAATAACAAATAAGCGAGGAAATGTTTGGGCAGATGATTAGAGAGCCGTCCTAACAGGATAAAGCAGATGTATCAGAGAGTAAAAGCTTATGTAGAAGAACAGCATATGCTGGAGAAAAAGGACAGAGTAATTGTAGGCGTATCGGGAGGTGCAGATTCCGTATGCCTGCTTTTTGTGCTTACAAAGCTTCGGGATGAACGACAAAAAAAGCGGAGATGGAACGTTGGAAATTACAGCGGTGCATGTACATCATGGCCTTCGCGGAGACAGTGCTGACGCAGACGAGCGTTATGTGCGGAAAATTTGTGATGCGTGGAATGTTCCGCTTGTTGTTTATCATAAGAATATAAGAGAACTTGCAAAATGCTGGAATATGTCTGAAGAGGAAGCGGGCAGAAAGGCCAGGAGAGAGGCATTTCTGGAAGTAAGAAACCAGTATAGTGATGTTCCATGTGACAATGCTCAATATGGTGATATCCAGTCCCACCATGCTGAGTGTGCCAATGGCAGACAAGAGAGCGCGCAAGGTTTTGGGAAAATTGCGCTGGCACACCACAGAAATGATGAGGCCGAGACCGTGTTATTTCATTTGTGTCGGGGAACAG
>ENA-OQDL01000075-OQDL01000075.1-human-gut-metagenome-genome-assembly--contig:-NODE-75-length-61165-cov-7.341165_pt1 | contig 61165 bp, 56 predicted proteins | sample MGYA00242782_ERZ504609 | MGnify/ENA primary metagenome ERZ504609 (study PRJEB26092, sample SAMD00036320) | human gut metagenome | host: Homo sapiens | study: EMG produced TPA metagenomics assembly of... | reverse complement strand
TGACGGATCTCCATCTGCACCCCGGCGGTGAAGCCCGCCACGTTGCCGGTGTCCACCACGATCTGCTGACCCGGCTGGAGGTCGTACTCCACCAGCGTGCCGTCGATCTCGGCAAAGGCCATGCCGCTGCCGCTGAGGCGCTGCATGATGAAGCCCTCGCCGCCGAAGAGGCCCGCGCCCAGCCGCTGGTTGAAGTGGATGGACAGCTCTACTCCCGGCACGGCGGCCAGAAAGGCGCTCTTCTGGAGGATCATATCGTGGCCGGGAGTGATGGCGATCTCCTTGATCTGGCCGGGGAAGCTGGAGCCGAAGGCGATCATCCCGGCGCCGTGAGCGGTGTAGATGTTCTGGAACATACTCTCGCCGGAGAACATTTTAGAGAACATCCGCCCCAGTCCACCGCCATGGGTCTGCATCTCCATATTAGGGCTCATCCAGACCATGGAGCCACGCTCCGTGACCATCTGCTCGCCGTCTTCCAGCTGACAGATCACCACGGGGAAGGGAGTGCCTTTGATTTCATAACGCATGGTGGTATCCTCCTTACGATTTTCCGGCAGAGAAGGGAAGAACCTCCGCCGTGTGTTTCTTGGTATGGCTCCAGTATAGCAGAGAAACGGAACGAAAGGAAGAAGAAAATATATCCGAAGCCTTACACTTTGCAAGAAGCGGCTCAGGACTCCGTCGTCTCCGGCTCCTTGCGGAGGGTCTTGACGAAGCAGAGGAAGTACACCAGATGCTCTGTCTGCCGCGCCGACAGCGTGCTCCATTTTGCGGGCATCCTTGGCAGCGGTGGCCTCGCTGACGCCCAACCGGATGAGAAGGTCCCGGAGCATTTGATTTTATTCGTAGATGCTCTGAGCGACCCCGGTCCCCAGAGCCGTCAGATGGATGGTCTTGGCTGGCGCTGCCTCGCAGAGAGACGTTGCCCATGGAATACTGCTGGCGTTCTTCATGTTGACGCTGGCGTAGTAAACACCGTCGGTAGCGCTCCTCCGTGGCCCGGACGGCCTCCATGGTGCTGTCAGAGCAGTAAAGCGCCCAGTAAAAGGAATCCCGCTGGGCGCTCTCCAAGTCCACCCCCCAGAGAAGGGGTGCAGTGCGCTGGTGGATGCGGCCAAGGTGGTGACGGAGCTGGAGCGCATCGAGTATGTGGAGGACCCGCATCTGGGCAAGGGCTCCTACTGCGTGGTGGAGAGGCACGCAGACGGCGGGGCGTGCAGTGTGCCGGACTACGCCGTCATCAAGATCTTCCGCCACATCGTGCAGGGAGAGGGACCGGACACCATCGTCCGGGGGATCGACGAGGGCCATCTAGGCGCTGCCGGAGGGGTATGACACGGTGTGTACGGACGGGATATTCTCTCAGGGGGAGTGGCAGCTGCTGTCCATTGCCCGTGCCGCTGCCGCAGACCCCGCCGTGCTGCTGCTGGATGAGATCACCGCCAATCTGGATGCCGAAACCGAGGCCCGCGTGCTGGCGGCTCTGCACCGTGCCTCCGCGGGCCGCACGGTGCTCTCCGTCTCCCACCGCGTCTATGAAAATCTTGGCGGCAGAACGATTGAGATCAGGACCCGGGAATGACGTATGACAAAAACGCCCTCTGTGCGCCGCAGCAGGCACACAGGGGGCGTTCTGGTATGCTCAATTCTTTTCGATGTAGACGCTGGTGGAGGGGAAGGCGAAGTCCACGCCGTCTGCCTGCATCACGTCCATGATGTTCAGATTCAGGTCGTTCTGCTGCTGCAGGAAGGTGGCATAGACGTTGGTGGTCAGGTAGGCCGAGATGAGGATGTTGATGCTGGAATCGCCAAAGCTGGTCAGCCGGACGATGTTGGTGCCCTTGTTGGTGTAAGGGCTGTTGTCCAGCATGGCCTGCAGGTCAGCCATCAGCTTTTCCAGCTGGGCACGGGTGGTGCCGTAGGTGACACCCAGCGTGAACTTATAGGGCCGCATGGTGCGCAGGGCTGTGTTCTGGACAGTGGAGGCGCAGATCTGGCTGTTGGTGATAATGACCACGCTGTGGTCCATGGAGCGGATGCGGGTGGAGCGGAAGTTGATATCGATGACCTCGCCCTCCACATTGCCCACGGTGATCCAGTCGCCGATGGAAAAGGGTTTGTCCAGCAGGATGACGATGCCGCTGAACAGGTTGCTGGCGCTTTCCTGCGCGGCCAGCGAGATGGTCAGGCCCACAAGACCGGCACCGGCTACGATGCTGCCGATGGGGAAGCCGACGATCTGCGCGCAGGTGGCAATGCCCAGAATAATGACCAGCACCTTGTAAGTGGTGTCCAGCAGGGAGCGCAGGGTCTTGTTGCTCCGGATCTCCGGGCTGCAGGAGGCCAGCAGCAGGTCGGCTACCTCAGAAGCATTGTACAGGCCCTGACAGAACAGGAGGGTCGTTGCGATCTTATAGGCCGTGAACAGAAACTTTGTCAGGCCCGGAATAGCCCACGGCAGGCTGGTCAGGGCCAGGTACAGGCCGCTGTAAAAGGCCATCCGCGCCAAAGGGCCCTGTAAGCTGCGCAGGAGGATGGGCGTGGCGGCAAAGTGCCAGCTGCGGGCCAGCAGAGCGGGAAAAATCTTCCGGCGCAGCAGCCAGCCGAGCAGAAGCCCCGCAAAAACGATGACAGCGGCGCAGACAGCCCGGGCAGCCAGCGCCCACCAGCCCTCCAGCAAAAAAGGCCCGATCTCGAACCCGAGGTCACGAACGGTAAAAATCATGGCAAAAAGCTCCTTGTATCAGAAATTGTAACATCCTGTCCCACAGTATACCATATCCGGCCCGTGCAGGGCAAATAAAAAAAGGGGTTGACAAGACGGAGCAGCCGCGTTATACTCTTGGCCAGAAAGTTCGTTTCAGGGCGGGGTGCGATTCCCCACTGGCGGTACAGCCCGCGACCACCCGCAAGGGTGCTGACCCGGTGAGACTCCGGGGCCAACGGTATAGTCCGGATGCAAGAAACGGCAGGCAATACGATTTGTCTACGCGCCCTGTTGCAGTGTTTGCTGCGGCAGGGTGTGTTTTTGATTGTCTTCCCGGTTCCGAACCACGCGAAAGGGGCTTTCCAATCTACGATTTGGGGCAAAACGCCCGGGAGGATATTACCATGAAGAAAAACACGACCCGCAACCTGACCGTTGCCGCCATGCTCAGCGCGGTGGCCTTTATCCTGATGTTCATCGAGTTCCCGCTCCCGATGCTCATCCCGTCCTTCGTCAAGATGGACTTCTCCGACCTGCCCGCTCTGCTGGGTGCCTTTGCCCTTGGCCCGGTGTACGGCGTGATCATCAGCTTTATGAAGAACCTGCTCCATGTGGTCATCAAGGGCACCTCTACCGCGCTGGTGGGTGAGCTGTGCAACTTCATGCTGGGTGCGGTGTTCTCCGCTCTGGCCGGTTACCTCTACAAGCACAACAAGAGCCGCAAGAACGCCATCATCGGTGCCGTGGCCGGTGCCGTGGCCATGGCACTGTTCAGTGTGCCGTCCAACTACTTCATCACCTACCCGGCCTACGTCAAGTTCTACCACATGCCGCTGGAAGCCATCCTGGGCATGTATCAGGCTATCCTGCCCTCTGCCAACAGCCTTATCAAGTGCCTGGTCATCTTCAATATGCCCTTCACTCTGGTCAAGGGCCTGCTGGATGCCCTGATCTGCATGTTGATCTATAAGCCGCTCTCTCCCATCCTGCATGGCCGGAAGTGAGTGACAGAACAAAAAAGAAAGGACGCGAGAGCGTCCTTTCTTTTTTGCTTTTATCGATTCGATTTAAGACAGCGCGCCCTTTTCCAGCCACTTGCCCCGGGCAAGGCGGATGAGGAACAGCAGGCCCCGGATGCTCAGTTCGCAGCACATGGCACCCCAAACGCCCATCAGGCCCAGCCGGGGAGCCAGCAGGAACGCCAGCGTCAGCCGGATGCACCACATGCTGAATATGTTCAACACAAAACAGGAGGTGCTGTCGCCCGCACCCTGCATGGCACCGCTGGCCACGATGGAAGCGCCGAACATGGGTTCGGCCCAGGCTTCGATGCGCAAAACCTGAGCACCCAGAGCGATGACAGCCGCATCGGTGGTGAAAAGGCTCATCAGGGTGGGGGCAAAGATCCACAGGCCAACGCCGGAAAGGGCCATGACCCCCATGCCAAGGCCGGTGCACAGCCAGGCAAACCGCTTGGCCATATCCTTCCGGTTGGCACCCACGGCCTGGCCGATGAGGGTGACAGCTGCGCTCTGGATGCCGTAGCCCGCCATGTAGCACAGGCCCTCGGCGTTAACAGCCAGGCTGTTGGCGGCAATGGCCACGGTACCCAGGCCGGCCACGATGCGCACTAACACCACCTGTGCCAGAGAGATGGCGGCGCGCTCTCCCGCCAGAGGTACGCCCACCCACAGCAGGTTCCGCAGGCAGGAGCGGGTGATCTTCCAGGGAGCGGGCTTCCGGATGCAGAGGGGGCCTGCCCGCAGCAGCAGGATGGCCAAAGCCAGCAGGCCGCCCACCACAGTGGCCAGGGCGGTGCCCAGGGCTGCGCCGGGCACACCCAGCCCGGCACCCCAGACGGTGATGCCCCACAGCGTCCGGGTGGGGTTGATGAGGAAGAAGTTGAAGATGGCATCCAGCACGCAGACCAACACGCTGATGAGGCTGGCGGTCAGGGCGTTGCCTGCCGCCCGGAGGATGGAGAGGTACAAGCCCATGGCCATGGTGAAGGGCAGCGCCGCTGACCAGATGGCAAAGTAGGCTGTGGCGTTTGCCCGCAGGGAGGGATCAGCTCCCAGCCACCCCGGCAGAAAGGGGCTGATGCCCAGGCCGAAGAGAGCGGCTCCCACGCCCAGGATCACATTGAATAGCATGGCCTGCCGCAGTACGCTGCGGGCATCATCCTGCCGGTCGGCCCCCAGATACTGGGCGATCTGGATGGAGAGGGCAGTGTACAGGCCCACCAGAACACCGTGGAGCAGCCAGGTGCTGGAGCTGACGATGCCGATGGAAGCAGTAGCTTCTGCACCGATGTGGCCCACCATGGCAGCGTCGATGTATCCCATGGCAGTGACCACCAGCTGCTCCAGAATGGAGGGGATGCTCAGCGCCAGAGCCACCTGGGCCGTCTGGCGGGAGGGGATGGTCTCACCCTGCCGCATCCGGGCCGAAAGCTGTTCAAGTGAAAGTTTCATGTCTTCTCCTTTTTCTCCGATTTTCCTGTGAGACAAAAAAATACCCTCGAAAGGGCGTTTGTCCATCCATTATAGACAGGGGGGCGAAAAATGTCAACCCATCAGCCCATGGGGTAGCCATTGCCCCAGAGATTGATTTTTTGGCCCGGGCGTGATACACTTCATTTGTATCCAGCCGTGAAAGAACAGGAACGGCCTCTGCCGCTCCGGGAAAGAGGAAAAAAACTATGCTTCAACTGCTTTCTGGCAACCCGCGCACCGTGGATGCGCTGGGCTTTCTGCTTGCATTTGCGCTGACCGCGCTGATGGACTCGGTGTTCCACGATAAGCTCCCCCACGACCATGGCCGCGCGTTTGCCGTGAATGGCGAACTCTCCAAGGGCAAGGCCCGGGGTTCCGGCCTCATCTTTGTACTCTGCATCGCACTGGTCACGCTGGCCGTGGTGCCCTTTAAAGCAGAGTATGTCATCTACACCGTCCTGCTCATTGCGTCCATGCTCTCCGGCTATTTTGACGATGCCGCCGAGACCGCTTGGAACGAGTACAAAAAGGGCCTGATCGATCTGGTCATCGCCGTTGTGGCGGGCGTGACCTACCTGAACTTCAACGGCACGGAGGTCAACTTCCTGAGCTGGAGCTTCAGCCTGCCCTATGCCGTCTACCTCATCCTCATCATCGTCCTGATCTGGGCCAGCATCAACGTGGTCAACTGCACCGATGGCGTGGACGGCCTTTCCGCCAGCCTTGCCGTGGTCAGCATCGGCACCTTCCTGCTGGCCTACTGGGAAGAGCTGGGGGATTACGCCACAGCCGGCATCGTGTTCATTGGTGCCCTGCTGGCCTACCTGTGGCAGAACGCCAAGCCTTCCACCCTGCTGATGGGTGACGCGGGCAGCCGCGCCATGGGCTTCTTCCTGGCCGTCCTGGCCCTCAAGAGCAGCCATCCCTTCGCCTTTCTGCTGGCCGCGCTGGTGTTCATTGTGGACGGCAGCCTGGGCATCCTGAAGATCAGCTTCAAGCGGTTTTTGCACATCTCCATCCTCAAGAACACCCTGACCCCGCTGCACGACCATGTGCGCAAGCGTCTGGGCTGGAGCGATGAGCAGGTCGTGGCCCGCTGGCTCATCCTGCAGGCTGTGGCATCCGCCTGGCTGCTGCTGTTGGTGCGGTAAAACACAAAAGGAAATGCAGCGCCCGCACAGGAAAGCTCCTGCGCGGGCGTTTTGCTGTTCTGGTCCGGGAGGAAAGTTCCAGCTTCCGGTACAGCGTTTCCAGACAGGCTGGGTCACGAATTTCCTGCATGAGTTCACCTCATTTCTTTTGTTTTATTGTGCTATGTGTCACAAACAAATGCAAGCAAAACCCTTATAATAGGGACGAAAGTGGAGGAAAAACCAATGGATTCTATTTTTGATCTCGATCATCTGTACCGCACCTATTTCAAGATGGCGCTGCCCTCGGTGTTCGGCCTGATGGTGAGCGTGGTGTATAACCTTGCCGATACCTTTTTCATTGCGCAGTCCAACGATACGGCGCTGATTGCGGGTGTTTCGCTCTGTGCGCCGGTGTTCACGGCCCTCATGGCCTTTGGCAACATCTACGGCCAGGGCGGCAGCTCACTCATTTCCCGCCTGCTGGGACAGGACGACCGTGAGGGCACCGGCCGGGTCAGCTCGTTCTGCTTCTATGTGGCCCTGACCACGGGCGTGGTGTTGGCAGCCCTGATGATGCTGTTCCGCGTCCCGCTGCTGGGCATTCTGGGTGCGACTGCTGAGACGATGCCGCACGCAGAGGCCTATTACACCGTGCTGGCCATTGGTGCCCCGGCCACGGTGCTGAACTTTATCCATTCCAACCTCGTCCGCTGCGAGGGCATGGCCACCCAGTCCATGATCGGCAGCATCGGCGGCACGGTCATCAATATCATCCTCGATCCCATCCTCATCACCACAGTGGGCTGGGGCGCAAGGGGCGCGGCCATTGCCACCATTGTGGGCTACCTGTGCAGCGACCTGTACTTCCTGTGGCTGCTCCACAAAAAGAGCCGCTGCCTGTCTGTCAAGCTGTCCCAGTGCCACGTCACGGGCAGGGAGCTGCAGCAGATTTTGGGCGTGGGTGTTACTGCCGCGCTGAGCAACCTGATGCAGAGCCTGACTGTCATTGTGATGAACCAGTTCCTCTTGCCCTACGGCAACGATAAAATTGCCGCCATGGGCATTGCCAGCAAGGTGAGCATGATCGCCCAGCTGGTGCTGGTTGGCTTCTCGTTCGGCGGCATCCCACTGTTCGGTTACCTGTACGGCGCAAAAAAGCGGGACGTGATGCGCAAGCTCATCCGCTTCTGTCTGACCTTCCTCGTCTCCATCGCCGTGGTGCTGTCCCTCATCCTCTGCCTGAATTCCGGGGCGCTGATGCGGCTCTTCGTGCAGGATGCCGGGATGATCGCCACTGGTGCGCAGATGCTCCGCTGGCAGGTCTACACCGCAGCCTTTGGCGGCGTGGTGCTCCTGCTCACGGTGCTGTTCCAGGCAACTGGTAAAATCATACCGTCCTTCCTGCTCTCCATCAGCCGTCAGGGCGTGGTGTTTCTGTTGGCACTGGTGGTCTGCGTACATCTGTTCCAGTATCAGGGCGTGCTGATGGCTCAGGCTGTGGCCGACATCCTGAGCGCTGCGCTGGCCCTTGGCCTGCTGGCGGCCAACCGCGATATCATCGCAAAACAGTAAACACAAAAACGCCCGGAGGGCCGCTGAAAGCTGCGGTTCTCCGGGCATTTTTAGTATTCGATGCCTTTGCGCGCCTTGATGCCCTTCTGGTAGGGGTGACGGCGGCATTTCATCTCGGTGGAGTAGTCGGCGGCATCCAGCATCCACTGCGGGGCCTTGTGGGCGGTCAGCACGCATTCCTGCGCGGCGGGACGCTCCAGAACGGCCCGCCGGAGCAGATCTTTGTCCACCATGTCCAGCTCCCAGGCCGAGCCGGCTTCATCTAAAATGAGCAGGTCGGCAGGCTCGGCCAGTGCGGCGGTCAGGTTTTCGTTCTGCACGGCCCGGGCAGCGGCCTTTTCCGCTTCGTTCATCTGGAACACGAACTTCTGCCCGCCCTTGCCCCGGAAAATTTTTGCCCCCAGCTGGGCCAGCAGAGGGATCTCGCCGCTCTGCCCGCCCTTGAGGAACTGCACGATGACAACCCGTTTGCCGCTGCCCAGTGCGCGGAGGGCAAGGCCCATGGCGGCGGTGGTCTTCCCCTTGCCGTCGCCCCAGTAGAGATGCAGCAGGCCCTGTTCCATCATCCGTTCTCCTTGGTGTACTGCACGGTCTCCACCAGGTGCAGGATGTGCTGCTCCGGCCAGTCCCGGGCATCCAGCACATAGCCGCCCGCGTTGGGGCCGCACCAGTCGGGAAAGCTGCGGCGGGGCACGCCAAACCGCTCCAGTGCGGCCATCTGGGTGCCGCCATGGGCCACGATGACCAACCGCTCCTGCCCTTCGGCAAGGGCCTTGTCAATGAGGTCAGCCAGCGTTTTGCACACCCTGTTGCAGAAATCGCTCCTGCGCTCCCCATCCGGGTGGGCGGCGTGCTCGTTTTCCTGCACCCATGCCAGATATTCCGGGTCCTGCTCCACCTGTATGAAGGTCTGGCCCTCGAACCGGCCGAAGTTCATCTCCTTCAGCCCGTCCACCGGAATGAGCTTTGCCCCGGGAAAGAACACCCGCGCCGTCTGGGCGGTGCGCTGCAGCGGGGTGACATAGACCACCTCCGGTGCAAAATCTGCCTGCCGCAGCTGGGCGATGCCTGCGGCGGAAAGGGGGATGTCCCGCTGGCCCTGATATCGTTTTTGCGCGTTGTACTCCGTCTGGCCGTGACGCAGCAGATAAATGAGCATAATCGTTCTCCTTTTTGGTTTGTTCTGCACCATTATAGCCTATTTTGCGGTTATTTTCCAGCCATGCTCTTGCAATTCTTCCGCATTTCAGATATATTGAGTGGGTATGAAATTTCAGGGGAGAGAAGTGTCAATGGAGATCCAGGATCGGAAAGCAGCACAGCGCCGGGCGGGCATCATGGCCCGCAGGGGTCTGCCGCAGGCAGAGAGAGCGGCGGCCAATGCAGCCATCTGTGCCCGCATTCTGGCCATGCCCTGCTTCCAAAAAGCAGAGAATCTGCTGCTCTACGCCGCTTTTGGCGGGGAGGTAGATCTTGCTGTGCTGGCAGAGCAGGCGGCCCGGCTGGGCAAAACGGTGGCCTATCCGGTCTGTGGGGAAAACTTTACCCTGACCGCCGCCGTACCGGGGCCGGACGGCTGGGAGATGGGGGCTTACGGCATCCGCACACCGGTTCTGGAACGGGCGGCGCTCATCCGGCCGGAGGCGCTTGATCTGGTGCTGGTGCCCTGCACTGCCTTTGATGCGGCCTGCCGCAGGGTGGGCATGGGCAAGGGCTACTATGACCGCTACCTGCCCAGGTGCCGGAACGCCGTGGCGCTGGGCGTGGCCTTTGAGGCCCAGCGGGTGCCGGAAGCGGCTGCAGATGAACAGGACCGGCGGCTGGATGGATTTGTAACAGAGAGGAAAGTATATCGTGGAACTGATGAATTTGAGCTGTGAAGGTTTTCTGGAGGAGCTGGCCAGCAAGGCGGCGGCTCCGGGCGGCGGCGGCGCTTCGGCGCTGGTGGGCGCGGCCGGTGTGGCGCTGGGCAGCATGGTGGGCAGCCTGACCGTGGGCAAAAAGAAATATGCTGCCGTGGAAGCGGACATCGCTGCCCTGAATGTCCGGGCCGAGGCTCTGCGCAAGCGGCTGGAAGCGCTGGTACAGGCCGACGCGGAGGCCTTTCTGCCTGTGGCGGCGGCCTACAAGCTGCCGAAAGAGACCCCGGAACAGCAGGCCCACAAGGCCGCGGTGCTGGAAAAGGCACTGGACAGAGCCTGCGCCGTGCCGCTGGAGGTGATGACTGCCTGCGGTGAGGGCATCGCACTGGCCGCAGAGTACGCCGAAAAGGGCAGCGTGCTGGCCCGTTCTGATGCCGGATGCGCGGCGCTGTTCTGCAAGGCAGCCATGCAGGCGGCGGGGCTGAACGTGAAGGTCAACACCCGCCTGATGGCAGACAAAGCCCATGCGGATGCGCTGGAGGCCAGAGCGGAACAGCTGCTGGCCGAGTTTGTGTCGCAGGCTGACAGGGTCTATCAGACTGTATCAAATGAGTGAGGGGAGAAGAAAATGGCTCAGATCTTGAAGGGTGCGCCCGTGGTGGCCGCCATGAACGAAGCAAACGCCGCGCGCTGTGCCGCGCTGAAGGAAAAGGGTATCGTGCCCACGCTGGCTGTGGTACGGGTCGGCGCGCGGGAGGATGACATTTCTTATGAAAAGGGGATCGTCACCCGGTGCGGTAAGGTTGGCGTGGAGGTGCGGCAGTTCCATCTGGCGGAAGATGTTACGCAGGAGGAACTGCTGGATGTGATCCGGCAGATCAATGGGGATGCATCGGTTCACGGGTGCCTGATTTTCCGGCCCCTGCCAAAGCGGTTCGATGACCGCAGGATCCAGGAGGCGCTTGCCCCGGAAAAGGATGTGGACGGCATCACGGACGGCTCGATGGCTGGTGTGTTTACCAACATGCCCATCGGTTATCCGCCCTGCACGGCGCAGGCCTGCCTTGAGATCCTGAAACACTACAACGTGCCGCTGTCCGGCAAACGGGCCGTGGTCGTGGGCCGCAGCCTGGTGGTGGGCAAGCCCGCTGCCATGATGCTGGACCGGGAGAACGCCACCGTGACCCTCTGCAATTCCCGCACCCGGGATCTGCCCGCCCTCTGCCGGGAGGCCGATGTGCTGGTGGTCGCCATGGGCAGGCGGGGTGCTATTGGGGCCGACTGCCTGCGGGAAGGTCAGGTCGTGGTGGATGTGGGCATCCACGTCAACGAAGAGGGCAAGCTCTGCGGCGATGTCCGCTTTGATGAGGCAGAACCCATCGTGGAGGCTGTCACCCCGGTGCCCGGCGGTGTGGGCACAGTGACCACCTCTGTGCTGGTGGGCCATGTGGTGGATGCCGCATCCGCACAGTAAAACAGAGAACAACAGGCGGTGCCGGAGATTTTCGGCACCGCCTGTTGTTCTCATACGGTTGCAAGCACGGCAAGGATGCTCTGCCAGCGGGGGTTCTGCACCTGCTGCGCGGCACGGCGGGGCGCGGAAGGCGAAACCGTGCGGGCAGGACGCTGGACGCAGTCAGCCGGTTGTGCAAAGGGGGAGGCGAGTTCGGCCTGCCATCGGGCGGCCAATGCCATGGCTTCAGGGCTGGATTGCAGGGTGCGGCGCTCCGTTCCGGCCAGAAAATCGCCCAGCCAGCAGAGGATTGCCGCAATGGGCAGGCAGTCGGCGGCACGGGTGGACCAGTAGTTCCACTCGCCGCCCCGGCCCACAAAGCTCTCCACGGTGATCATGGCACCTTCCCGGGCAGATTGAGGCAGGCAGGAGCGGGAGGTGCCTGCCGCGCGGCGCAGCTCCCGCAGAATGATCTCAGTACGGCCCGCATCCAGGGTGTCATCCCGGATGCAGGCGGAAAAGTCCGCGCTGTCCAGCAGGTTTTCGGCCCGGGTGGGGAATTGCCCTGTCATCTCGCCGGATGCGTTGTGGCAGAGCTGCCAGCCCTTGCGGAACAGCTGGAAGTTCAGGTTGCGGCGGCCCATGGTGGAGTAAAACACCCGGGCGCGGCCATTGGGAGACTGCCGCAGCTCCAGATAGGCATCAGCGCCGCCCAGGTCCTGTACCTTGACGGTCAGGAGCAGGGAAGAATTGTTTTTTGTGCGGACATGGCACGGTGCATCTCTTCAAAATAGCGGCTGGCATCCATAGCGGGTCTCCTCTCTGGTTTTGGATGATGTGTCGGAAACCATCCATCGGTTGTTCTCTGCCTGCATTATAACATATACGACAACAAAATACAACTATAAGTTTGACAAAAACCAAAATATTTTGGAAATTCGGGGATGCTGACAAACGGATTGGTTGTAAATGAAAAAGGCTTCTCCCGTCGGAGAAGCCTTTTGTGGTGGCAGGATTCAATCGCCCAGCTCCCGGATCTCATTCTGGATGAGCCGCCCGGCGGCGCGTGCCAGCTGATCCATGCCCCGGATGCGGGCGAGATTTTTGCCGTAGATGCGTTCTGCATCGTGGCTGGAGCTGTCCTCGCCCATGAACACGGCAGAGACGCGCAGACCCCTGCGCTGCAGGTCGCGTACCTCAGCGGCGGCATCGTCCACGCCGTAGGAGCCGCCGTAATCACAACCCAGCGGTTGTTCCGGGCTGGGCGGCACACGGCGGCTGTCGTTGGGGGAAGCATCCGTCAGCAGGATGAGCAGATGCCGGGGCGCGGGACCGGGGTCAAAGCTGACCAGATCACCTGCCGCCCGCAGGGCAAGGCCGTCACGGTTCCAGCCCGATGCAAAATACTGGTCGATCCCCTGCAGGCTTTTGTCCGCAAAGCCCTTGAGCACCCGCAGAACCGTATAGCCCCGCAGGCTGCAGAAGCTGCTGACCCGCACCGGGATGCCGCAGGCGGCAAGGCTTTGGGCCAAAATCGTGCCCTGCGCCGCAATGACCTCCTGACAGTGGAGCCGGGAAGCCGAAGCGTCCAGCAGCAGGTCCACGGTGAAGGAGGGCTGATTCTCCTCTTCGGCACAGCGGAACACCCGGCTGTCGTTCAGAAGGGGAGCGCGCCAGACCCGCTCCGGGTCCAGAGCGCCGCTGCGGGCGATCCGGGCATTGGGCTGCTGGTGGACCAGAATGCAGTTGCGGATCTGCTCGGTGAGCCGGAGCACTACGCTGCGGTGAAGCGCCCGGTTTTTGGCGTAGTAGGCGCGGTTGCGGTCGGCCTGCAGCTGAGCCTGCTCGGCCAGGTGCTTTGCCTCCGGTGTGGGGGCCTGTTCCGGGCTGGGCACGCCGGAGGCAAACCAGAGGCGGCACCCGAGGTGCGCCCCGGTGCAGAGCGCCTGCTCGGCCTTGCGCAGACGCTCGGGCGGATAGAGGGAACGACCAAAGCAGCTTTCAATGTAGGCGCGGTCCTCGGCGGCATTCTGCCGCAGGGTGATGTGGGCCAGCCGCTTGTCTGCCGTGGGGCCGGAGCCGCCCGCCTCCACAGAACCGGAGTGCTCCACGGTCAGACGGTCGGTCTTGATCATCTGGGTGGGCAGCGTTTTGGTGGCGAGAGAGGCCAGCAGCCCCTCCAGATGCAGATGAAGCCCCACTTTGTGCCGGATCTTGCCGTCAAACAGGGCAAACCTTGCAAACAGGCCCAGCAGCTCACCCTTGAGCTGGCCGGGCTGGGGCGGTTGGGCTGGGGAAAGTGCCTCTGCCAGCCGGCTCTCGTAGGGGGTCATCACAGGGGGATGCCTGCCCTGTACGGTGCGCCAGCGGTCAGCCTGCATGGTGTAGACCAGCTGATTTTTTGCCATCCACTCCTGCCGCGAAAGCTTGTACTGGATGCCGAAGAAATAGTCCGCGTGGGCCCGGCGCAGCTCGGAAAGGACCGGGCGGCGGGGCAGCTCCAGCAGATAGACCGCGCTTTCGAGGTAGAGCCATGTCAGATCGTCCAGCTGGCTCTCCCGGAGATCGCCGTCCCATGTGGCAAAAAGGTCGCGGAGCAGGTCATCGCCATAGTATTTGTGCACCAGCCCCACGATACAGTTCATATAAAAATCGATCGTGCCGTCGGTGTTGCGGGCCAGGAAAAGCGGCTCAAAGCCGTAGGCTCCCGCCGCCGCCCACACCTGATTGGCGGCCCGCCGCTCCTCGGCGGTATAACTCCGGGCATCCATCAGCGAAACAGCTTTTCAGCCGTCAGGCTGGCCGGGATGCGGGCGGCGATCACGTCCCGGATCAGCCCCTGCTCGTAGGAATCAAAGGCCTTGTTGGTGATGCCCATGTCCAGCGCAGGCCCCGCAGCCACGCCCCGGCGCATCAGGCGCAGAGCGTCCAGCATTCCGCGCAGATCCAGCGCTTTGGTGGAAATTTCGGCGCTGTCGCATTTCTTTTGCAGGTCGAGGAAGAGCAAAGCAAACTGGTGCACATATTTGTCCGTCAGGTCGGCAAACTGGGCCCGCAGCAGCTTTTCAAGGTTTTCCTCCGTGATGGTGGGCATCTGGATGACTGCAAAGCGGGAAGTCAGGGCCTCGTTCAGCTCCCGGGTGCCCGCGTAGCCATAGTTCATGGTGGCGATGAAGCGGGTCTCTTCGGCCAGCGGGATGCGCTCGTAGCCGGGCACATCAATGGCGCGGCGGAAGTCCAGCACGGCATGGAGGACGGCCAGGGCCTCATTCTTTGCCATGTTGATCTCGTCCAGCACGCCGAAGCCGCCGCACTGGGCACAGCGGTAGACCGGCCCGGGCCGGAAGGTGACCGCCCCATCCACAAAGGTGTCCATGCCGATGAGGGAGGCTGCATCCATGTTTACATGGAACGAGATGTCCCATGCGGGGCGGCCAAAGGCGGCGGCCAGATTCTCGGCCAGCACATTTTTGCCGGTGGCCTTGCCGCCGGCCAGCAGCAGGTTTTCGCCGCAGAGCAGGGCCGCCAGTGCCTGCTCCCAGACTTCCCGGCCATAATAGGTAAAGCCGGAAGCCGGGATGCGGGGGCGCAGGGCCTCGGGCAGAGCGTGGGCGGCGCGGTATTCTTCCACAGCGTGCAGTAGGTCGGGGCTGATGCCCTCCTGCCGTAATGTTTCCATCAGATCAGACATCCAAGACATCTCCTTGCGGTTGGCTTTGCCAAACCGATTTTTCAGCCTTATCATAGCACAACCGCTCCGGTTTGTGTAGGGGGCGCGGGGGCATTTTTTGCCGGATTTTTGCCCGGGAAATGCCGCAGGGTGGAACGGATCTGTGTGCTGCCGTGCAGACGAAGGAGTTTTTCGTGCCCGGGGATCGTGCGGTAGCGGATATTTTGTGGAAAGCTGTCGAAATGGCAGGTGTTCCGCGTTGTGGGTATCCACTTTTGGCTCAGAATGGTAAAAATTCCGGAAATTCGATTGACAAATCCGAATATTTATCGTATAACCTATATATGGAACAATTCCGGAGGGAATGCGGAACTCGTGCCCCTGTCCGTTCCTGTCGGAGGAACCACGGTCTGGTTCTGGTGCCGGTGCACTTGGTTTGGTGCAGACGGTAAGTATAGATTGATTTGAAAGAGAGGAATCCCCGTTATGATGAACAATGAGATCAAAATGCCCGCTAACTTTGCTGCGATCGATGAGAACGAAATGGTGTACCTGCAGGGTGGTGCAGCCACCGAGGCTACCGCTTGGGACGTGTTCCTGAACGTTGGCAAGCTGTTCAACTACATCGCCCGCGTGTTCTCCGCAGGCAGCTCCATCGTCAACAACATCAATGTTATCGTGACCACCTTCCAGACCCTGAGCACCTTCAGCCTGTCCGCTAAGAACTAAGGTTTGGGCCAAAACCGAATCAGCATTCACAGGGCATCCGCTCCGGCAGGCGCGGGTGCTCTTTTTTGCTGCACAGGGCGGGAAGGCATTCGCCCCCAAATGCAGGAAAGCAGCCGTTTTTCTGCAAAGCGGGCGGATTGTCCATTGACAAGGCTCAAGAGGGTGTCGTATACTAACGATGCCTTGCAAGAAACCCCGCATCCGCGGAATAAAAGAGGAGAGAGAATATGAAAAATAACAACAGCAGCATTAAGACCGTTGTCGCTGTCGGTATCGGCGCGGCATTGTTCTTTGTTCTGGGGCGTTTTGTGGCCATTCCCAGCCCGGTGCCCAACACCAACATCAGCCTGCAGTACGCCGTTCTGGCCCTGCTGGCTGCCATGTACGGCCCCGTGGCCGGCGGCCTGATCGGCTTCATCGGCCACACCCTCATCGACCTGTCCTGGGGCGGCAGCCCCTGGTGGAGCTGGGTCATCGCCTCCGCCTTTGTGGGCGTTGTGGTGGGCCTGTTCTCCAAGAAGCTGAACCTGCAGGAAGGCGAGTTCAGCAAGAAGCAGGCAGCTTTGTTTGCGCTGGCCAATATCGTGGCCCATCTGCTGGCCTGGGTCCTGGTGGCCCCCGTGCTGGATATTGCCATCTACGCCGAGCCCGTCAAGAAGGTGTTTGCACAGGGTGCATTTGCCGCAGTGTCCAATAGTATCACCGCTGTGGTGGTGGGCGGCCTGCTGGTGCTGGCTTACACCAGAACCATCGCCAAGAAGGGCTCTCTGGACCAGGAGTGATCCCCGCATGAAACCCGGCCTTTCCATCTGCGCCGTCCGGCCCGTTGGAAAGGCTTTTTTGATGAACAGCTGAGGTACCATACCCATGGCAGAACGTAAACCCATCATCTCATTCCGCAACTTTTCCTTCCAGTACCGCGCCCAGAAGCGCCCCACCCTGACCGATATCGATCTGGAAATCTACCCGGGTGAGCGGGTGCTCATTGCAGGCCCATCCGGCAGCGGCAAGAGTACGCTGGCGGGGTGCATCAACGGCCTGAACCCGTTTTCCAACCCCGGTGCGTGCACCGGCACCCTGACCGTGGACGGTGTGGATGCGCCTCACAGCAGCCTCTTTGAGCTTTCGGCCCATGTGGGCACGGTGCTGCAGGACCCGGACGGCCAGTTCATCGGGCTGACCGTGGGCGAGGACATTGCCTTTGCACTGGAAAACAGCTGCACCCCGCAGGATGAGATGCACGCCATCACCCGCCATGCCGCCGAGCTGGTGGGCATCGAGAACCATCTCGGCTATGCGCCGCACGAGCTTTCGGGCGGGCAGAAGCAGCGGGTGAGCCTGGCGGGCGTGATGGTGGATCAGGTCAAGATCCTGCTCTTCGATGAGCCGCTGGCCAACCTCGACCCCGCTACCGGCAAGCAGGCCATTGAATTGATCGACGAGATCCAGAAAAAGACTGACACCACAGTGCTCATCATCGAGCACCGGCTGGAAGATGTGCTCTGGCGAAACGTGGACCGCATCGTGCTGGTGAACGGCGGCACCATTCTGGCAGACCTGCGCCCGGACGAGCTGCTCTCGGGCAGCCTGCTGGCGGAAAACGGCATCCGGGAGCCGCTGTATGTCACGGCTCTGCGCTATGCCGGGGTGGATATCACTCCGGACAAGCACCCCGCCCATGTGGACAGCCTTGTGCTGGACGATACCGACACCCAAAAGCTCCGGGATTGGTTCACGGCCCGGCCCCGGCCCGCCGCGCAGCCGGAACGGGAGCCGCTGCTGGAGGTGAAGGGCCTGGACTTTGGTTACCAGAAGGGCCAGCAGACCCTGCGGGATGTCAGCTTCTCGATCGGCAAGGGGGAGATGGTGAGCATCGTGGGCCGGAACGGCGCGGGCAAATCCACCCTCTCCAAGCTCATCTGCGGCTTCGAGACCCCGGATGCGGGCGAGATCTTCCTGAACGGCAAGCCGCTGGCTGAGGAGAACATCCGCCGCCGCGCCCGGCACATCGGCTATGTGATGCAGAACCCCAACCAGATGATCTCCAAGACCATGATCTACGAGGAGGTGGCTCTGGGTCTGCAGCGCTCCGGCCTGACCGAGGAGCAGATCCGGGAAAAGGTGGAGGCGACCCTCAAGGTCTGCGGTCTGTATCCTTTCCGGAACTGGCCCATTTCTGCACTGAGCTTCGGCCAGAAAAAGCGGGTGACCATTGCCAGCGTGCTGGTGCTCGACCCGGAACTTATCCTTCTGGATGAGCCCACCGCCGGGCAGGATTTCCGGCACTATACCGACATCATGGAGTTCCTGCGGGGCCTGAACGCCCGGGGCGTGACGGTGGTGATGATCACCCATGACATGCACCTGATGCTGGAGTACACCCGCCGCGCGCTGGTGTTCTGCGACGGACGGCTCATTGCCGACCGCACCGCGGCCGCCGTTCTGTGTGACCCTGCGCTGGTGGAACAGGCGGCCCTGAAGGAGACCAGCCTGTACACGCTGGCCAACCGCTGCGGCATTGCGCCCGCACAGGAATTTGTAGAACGCTTTATTGAGCAGGACCGGGAGGTGAGAGAGGGTGGCTGCTAAGACCGTTTTGAATTATCTCCCCCGGGAGAGCGTCATCCATAAGATGACCGGAACCACCAAGCTGGCGTTCTTCCTGCTGTTCACCTTTGCCAGCATGATCACCTACAACACCTGGGTGCTGCTGGGCCTGTTGGTGGTCAGCCTGCTGGCCTTCAGGCTGAGCCGGATCAAATTCCGGGAAGTCCGGTTTATGATGACCTTCATGCTGGTGTTCCTGCTGCTGAACAACCTGTTCATCTTCCTGTTCGATCCCAATCAGGGGACCACCCTGTACGGCACCCGCACGGTGCTCTGCCACCTGTTCTGGCGGTATGACCTGACAGCGGAGCAGTTGTTCTACATGGTCAACATCAGCCTGAAATATTTTGTGGCCCTGCCGGTGGCCATCCTCTTTATCTCTGCCACCGACCCCAGCGAGTTTGCTGCCAGCCTGAACAGCATCGGCATCTCGTATAAGGTCGGATATTCGGTGGCCATTGCCCTGCGCTACATCCCCGATATCCAGCGCGACTACCACAGCATCAGCCAGGCCCAGCAGGCCCGCGGCGTGGAGCTGGGCAAAAAGGAACCCTTCTTCAAGCGGATGAAGAACTCTGTCAACATCCTGCTGCCGCTCATCCTGACCAGCCTGAACCGCATCGACACCATCTCCAACGCGATGGAGCTGCGCGGCTTCGGCAAGAACAGCAAGCGCACCTGGTATACCCAGCGCCCCTTTGCCCGGCGGGACTTCATTGCCCTGGGCGTGGGCGCGGCCCTGCTGCTCATCAGCCTGACCGTGACCATCCGCTTTGGAAGGTTCTATAACCCATTCCTCTGAACAAAAAGGCATCCCCGCACTTCCTGTTTCGGCAGGCCGTGCGGGGATGTTTTGCTTTTACAGACCGTTGGTTCAATGATGCCGCAAGAAAGAGGGGGCTGTGTCACGCCGCGTCCACGAACTCCTCCGGGTCTTCCACGGCATCGGTGATGGTCTCCTCCGCGTCATCGGAGGAGTCGGCAGGCTGCTCCGGGTGGAGCAGGGCGTTGAGCAGGTCACGGAAGTCGATCAGGCTGTCGTCCACCTGCTGGTTCCGGGCCAGCAGATCCTGCACCATGTCGGGCTTGTCGGTGATGAGGTCGTCCACACCCAGCTCCAGCATGTGGGTGGCGACCTTTTCGCGGTCGATGGTCCAGGCAGAGACGGTCTTGCCCCGCAGATGGACGGCGTTGACCATGCCGGAGGTGATAAAGGTGGTCTCCACGCTGAAAAAGTCGGCATCGGGCAGGTCGTAGTAGTTGCCTACGCCCAGAGCCAGAATGTAGCCGGTGGGGTACTCAGGGGCCAGCGCTTTGACCTTGTGCAGGGTCTCGTAACTCTGGGAGGTGATGACGCAGTTGGAGCTGTCGAAGCCGTATTCCCGCAGCAGGCGTACAGTCTCAGCCTCCAGAGCAGGGGTGGCGGCGCTGGGCTTGATCTCCACGTTCAGGCCGATGCGGCCCCGGCAGAGCTGCAGCACCTGTTCCAGGGTGGGGATCCGGGTGTCGGCAAAGCGGCTGCTGAACCAGCGGCCCGCGTCCAGCTGTGCCACCTCGGCGTAGGTCAGATCATAGACTTTTGCGTTTTTGCCGGTGCAGCGTTTTAAGTTTGAATCGTGGGTCACCACGACCACGCCGTCGCTGGTCATCTGCACATCCAGCTCGATGCGGTCACCGCCCTTGAGGATGGCCGACCGGAAGGCGGGAAGGGTGTTTTCCGGAGCCACGGTGCAGTCGCCCCGGTGGAAGGTGACCAGTGGGGTCACGCCGCCCACGGCGGTGAGCAGGGCATCGTCCTGAGGCAGAGCGTAGAGGTAGACTGCCATCAGCCCGGTGACCAGCGTGACCCCGGCCACCGCAGCGGTGAGCAGGGGCCAGCCGCCAAAGCGGTGCGGCTTGCCCTCCGGCAGCGCTTCCGGCGGGCAGTCACGGCAGCGATCGTAGAGGAATGCGATGATGGTGCACTGGGCCGTGGTGACCTTGCAATCCAGCAAAAAGCCGAAGAAGGGGATCTCTACCAGATACAGCGCACGGGCGAGCAGCAACATGGCGCGGGTGCTCCGCAGTCCGATCAGTGCCGCCACGCTGTAAACCAGCAGGGAAGTTCCGAAAAAGACCAGAACAGACCGGACCAGCGCACTGAGGTTCCACCGCAGCAGCACACCGGCCAGCCGGGGCAGCTGTGTTTTGACATGGGCAGCGCTCTCCTGAACGGCTTCCCACAGGCTTTTGCGTTCCAGCGTAAAGAGGGGGAGCACCAGGACCCAGAACAGGGCAAACAGGAACGCCGCACCCAGAATGAGAAGAAAAAGCACCAGATAGAGCGGCTTTGCCCGGACAAGCCCAAGGATGTACTCCGGCACAGCCAGCTGAGAGATATAGTTGTAGGTCACGAATACATCGGTAAAGGGGATGAGCAGGGCGCAGTAAAGCAGGATGGGCCAGTTCTTGGGGAGCAGGACATGGCGGATATCCCCCAGCGACCGGACGAACAGGGAAACAGGACGCAGCTTTTCGCCCCGGCGGGCCAGTTCAAACCCATGCAGGAGGATGGAAAAGCCGTACAGGTTCCAGAACGCCGCCAGAAGGACGATGAGCACGATCCCGCCTAAAATGGTCGGTGAAGTAAAGATCTGATGCGCGTTGTTGTTGGTCAGGTAGTTCACCGGCGAGCAGCGCAGTGTCAGCGACCAGATGCCATTCATGGCGGGCAGAAACAAAAGATAGGTCAGGGCTTTGTACACCAGCACGGCTGTCAGAACGGCAGCGGAGGCCCGGTGCAGCAGGGTCAGGGCATGGTTCCGGGTGTCCTTGTAGGCCCGGCATGCCCGCGTGAGGGAGCGGAAGAGATGCTTCAATTTGGATTCCACCTCGGTACTGGGATATGGTTCTGTCAATTTACAGTAGTATACCACAAAGCCGGGAAAAATGGAAACGACACGGATCGACAGTTTGTTCCAGAGGGCACAGGCGCTTTTCAGCGGAGCAAAAGCGTGTTACAATAGGGGCAGAGTAAAACAGACAGGGGAGGAACACCCAATGCAGATCATGGATCAATTCGGTGCAGCACCGGGGGCAGAGAGCGTCCGGATGCCCGATGGCACCGAGCGGACACTGGCGGCAGAGCACGCCGCGGCCATTCTGGTCAACGAACAGCCAGCCTTTCGGGTGGTCTGCACGCCGGAGCTGCTGCCGCAGCTGGCGCTGGGCCGCCTGCTGACCGAGGGCTGGATCACCTCTGCTGACGAGGTGGAGCGGGTGGCCGTCTGCGCGCAGGGGCTCAAGATAAGCGTTCAGCTGCGCCACCCGCTGGCGGCAGCAGAACAGGCCGGGCAGGAGGTGCCCAGCTGCTGCACCGATAACCTGACGCTGGCCAGCCCGGTGCGGCTGCCGCCGCTGGCCCCGGTGCCCCAGCGGGAGATCCCTGCCGCATGGGTGGATGTGCTGGCCGATGCCATGGGGCAGGGCCTGCCGCTCTACCGTGCTACCCATGCCGTGCACAGCTGCCTGCTGCTGCGTGCGGGCAAGATCTTGTACCGATGCGAGGATCTGGGCCGCCACAACGCGCTGGACAAGGCCGTGGGCTGCGCCCTGACAGAGGGGGTGCCGCTGGCGGAGTGTGTGCTCTTTACCAGCGGCCGGGTGCCGGTGGATATGGTGCGCAAGGCCATCCGGGCCGGTGTGCCCGCGCTGGTGAGCAAGAGTATGCCCACGGTACAGTCGCTGGAGCTGGCAGAGGAATATGGATTGAAACTGTTCATCCGGCAAAAGAAATGATTTCACCGGGAAGTGAGAGCTTTTGTGAGCAATTACAGGGCTTTGTTTGTGCGTATACGTTGACTAACCGGTGGAAAAGATGTTATTCTTATAACGAAGAAACCGTTCCGCACTGTTGCAGCAGGTGGAACGGCTGTTTTCGTGCCCGGGAGTTCCGGGCACAGCTGAATCAAACAGGCAGGTGATACAATTGAAGCAGGCAAATCATGCGCCGCAGTCCTTGTGGCGCAGGCGGCTGCCCGGCTATGCGGCCATGGGCGCGGCAACGCTTGCCATGGCGCTTGGCCTTGGCGGGCTGATGCACAGCCGCACCACGGTGGCCGGAACGGCTCTGCCGCTGGCAGATGCCGACGCTGCCACCTATGGTGTGAGCGCGGTGTACCAGCTGGATGACACCACGTATTATGTGGTGGGCAGCAAGCAGGGCTTCCAGAGCGAGGTGCAGGCCGGTGTGACGCTGGACCGCGACGGCAATGTGCTGGATGTGAAGATCCTGGCACAGGCCGAGACCGACAGCCTGGGTGCTCAGTGTGAGAACCCGGAGTTCACGGCCCAGTACCAGGGCGCAGCTCCCTTCACACTGGCAGGCAAGCGCTACACTGTGACCGACCCGGCCACCGGCACGGCTTTTGCTGCCGCAGGCAGCGCCGAGACCGATGCTGCCCCCGCTGAGGCCTTCGACCCCGCCGCATGGCGTGCGGGCGATACCTCCCCGGAGGCCGAGGCTACCCGGAAGATGTATGAAGCCGGGCTGACCCTCTCGGCCCTGAACGGCCAGCCGATGGACGACGCGCTCATCCCCCCGATGGACAACAGTGCCGAGGCCGTGGCACGGCGCAAGCTGTATGCGGCGTGTCTGAGCAAGAGTGCGCAGGACGGCGAGGAACAGGCAGTGCCTTATGCAGACTGGTCCGCTGAAAAGCAGGCCGAGTACAAGCTGCAGGCCGCTGATCTGACCACCCAGGGCAGTGCGGCCGACACGGTCAGCGCTGACATGACCCAGGTGGATGCGCTTTCCGGTGCAACCATTACGTCCACGGCGGTCACGGACATCGTCAACAACTCTTATTTCTATGTAACCGAGGTGCTCTGCGCAGAGTGACCTCACGGAGGAATGGAAACCTATGGCAAAAACTGATTTTCTGACGGCTGACATGACCCGCCGTCAATTTATGAAGATCTCGGGCAAGAGCCTTGCAGGACTCACCCTTTCCGCATCTATGCTGTCCCTCTTCGGCTGCTCTCAGAAGCAGGTGGATGCCGGTGCTGTGGCGACCTGGGCACTGCCCCAGGGTCTGCTGGTGGTCAATGCTGACCTGTGCACCGGCTGCCAGCGGTGCGAGATCAACTGCACCCTGACCAACGACGGCGTGTGCTCTTCCTACATCAGCCGTGTCAAGATCCAGCGCCGCCTGAATCTGGACGGCGACGGCAACGGTCTGCTGTCCGGCACCGACAACTGCTTTGTCTACTTCCCGGACACCTGCCGCCAGTGCGAGGATCCCGCCTGCGGCAACGCCTGCCCCCAGAAGGCCATTATCACCAATGAGCAGGGCATCCGCGTGGTCGATACCGACAAGTGCATCGGCTGCGGTGCCTGCGTGGAGGCCTGCCCCTGGCACATGCCCACCGTCAACCCCGAGACCGGCAAGTCCTCCAAGTGCATCGCCTGCGGTGCCTGCGTGGCGGGCTGCCCGTCCGGCGCTCTGTCCATCGTGGACTGGGATGCCGTTACCAGCGCAGCACAGGCTGCTTACATGGACCTGTAAGGAGGAACAACAATGGCTGAAACCTATGGCTGGGCAGGCAAGATCCTGCGCGTCAACCTGACCACCGGTGAGATCACCACCCAGGACGACGCAAAATACCATAAATATATCGGCGGTATGGGCATGGCCTACCGCATTATGTACGAGGAAGCTCCCATGGAGCTGGACCCCTATGACGAGAAGGCTCTGGTCATCTTTGGTGTCGGCCCCCTGACCGGTGCCGGCGTGCCTTGCTCCGGCCGTATGAACGTGACCTTCCGTTCTACCTGGTCCAAGGGCCACTCCATCATCGATGCACACATGGGCGGCCACATCGGCTCCATGCTGAAGTATGCCGGTTACGACGGCATCGTTGTCAGCGGCATCTCCGAAAAGCCCGTCTACCTGCGCATCGAGGACGGCGAAGTCTCTCTGGAGGACGCAAGCGAGATCTGGGGCAAGGGTACCTTTGCTGCCAACAAGTGGATGGTGGAGCAGAACGGCCGTGAGTTCGAGACTGCTTCCATCGGCCCCGCCGGTGAGAACCTGGTGGATTACTCCACCCTGAACACCAGCTTCGGCAACTCCGGCGGTGCCGGTCTGGGCGCTGCCATGGGCAACAAGAAGCTGAAGGGCCTGGCCATCCGCGGCACCGGCAGCGTCAAGGTGGCTGACCCCAAGAAGGTGCTGGAGCTCTCCAACTACATGATGGGCAACCTGATCGGCGGCAACAACAACCACAACGTGCCCGCACAGCCCCAGAGCTGGGCAGAGTACAGCGCCACCTCCGGCAAGAACCGCTGGTCCGGCGCTCCCGGCCGTATGTGGAAGAAGGCTCCCGGCGGCCCCGTGGATACCGGCGAGCAGCCCTACAACGATATCAACAAGGTGGCTCTGCGCTGCTTCAAGGGCTACTTCGACTTCGGCGCTCCGGCTGCCGAGTACACCGTGAAGAACGGCGGCTGCTCCTCCTGCCCCATCCGCTGCTACACCGAGTATGATGTAGATCCGCTGGCAGATTACGATCTGCCCACCCACAACTCCAACACCTGTATGCCCGTGCTGTACGGCACCCGCGTCTACCCGGACGGCGTGCACGACTTCAAGTACGAGGGCGACGGCACCATGGTCATCAACCTGGCATGGTCTCATGCTGTGGACGATATGGGCCTGTGGGACAACTACGGCAACCTGAACCGCGACCTGCTGTGGATCCTGCGGATGCCGCGTGAGGAGGCCACCAAGTACATCAGCGAGGCTGAGTACGACTCCCTGCCCTGGGAGTGGGAGAAGGCCGGCGATCCCCGCTGGGAGGTTGAGCTGATCCGCCGCATGGCTTACGGTGAGGGCGACCTGTCCGTGATCGCCAAGGGCACCCTGGCCATGATGGAGAAGTTCGGCCTGCCCAAGAGCTGGCTGGACCGCAACGATGGTGCCACCAACTCCAACCTGATCTACAACGGCTTCCCCAACCACCACGGCCCTGCTGAGGCATGGCAGGTGGGTATGCTGTACAACCTCGTCTACAACCGTGACTGCATGATCCACGAGATCGTCTGCGAGACCGGCTCCGGTGCTCCGTACGAGGTGACCAAGAAGGTCATGGAGGACTTCTTCGGCGAGGGCTGCTACGATAAGGCCAAGGCCTACACTCCCATCAACGAGAACAAGGCAAAGCTGGCTGCATACTGCGTCAACGACAAGAACTTCCACGACTCCGCCACCCTGTGCAACTGGATGTGGCCCATGACCCAGTCTCCCTCCAAGGAGCGCGAGTACCACGGCGACCTGGATCTGCAGGCAGACTTTATGACTGCTGTTACCGGCGAGACCTATACCCAGGCCGATCTGCAGGAGGACGGTGCCCGCATCACCCAGATGCTGCGCGCGATGACCGCCATCAGCTTCCAGCAGAACTGCGGCAGCGCAAACCTGCGTCAGGAGCACGATGCCATCTGTGATTGGGTGTTCGATAAGGACCCCGACTTCAAGGCATTCGAGGAAGGCACCACCAAGCTGGACCGCGCCGACATGGAGAAGGCAAAGGATCTGTTCTACGACATCTTCGGCTGGGACCGCACCACCGGTGTGCCCACCCGCGAGACGCTGGAGAAGTATGATCTGGCTGACATGGCCGATGATCTGGAAAAGCGCGGCATCTACGCCCAGAACACCGCAGCAGCTGAATAAATTCCATAGAAAGAGGAACGATCGTCATGTTGTTTGGCAGACGTAAACCCGGCTACACCACCACTGTGGACAGCAGTGTGGACCCGGAGCAGGCCGTTCTGGACCTGCAGAAGGCAGAGCTGGCCGCCAAGAAAAAGCCCAAGGCAGAGGTGTTCGACATCAATGCCGCCAGCGAGACGGCCCGCCGCCTGAAGGAAACGGGCAGCAGCTTTGACGGCAGCGCCGCCAAGACCGGCGAGGATGTGATCGCCGCCGTGGAGCGGGAGACCGCAGAGCTTGCAGCAATGCAGGCTGCCGGGGCCGCACCCGAAGCCGCCGAAACTGTGCAGGACGAGGCCGCAAAGCCTCAGCTTCTGGATTTCCTGGCCGGTGAGCCGGAGGCTGAAAACGATCCCTTTGCGGATCAGCCCACCCAGACCGCGCCGGAGCAGCCGGAGCTGACCCCCGCGCAGGAGCTGGCCGGTTACATCCGTTCCCGCAGCGCCGCCGCGCTTGTCACGCCCCACGCACTGCTGGTCAGTGAGGTGGAGAACGCCGACGAGCTGCTGGCTCAGATGCCGCAGGACCCCCAGTGTGAGGATATCGTTGTCCGTGCAGGCGCAAAGGATACCTACTATTACTCCAACGCCAACATGAGCGACAACTACGCCATGATCGCCCAGCTCATTGAGGACAAAGACCTCTGTGTCATGTTTGCTGAGATGGTGCGCTTCAATGCACGGGTCTACCCCAGTGCTACCCCGCTGAAGTACTTCCAGCGCTCCCCCTACGGCCTTGCGCCGGAGGAGATCGAGCAGACCTGGAAGACCATGCAGGGCAGGCCGGAGTTTGCCGACATCGAAGAGCTGACCAACAATCAGAACGAGCGGTTCCTCTTCTCCACCCAGCACCTCACCCGCCGCTATGCAAAAGCCATCAGCGACGTGGATGATTTCTGCGACTAAAAGATCATACACAATTGAATAGGGTACAAGAGCTTCTTTGAGCAAGGCTGTCTAAACCCCGCAGGGGGCAGGACACCGCGCCGCAATGCTAAGGGCCAACGCCGGCATTCAAGGGTGGCAGGGGAAACCCGGCCGCCTTCCCGCAGAAGAAACGCTGCAATTTGAAAAAAAGAACTCCTCCCATCCACCGTTCCGGAGCGTTGCCTCCTTCCCGTTGCTGCAACAGCGGAAAAGGAAGCGGCTCCCTCGGCGTGGCGGCCTGCAGGCTGCCGCTCCGGGCCATGTTCGGTTTTTTGCGGGGGCGTTTTGATTTTCGGTCAGAACGTCTCCGCTTTTTTTTCACCTGCCGATCGAAAAGAGATCTCCCCGGGAGTTTGTCCGGGCCATAGCGGGCAAACTGTGCCCCGGGGAGCGATGGAGGATTTTTGCAATGAAACAGCCTTTTTGCACGCCAGCCCAGGCCCTGCGCCGGGTGCTGGATGCTGCTGCGGCTCTCCCGGTGCCTGCCACGGAGCGGGTGCCGCTGGATGATGCCTGTGGGCGGATCGCAGCCCGGGACCTGTGTGCCCGGATGGATCAGCCCCCTTTTGACCGGAGCCCTCTGGATGGCTATGCCCTTCACAGTGCCGACACGGCCGGGGCGGGGGAGAAGACCCCTGTCACCCTGCCGGTGGTGATGAAGCTCTACGCCGGGGATGCCCCCGCCGCTGCCCTGCCTGCCGGGTGTGCCGCCCGGATTATGACCGGTGCACCCCTGCCCCCGGGCGCGGACTGCGTTCTGATGCAGGAGCTGACCGACAGCGGGGAGGAGCAAGTGCGCATTTACGCCCGGCTCCAGCCCAACGCCAATGTGGTGTTCCGGGGTGAGGACATCGCCGCCGGTGCCCCCATTGCCGCCGCCGGAACTGTGCTGACCCCGGCGCACATCGGTGTGCTGGCCGGTCAGGGCATCCCGGATGCCGAGGTCTTCCGCCCCCTGACCGTGGGCGTGCTTGCTACCGGCAGTGAGCTGCTGGAAGCGGGTGAGGCCTGGGCTCCCGGCAAGATCTACGATGCCAACGGGATCCAGAATGCCGCCCGCCTGCGGCAGCTGGGCTTTGCCGTGGAGCGCACCCACTGCTCGGATGACCCGGAGGAGATCGCCGCCCGGATGAAAGAACTGCTCACCCGGTGTGATGCGGTGATCACCAGCGGCGGTGTTTCGGTGGGGCAGAAGGATTACCTGCCCACGGTGCTGGAAATGCTGCACGCGGAGCCTGTTTTTGCCGGGGTAGCCCAGAAGCCCGGCAGCCCCATGATCGCTGCACAGGTGGGAGAAAAGCTGGTGTTCTGCCTGTCCGGCAATCCCTTTGCTGCTGCTGCCACGCTGGAGCAGTATGCCGTTCCGGCCCTGCTGCGGGCCGCAGGGCGGCGGGAAGAGGACTGCATCCCGGTGCACACCCGGGGCAGGCTGACCACCGGTTTTTCCAAGCCCAGCAAGGGAACCCGCTTTCTGCGGGCCAGAGCGCTGGGCGGCCTGGTGGAGATCCCCGGCGAGGGCAACGCGGAGGCGCATTCCTCGGGCAGTCTGTCGGCCATGATGGGCTGCAACTGCCTGGTGGAGCTGCCTGCGGGCAGCGGCCCGGTGGCTCCGGGCGAAGAAGTGGAGGTACTGAACTTTGTACAGTGAAAAGAAACAGGCGCTTGCTGCCGAGCTGAGACTGAAGCGCCCGGCTGTGCTGGCCGTGAGCGGTGCGCACAACAGCGGCAAAACGACGTTATTGGAAAAACTCATCCCCCTGCTGCGGGCACGGGGCCTGAAGGTGGGTGTCATCAAGCATGACGGCCACGATTTCACCCCCGACGTGCCGGGCACCGACAGCTTCCGTCTGCGGGAGGCCGGGGCCGAGGGCGTGGCGGTCTTTTCGGGCAGCCGCTACCTGCTGACGGAGGAATTCCGCCTGAACGAGCAGGATCTGCTGGCCCTGTTTGAGCGCCACGGCTATGATCTGGTGCTGATGGAGGGCTTCAAGGAAAGCGGCTGGCCCAAGATCGAGGTGGTGCGCAAGGCTGTCTCGGAGGAGCCTGTTTCCTTTGAGCCGCTGGCCATCGTGGGGGATGTTCCGGGCGCGGATTTTGCGCTGGACGAGCCCGCAGCGCTGGCCGACTGGATCGCTGCACAGATGCCTGCATTGTAACAGGGGGAGGAAGAAACCATGAAACTGATCCGTACCGAAGACGCGGCAGGGCAGGTGCTCTGCCACGATATCACCCAGATCATCCCGGGTGAGTTCAAGGGAGCCCGCTTCAAAAAGGGCCACATCATTCAGCCCGAGGATATTCCGGTGCTGCTGAGCATCGGCAAGGAAAACCTCTATGTCTGGGAGAAAAAGCCCGGCATCCTCCACGAGGACGAAGCTGCCGCCCTGCTCTACAAGGCCGCTGCCGGTCAGAACATCCACGGCACCGAGCCCCGGGAGGGCAAGATCGAACTGATCGCCGACTGCGACGGTCTGCTCAAGATCGACCGCAGGGCCCTGCTGGCGGTGAACAGCACCCCCCAGATGATGATCGCCACGATCCACGGCGATCTGCCTGTGAAAAAGGGAGCCAAGCTGGCTGGTACCCGCATCATCCCGCTGGTCATTGAGCAGGAGAAGATGGAGGCCATGCAGGCTGCTGCCGGGCCGAAGCCCATCCTGAACGTGCTGCCCTTCCACCAGAAGAAGTTTGCCGTTATCACCACCGGCAGCGAGGTGTTCAAGGGCCGTATTGAGGACAAGTTTACTCCCATCCTCGAGCAAAAGCTGGCGGTGTATGGCTGTGAGATGGCCTTCCACAAGGTCTGCGACGATGATCCGGCGGGCATCACGGCCGCCATTCTGGAAGCAAAGGCCGCAGGCTGTGAGCTGATCTTTACCACCGGCGGCATGAGTGTGGACCCGGACGACCGCACCCCGCTGGCCATCAGGAACACCGGGGCCGAGATCGTTACCTACGGTGCGCCGGTGCTGCCCGGTGCCATGTTCCTGGTCAGCTATCTGGACGGTGTGCCGGTCTGCGGTCTGCCCGGCTGTGTGATGTACGCCAAGCGCACCATTTTTGACCTGCTGCTGCCCCGCCTGCTGGCCGATGACCCCATCACCGCCGAGGATATCGCCCGTCTGGGCGAGGGCGGCCTCTGCCTGGGCTGCGCCGAGTGCCACTGGCCCAATTGCGGCTTCGGACACTGCTGAAACCCTCTCAGCCAAAGCCTTTCGGCTTTGCCAGCTCCCCCGAAAGGGGAGCTTAACTAAGGTGAAAAAATATGAGTGAAAATAATCTGACCCACTTTGATGCCGCCGGAAACGCCGTGATGGTGGACGTGAGCGAAAAGCCAGTCACGGCCCGGGAGGCCACGGCCCACGGTATCATTACCATGAATGCGGAAGCCTTTGCCGCCGTGCAGAGCGGCACCGTGAAAAAAGGCGATGTGCTGGGCGTGGCCCGGGTGGCCGGCATCATGGCCACCAAGCGCACCAGCGAGCTGATCCCCCTGTGCCACCCGCTGCCGCTGACCAAGGTGCAGATCGAGTTTGACCTGCTGCCCGAGCGCCGGGCTGTGGAAGCGCGCTGCACGGTCAAGACCAGCGGCGTGACCGGCGTGGAGATGGAGGCCCTGACCGGCGTTTCCACCGCCCTGCTCACCATCTATGACATGTGCAAGGCTGTGGATAAGGGCATGGAGCTGGGCGAGATCCATCTGGTGGAAAAGACCGGCGGCAAGAGCGGACATTACATCCGGGCGGAGGGCGGCTATGTTTGATTCCAAGGGCCGCAATATCCATTATCTCCGCCTTTCCGTGACCGACCTGTGCAACCTGCGCTGCCGCTACTGTATGCCGGACGGTGTGGATAAGCTGGAACGGGAGGATATCCTGACCTACGAAGAATTCCTGCGCCTTGCCGCCCTGTTTGCCCGGTACGGGGTGGATACCGTGCGGGTCACCGGCGGCGAACCGCTGGTGCGCAAGGGCGTGGAGCAGCTGGTCAAGGGGTTGAAAGCCATCCCCGGCATCCGGAAGGTCACCATGACCACCAACGCCGTCCTGTTGGAACAGCAGCTGCCCGCCCTGCTGGAGGCCGGGCTGGACAGTGTGAACATCAGTCTGGATACGCTGGACCCCGCCCTATTTGCAAAGATCACAGCCCGGGATGAATTTGCCGCCGTGCAGGCGGGCATCCATGCCGCGCTGGAAAGCGGCATCCCGGTCAAGCTGAACTGCGTGCCTCAGGTGGGCGTGAACGAGGGCGAGCTGGAAGCGCTGGCCGCTCTGGCACAGGACAAGCCTCTGCAGGTGCGGTTCATCGAGATGATGCCCATCGGCTACGGGGCGGCCATGCCTTGTATCTCCGGCCCGGAGCTGCTGGCCCGCTTCCGCAGGCGCTGGCCGGAGCTGGCCCCGCTGCCCGGGGCCGCGTGTGCCGCGCTGGGCGATGGCCCGGCGGTCTATTACACCGTGCCGGGCTGGAAAGGGGACATCGGCTTCATTGCCGCTGTCCACGGCAAGTTCTGCGCCTCCTGCAACCGGGTGCGGCTGACCAGTCAGGGTTTTCTGCGCCCCTGCCTTGCCAGTGAGGCCGGATGTGACCTGAAAGCCCTGCTGCGCAGTGGCGCGTCTGACGAAGAGCTGCTGACTGCCATCCGTACCACCATCTGGGAAAAGCCCCAGGAACATCATTTTGAATTGAAACAGGACATCCCCGCGACCCGGGGCATGTACCGAATTGGAGGATAAATCTATGGGAAAACTTCTGGCGATCTGCACCAGCCCCCAGCGGGGCACGGTCAAGACCGAAGTGGAAAGCGCACGCCTGACCCCGGAATGGGGCATTGAGACCGATGCCCACGGCGGGAACTGGCACCGTCAGGTCAGCCTGCTGAGTGCCGAAAAGATCGAGAACTTCCGCAAAAAGATCTGGGTGGACTACGGTGCCTTTGGCGAAAATCTGGTGGTGGAGGGCTACGATTTCCGCAATCTGCCCGTGACCAGCCGCTTCGCCATCGGGGACGTGGTGCTGGAAATGACCCAGATCGGCAAAGAGTGCCACAACGACTGCGTCATCAAGCAGAAGACCGGCGAGTGCATCATGCCCCGGGAGGGCGTGTTTGCCCGGGTGCTGCAGGGCGGCGAGATCCACGTGGGGGACGAGGTGACCCTGCTGCCCCCGCCGGAAAACCCGCCACTGCGCGCTGCCGTCATCACCCTTTCTGACAAGGGCAGCCGGGGCGAGCGGGAGGACAAGAGCGGCCCCCTGATCGTGGAGATGCTCACCGCAGCAGGTTATCAGGTGGAGGAGACCATGATCCTGCCCGATGAGGCAAAGGCCCTGAAGGCACAGCTCATCCGGCTGGCCGATGGCCGTCAGGTCAACCTGATCCTGACCACCGGCGGCACCGGCTTTGCCCCCCGGGATATCACCCCGGAAGCAACCTATGCCGTGGCTGACCGCAGCGCCCCCGGCATTGCTGAGGCCATGCGTTACCACAGCCTGAGCATCACCCCGCGCGGAATGCTCAGCCGTGCCGCCAGTGTGCTGCGGGGCAAGACCCTCATCGTCAACCTGCCCGGAAGCCCCAAGGCTGTGAAGGAGAATCTGGAGTACATCCTGCCCAGCCTGGAGCATGGGGTACGCATTGCCGCCGGGCTGGACGGCGAGTGCGCCCGCAAATAAACTCGCTTCACCGCCGCGGTGCTGCTTTTGGTGCCGGACGTGAAAATAAAAATACAACAAATACCCATTGTAAGGAGCAAGACTATGAAAACCATGATCTCCCGCCGCAGCTTCCTGTGCGCTGCCGGGATCGCATCCGCATCTGCTGTTCTGACCGCCTGCGGCGGCTCCTCCAGCAGCACTGCATCTTCCACCGCATCCTCCGCTGCCGCCTCCTCTGAGGCTGCCTCCGGCGAGAGCGTGGAGCTGATCGTTTTTGCTGCTGCCTCCCTGACCGAGACCCTGAACGCCATTGCCGAGACCTACTCTGCAGAGAACCCCGGTGTGACCTTCAGCTTCAACTTTGACTCTTCCGGAACCCTCAAGACCCAGATCCAGGAGGGTGCGGACTGCGACCTGTTCATCTCCGCCGGTCAGAAGCAGATGAACCAGCTGGACAGCACCGCTTCCGCTGAGGGAAACACCGAGGGCCTGGACTTTGTGGATGCCGAAAGCCGTGTGGATCTGCTGGAGAACAAGGTCGTGCTCTGTGTGCCTGAGGGCAGCGACAAGGGGATTGACAGCTTCGACAGCCTGGCCGAGCACCTGAAGGCAGAGGATATCCTGTTCTGCATGGGCAACAGCGATGTGCCCGTGGGTCAGTACACCCAGAAGATCCTGGCTTACTATGATCTGGATGAGGCAGCTCTGGCTGCTGCCGGTGTCATCACCTACGGTTCCAACGTCAAGGAAGTCACCACCCAGGTCAGCGAGGCCAGCGTGGATGCCGGTGTCGTTTACTGCACCGATGCGTACAGCGCCGGTCTGACCCCCGTGGACGAGGCTACCAAGGAAATGTGCGGCCAGGTCATCTACCCCGCCGCTGTGATGAAGAAAGCCCTCCATGCCGAGGCTGCCAAGGAGTTCCTGGCTTACCTGCGCACCGACAAGGCTGCGACCGTGTTCGAGAGCGTCGGCTTCACCGCACTGTAAGCATCCGCTGGGGGGGATGGTATGGACTGGTATCCCTTATGGAATAGCCTGCGCATTGCGCTGATCAGCTGCGCGGCGGTGTTCTTTTTAGGCATCTTTGCGGCCTACTACATTGCAAAGCTCCCGCGCGTGCTCAAAGGCGTGCTGGATGTGGTGCTCACCCTGCCCATGGTGCTGCCGCCCACGGTCGTGGGATATTTCCTGCTGCTGCTGTTCGGCGCAAAAAGGCCGCTGGGCATCTTTTTCATGGAACATTTCGGCGTGAAGCTGGTGATGAACTGGTACAGCGCCATCTTTGCTTCCATCGTGGTGGCCTTTCCGCTGATGTACCGCACGGCCCGCGGTGCCTTTGAGAGTTTTGACGAAACGCTGGCCTGGTCGGCACAGACGCTGGGACTTTCCAACACCTGGATCTTCTGGCGGGTGCGGATGCCCTGCTGCCGTCAGGGCATTCTGGCCGGTACGGTGCTGGCCTTTGCCCGTGCGCTGGGCGAATATGGTGCCACCAGCATGATCGCAGGCTACACGCCGGGCAAGACGGCCACCATTGCAACCACGGTCTACCAGCTCTGGCGCACCAACGATGAAGCCGGGGCCATGCAGTGGGTGCTGGTGGATATCGTTATCTCGGCGGTGGTGCTGCTGGCAGTGAACCTGCTGGAACGCAGGCAGAAGCAGGGAGGAAAGCGCACATGAGCCTGGAAGTAAATGTGACCAAGCGGTTTGATGGTTTTACCCTCCACGCTGCGTTCACGGCAGGGGACACTGCTACCGCCCTTCTGGGCGCGTCCGGCTGCGGCAAAAGCATGACCCTGCGCTGCATTGCAGGCATCGTCCGGCCGGACGAGGGACGCATCGTGCTGGATGGCCGGGTGCTGTTCGACAGCGCTCAGGGCATCGACCTGCCGCCCCAGCAGCGCAATGTGGGTCTGCTGTTCCAGAACTACGCCCTGTTCCCCAACATGACCGTGGAACAGAACATCCTCAGCGCACTGAAAAAGGAAAAGGACCCTGCCGCCCGCAGGGCCGCCTGTGCCGAGGCATTGCGGGCCATGCGGCTGGAAGAACTGGCCAAGCGCCTGCCCGGCGCGCTTTCGGGCGGGCAGCAGCAGCGTGCCGCCTTGGCCCGCATCCTGGCGGCCAAACCCCGCATCCTGATGCTGGACGAGCCATTCAGTGCGCTGGACAGTTATCTGCGCGAGGAGGTGGAGGGGGAAGTGGGCAGCCTGCTGGCCGGGTTTGCGGGCACGGCCCTGTTGGTGACCCACAACCGGGACGAGGCCTACCGCCTGTGCAGGGAGATGATCGTGATGGACAGCGGCGAGGTGCTTCGGGCAGGCACGACCAAGGAGGTCTTTGCCGACCCCCGCACCTGTGCTGCCGCCCGCCTGACCGGCTGCAAGAACATTCTGCCCTGCACCCGGGTGGGGGAGCATACCGTTCATCTGGCGGGCTGGGAACAGCCGCTGACCGTGGCTCTGCCGGTGCCCGAGGGCTGCCGTGCCGTGGGCATCCGCGCCCATGATTTTGCACCCTGCGCTCCCGGCACCCCCAACAGCCTGCCGGTGCAGGCTGTCTCCACCAGTGAGAACCCCTTTGACTGGAACATGATCTTCACCCTGCCCGGCGGTGAGGCCCGCCTGTGGTGGAAGGTGTCCAAGGAGACAATGGCGGCCCCGCCGCCAAAAGCACCCGCCTGCCTTGCTGCCGCCCCGGAAAATATCATGCCGCTGGTCTGAGGCAAAAGAATCGTTCTCTCCCTGCTCCCGAAACAGAAATACGGAGCAGGGAGAAATTTTTTTGAAAAAAGTACTTGACTTTATCAAGTAATGCGATTATACTAGACCTTGTCAAGTAAAGGAGATGCAAAGCGTGATCCAATCGACCATATCCTTCTACGTGATGGAGTTTTACAAGCAGTTCACAGCCTACACCACCCAGCAGCTGCAGGAGTTTGGCCTGAGCTTTGGCATGATGTATTTTGTGATCTACGTGGGCAAACATCCCGGCTGCACCCCGGCTGAGATGACCAAAAACCTGCACCTGGACTGGGGCCACTGCCAGCGCAGCGTGATCAAGCTGGTGGAAGATGGCTTTATGACCCGGGAAAAGCAGGGCCGCAGTTATCATTTGGGGCTGACCCCGGCGGGTGAGAGAGCATTCCGGACCTGCCACCAGGTATTTTTTGATTGGGATGCACAAAATTTGAGCGGGCTGACCGAAGAGGAACAGCACCAGCTCCTGAGCCTGCTGCAAAAGGCAGCACGGACGAGGAAAGAGAGTGTGTAACATGTACGACACCATCCTGAGCCCCATTGATTACGGTGGAATGCAGCTGAAGAACCGCATCATCTTTGCCCCCACCACCTTCGGCCTTTCGGACGAGGAATATCTGGCGGAGATGGAGCGGCTGGCCAAGGGCGGCTGCGCCATGATCATCATCGGCGATGTGCCGGTGGCCAAGAGCCGGTTCGAGAAGTCCCTGTTTGACAAAAAGGGCTTTGCCTTCTATCAGCAGATCTGCGAGACTGCCCACAAGTACGGCTGCAAGGCCTGCGCCCAGCTCCACCAGACCGATACCGACATGATGTCCATCGTCAAGTGCATCCCGGGGATGCTGATGAAAAAGATCACCCCCGACCAGCTGCGGGAGCGGATGAACGATGCCGTGGGCCCCTACATCACCAAGATGTCCCAGAAAAAGATCCATCAGATCATCGATGGCTTTGGCAAGGCTGCTGTGCTGGCAAAGCAGGCGGGCTTTGACATGGTGCAGGTGCACGGCGACCGGATGTGCGGCAGCTTCTCTTCCGCCATCTTCAACCACCGCACCGATGAATACGGCGGCAGTGCCGAGCGCCGCGCCCGCTTTGCCGTGGAAGCTGTCAAGGCAGTGCACGCCGCTGTGCCCGGCATGGCCATTGACTACAAGCTGGCTGTCCGGCAGGAGAACCCCCATTACGGCAACGCCGGTGTGGTGGAGGAGGAACTGGCCGTGTTCGTGCCCCTGCTGGTGCAGGCAGGCGTGACCAGCTTCCATGTGACACTGGCCAACCACTCTGCGCTGGAAAACACCATCCCGCCGGCCAGCCACCCCGAGTTCAAGGAGAACGGCTGCTTCCTCAAGTTCTGCGATGAGGTGCGCCGGTATACCAGCGTGCCGCTCTGCGGTGTGGGCGGCCTGAACGACCCCGATTTTGTGGAGCAGCAGCTTGCCAGCGGCCGCATCCAGTGTGCGGCAATGTGCCGCCAGCTGCTGGCCGACCCCAACTGGGTCAACAAACTGCAGAGCGGCAATGCGGCAAAGATCCACCGCTGTGTCCGCTGCAACAAGAAGTGCCTGGGCGGCCTGATCGCCCATCAGGGCACCCGCTGTATCTATGATGCCCTGAACGCAAAAGAACAGGGCAGCATCTGATCTCAAAGAGAATAAAGGAGAATGACCATGAGCTACGCCATCGTTTTCAGCAGCAAGACCGGCAACACCCGCCTGCTGGCCGACACCCTTCGCGCAAGCCTGCCCCAGAATGAGTGCACCTACTTCGGAGCACCGGCCCCGGAGGCACTGGAGGCTGAGACCCTTTACATCGGCTTCTGGACGGACAAGGGCCATGCCGATGACACCCTCACCGCCTTTTTGCAGACCCTGAAGGGGAAGCGGGTCTTTTTGTTCGGCACCGCAGGCTTTGGCGGCAGTGCGGAATATTTCGAGCAGATCCTGGCGGCGGTGCAGAAATCGCTGGATGAGAGCAACACGGTCATTGGAACCTATATGTGCCAGGGCAAGATGCCCATGACCGTGCGCCAGCAGTACGAAAAGATGCTGCAGCAGCCCAACCATGCGCCCAATCTCGAAATGCTGATCGAGAATTTTGACAAGGCGCTGGCCCACCCGGATGCCGCAGACCTCGACCAGCTGCGCAAAAAGGCGGCAGAGGTGCAGGCATAACGGAAGAACTCTTCAAAAAAGCAGATTTTTTGAGAAGGCTGCTCCAAAACAGTTGACAGGTTCTGCCCGATGTGGTAGGATAGTGTCGAGGAAATGGGAACAGTTCCTCAAGGTGAATTGAATATTCTCGGCAAAACAGTCGAAAGGCTGTGACGCAAAGCTACAGGGCCTGTAAAATGGCAGCCAGCTGCTTCTCAAAGAAATCTTTCTTTGGGCGACCTGCTTAGAATTTCTAGGTGTTGTTTTGCTGAGTGTGTTGCAGAACAACACCTTTTTTCGTTCTCAAATTTCTTCCCAAAAGAAGAAAGGCACGCAAAACTGAATATCCTCGGCAAAGCAGTCGAAAGGCTGTGACGCAAAGCTATAGGGCCTGTAAAATGGCAGCCAGTTGCTTCTCATCACCTGAGGGTCTCCACAGCGGGGATTGGGTGTTGAGTGACCTTCATCTGAAGCATCAGGTGTCGATTGCCGAGTATACCAGCAATCGACACCTTTTTTATGGGGCAACACAAAAGAGGTTCAACACCATGCGTAACGCTTCGATGAAAGTCCTGAAGAATCTGGTCTGCTGCGCCGCATTCATCTGCCTGATGTTTGTTCTGGCAATGCCCGCACACGCAGCTTCCAAGGCCGATGAGCTGCTGCAGCTCGTCAACGCAGAGCGTGCACAGGCTGGTGTGGCTCCTCTGAGCATGGGCAGCAGCGCACTGAATGCTGCCGCACAGGCCCGTGCAGAAGAACTTACCGTCAATTACTCCTACAACCGCCCCAATGGCAGCCGCGAGTTCACCATCCTGCCGGAGTACGGTGTGGACGATGTTTCTGTGGGCGAGAACTACTGGGCAGCTGCTGAGGATGCTTCGGATGTGGTCGCCGCTTGGAATCGCTACGATTTCTTCAAGGAGCGGATGCTGGACAAGGATGCCACCTCCGTTGGCATTGGCTACTACGAGGGCGGCGAGTACGGCAATTACTGGGTGATGATCTTTACCTACGCCCGCGGCACCAGTGAGAACGGTTTCGCACAGGAAGTGCTGGCGCTGGTCAACGCTGAGCGTGCAAAGGAAAATCTGGCACCTCTGGCCATGGGCGATGCCAAGCTGCAGGCCGCCGCCGATGAGCGCGCAAAGGAAGTGGCAAAGGTCGCTTCCCACACCCGCCCCGATGGCACCAACTGCTTCACCGTGCTGAAGGAGTACGGCGTGTCTGATACCGCCACCGGCGAGAATGCCGCCTGGGGCGAGACCACGCCCGAAAAGGTCGTTGCAGACTGGATGGCTTCGGAAGGCCACCGTGTCAATATCATGGACCCCGCCGCCAAGTATATGTGCCTTGGCTACAACTACGATGCCAATTCTCAGTGGGGCCACAACTGGATCCAGATCTTCGCAAAGTAAGCGGAGGACTTCCATTGAGCGTTGTACGATGAAATAAAACAGAGCAAAAAGAGATGCACCCCGCTCCCTGAACCGGTTTCAGAAAGGCGGGGTGCATCTCTTTTGTTTTTTTATTCTGCTGCCATCTCAGCCACATCCTCGGGGCTGAAATCGCCCAAGGGCAGGATGAGCCGGCCCAGCGTCTCCTGCGGCAGGGCGGCAAGCCGGGCACTCTCGTCCGCAATTCCGGCAGGGCAGAGGACGTGCACGCCGTCCGCCCCGGTCTCCACCCGGGCGCGGTGGCCGGTGGCAATGTACTGGATGCCCAGCCGGTCAGCCGCTGCAAGCAGGGCGGGGAAGCGCAGGTCGGCCGGGGCAGCGGTCTCCTCAGCCAGCTGGCTGGCCAGTTCGCTGGCATTCAGGGTGATGCACTCGATGCCCAGAGCCTTGGCGGCTTCCCTGGCGGCATCCACAACGGGGTCATCGGTGCACAGACGCACCACAGCGCCCATCACCGCAAAGCCCTGCTGCTGTAAAATGCGGACAGCTGCTTTGCAGCCCGTGCCGCCGCACAGGCCCACCAGCACCTTGTCCTGCTGTTCATAGGTATCGAACCCGCTGCCGGGCAGAAATGTATCGCTCATCGTCCCTGTCTCCCTCCGTGTGCCTGACTTTGTGCTACGGCCAGCTGGTCGCAGCGTTCGTTTTCCGGGTGGCCTGCGTGGCCCTTGACCCAGACATAGGTGATCTTGTGCCGGGCTTCCTGCTCCAATGCCTGTTCCCACAGGTCGGGGTTCAGGGCAGGGGAGCCGTCGGACTTTTTCCAGCCCCGGCGCTTCCAGCCCCTGGCCCAGCCCTTTTCCAGCCCGTTGATGACGTACTGGCTGTCAGAGCACAGCCGCACCTCACAGGGCTCCTTGAGCTGGCGCAGGGCCTCGATAAAGGCGGTCAGCTCCATCCGGTTGTTGGTGGTGGAAGCATCGCCGCCGCTGAGCTCTTTTTCGTAGACCTTGCCGTTGAAGCGGTAGCGCAGCACTGCACCCCAGCCGCCCGGGCCGGGGTTGCCGCTGCACGCGCCATCGGTGTAAACTTCGACTTGTTTCATCTGTTTCTCCCGGAACTTGAATTTTTGGATACCTCTATTTAGAGCTATTTTTCCGGTTCTGTCAAGAGGAAAACGTATCATCCCCGGCTTTTCCGGCAAAGCTTTGAATTGACAAAGTGGACAAGAAATACTATACTGTTTGTAACAAAATGCGTATAGGGGCGCACCGGTGCGGTGTGTCCGGCCGGAACAGGGCAGTGCCGCGGTCGCATCGAACAGATGGACTGACAGGGCAGAAATTACTCCGTTCCGGCCATCCCAGTGCCGAAAACGGGCATGGAAGCGAAAAATTCTATACGATGGTTTCGATGGGAGCGGCGGTGCGTTTGCTGCTCCTTCACAGCAGACAGGCCGCTCGCAAAGGGGTGTGCCTGCGTTTTGTAATTGATTTTGGAGGTACCGCATGGCACAGGTCAAAGAACAGAACCCGGCTCAGGCTCAGAACAATCCGAACAGAAACAGTGAATCCGGCGGGGAAAAGCGTACCCGCACCCGCCGCCCTTATTATAACCGGCGGCCCCGCCGCGCACAGCAGCCCAAGGAGGCCGCTGTGCCCATCCACATCTACCCGCTGGGCGGTCTGGGTGAAGTGGGCAAGAACATGACCGTGTACGAGTGCAACGGGGATATGATCATTGTGGACTGCGGCCTTGTGTTCCCGGACAGTGAGATGTACGGCGTGGACATGGTCATCCCCGACTTTACCTTTGTGGTGCAGAATAAGGACAAGATCAAGGGCCTGCTCATCACCCACGGCCACGAAGACCACATCGGCAGCATTCCCTACCTGCTGCAGAAGTTTGATCTGCCCATCTACGGCACCCGGCTGACCTGCGGCCTCATCCGGAACAAGCTGGAAGAGTTTGGCCTGGCGGGCAAGACCAAGTTCGTGGAGATCACCCCCAAGCAGAAGATCAAGCTGGGCTGCTTTACCGTGGAGCCCATCCATGTCAACCACTCCATCCCCGATTCCGTGGCCTTTGCCATTGACAGCCCTGCCGGAACGATCATCCAGACCGGCGACTTCAAGATTGATTACACCCCGCTGGCCTGCGGCGTGACCGACCTGACCACCCTTTCGGAGTATGGTCAGAAGGGTGTGCTGGCCCTGCTGAGCGATTCCACCAACGCCGAGCGCCCGGGCTTTACTGCCACGGAGCAGAAGGTGGCCGCCGGTGTCCGCAACCTGTTTGCCCGTGCCCGGAACAAGCGTATCATCATTGCGACCTTTGCGTCCAACATCTACCGCGTCCAGCAGATCATCGACCTGGCCGTGGAGGATGGCCGCAAGGTGGCGTTCAGCGGCCGCAGCATGGTCAATAACACTGCCATGGCGCAGGAGCTGGGTTATATGCACATCCCCGAGGGCACCCTCATCAGCGTGGATGAGCTGAACCAGTACCCGCCGGAGCAGGTGGTGCTGATCACCACCGGCAGCCAGGGCGAGCCCCTGAGCGCTCTTTCCCGCATGGCCTCCTGCAGCCACCGCCAGGTGCGGGTGGGCCCCGGCGACTTCATCATCATCTCCGCCAACCCCATTCCCGGCAACGAGAAGAGCGTGACCAAGATCGTCAACGGTCTGCTCCTGCTGGGCGCGGAGGTCATCTACGAGAGCATGTATGATGTCCATGTTTCCGGCCACGCCTGCCAGGAAGAGCAGAAGCTGATGCTCACCCTGACCAGACCCAAGTATTTCCTGCCCGTGCACGGCGAGTACAAGCAGCTGAAAAAGCATGCCCTGACCGCCGCGTCTCTGGGCATTCCCACCAGCAACATCCTCATTGCCGAGAACGGCTCCAACGTTATCCTGAGCCGGGACGAGATCAAACTGGGCGAGCCTGTCACCGCCGGTGCTGTGATGGTGGACGGCCTGGGCGTGGGCGATGTGGGCAATGTGGTCCTGCGTGACCGCAAGCATCTCTCTGAGGACGGTCTGGTCATCATTGTGGCCACCGTGGACAGCAAGACCGGTAAGGTGCTGGCCGGGCCTGACCTTGTGAGCCGCGGCTTTGTCTATGTGCGCGAGAACGAGAGCCTGATGGACGGGGCCCAGAGCATTGTGGAAAACGCGCTGGATCGCTGCGTGGAAGAGCATGTGCGCGACTGGAACAGCGTCAAGACCCGGGTGCGTGAGGCGCTGAGCAGCTATATCTACCGCCGCACCAAGCGCAGCCCGATGATCCTCCCCATTCTGATGGAGGTATAAGCCGGAAGCCGCCCCGCCGGGGCAGGCAGACCAGGAGGCAGAAGATTCCATGAAACAAAAACCGAGATGGACGTTAGAAATGCTGATCGCCGCGCTGGCAGTGCTGTGTGCACTGCTGACACTGGCGCTTCTGGTGCAGCGGCCCGCGGGCTGGCCTGCGCTGGCAGTGCTGGTGGTGCTGTGGGGCATCGGCATCTGCGTTTTCCGGTATCAGCTGCGGCGCTGGACCGCCAAGTGGGTGGCTGGCGGCAGCTTTGAAAATTCCAGGACCCAATACAGCCTGGAATCCCTCTCTCAGCCGGCGGCTCTGCTTTCTGGCGAGACGGTGCTGTGGTACAACAGCCGCTTCCGCACGGCGCTGCTGGGCGGCGAGGACCGGCTTGCAGGCAGGGCACAGAAGCTGCTGCCCGGCCTGGACACCGCACAGGCCCGCACCCCGGAGGGGCAGCAGCTCAATCTGGCCGACGGTGTGTGGAATGTGCACAGCAGTACCGTGCCGGGCGGCAGCGAGAGCATGACGCTGCTTGTGTTCAATGAGGAAACTGCCCTGCGCAGGATCGAAACGGAATATAAGGCCAGCCGCCCGGGTTACATGGTGTTTCTGGTGGACGGCTACGACGATGTGTTCAGCGATATGCTGGACAGTGAGCGCGCCCGCCTGCTGGAGGGCATCAACCGGGTGCTGGAGGATATGATCGGCCGGGGCACAGGCTTTCTGCGCCGCGTTGCCAGCGGCCGCTATATCGCCGTGGTGGAAGAGCGCCATCTGGAGCAGTATGCCCAGCGCGGCTACGATGTGCTGGATAAGATCCGTGCCCTGGACCCCAGCGTGAACCTGTCCATCTCCATTGGCATCGGGCGCGGGGCCAAGACCCTGCGGGAAGCCCAGGATATGGCCGTGCAGGCGCTGGATATGGCGCAGGGCCGCGGCGGCGATCAGGCCGCGGAGATGACCCCGGACGGCTTCACCTTTTACGGCGGCGTGAGCCACGGCGTGGAAAAGCGCAGCAAGGTGCGCAGCCGCATCGTGGCCGACCAGCTGGTCAGGCTTGTCAAGGAGGCGGACCATGTGGTCATCATGGGCCACCGGATGAGCGATCTGGATGCCATCGGCGCTGCCGAGGGCGTGCTGCGCATCTGCAAGATCTGCGATGTTCCGGCGGTGATCGCCGTCAGGCGGGATGCCACGCTGGCGGGCAGCCTGATCGATGCCCTGTGCCGGGCCGGGCAGGCGGATGATTTCATCGACCCCAAGGGGCTTTGCCCATTATCTCCAAGAAAACGCTCTGCGTGGTGGTGGATACATACCAGCTGGGCCTTGTGGAAAGTAAGGAGATCCTGGAAAGGTGCGGCAAGGTGGCTGTCATCGACCACCACCGCAAGGGCGTGGGCTTCATCGAGCATGCAGACCTTGTCTGCCACGAGCCCTACTCCTCCTCGGCCAGTGAGCTGGTCACGGAGCTTTTGCAGTATGTGGGCGACCGGGACGACAAGCCCAGCCGGGTGGAGGCAGAGGGGCTGCTCTCGGGCATTATGCTGGATACCCGGGACTTCACCCTGCACACCGGCGTGCGCACGTTTGAAGCCGCCGCCGCTCTGCGCCGCTACGGTGCGGAGACGGAGCGGGTGCGCCAGCTCTTTGATGTGACCATGGTGGAGTACAACGCCAAGGCAGACCTTGTGGAGGCTGCCCAGATGTACCGCAGCTGTGCCATCTCGGTGAGCGGCGAGGTGCCCCCCGAGGCCCGTGTGGCCATTGCGCAGGCTGCCAACGACCTGCTGACCATCCAGAATGTGGAGGCCAGCTTTGTGGCCGTGCAGGTGGGGAGCGGCGTGAATATTTCGGCCCGCAGTCTGGGAGCGGTCAATGTTCAGGTCATCATGGAAAGTCTGGGCGGCGGCGGCCACCAGACCATGGCGGCGGCCCAGCTCAAGCATATCACCCCCGAGGCAGCCCGGGCACGCATCCAGACCGCCATCGACCAGTACCGTGAGAGCCAGAAGAAGCCGCTCTCCAAAAATGAACCTGAATCCAGAAAAAAGGAGAAGCAGGGATGAACCATTACGATTATCTCATCGTAGGCGCAGGCCTTTACGGTGCGGTGTTTGCCCAGCAAGCAAAAAAGGCGGGCAAAACATGCCTTGTCATTGATAAGCGCAGCCACATTGCCGGGAATATCTACACCGAGGAAGTGGAGGGCATACAGGTCCACCGCTATGGTGCCCACATCTTCCACACCAGCAGCAAGGCAGTGTGGCAGTATGTGAACCAGTTTGCGGAGTTCAACCGCTACACCAACAGCCCCGTTGCCAACTATCACGGCGAGATCTACAATCTGCCCTTCAATATGAACACCTTCAATAAGATGTGGGGGGTGGTGACCCCCGCCGAGGCCAAGGCAAAGATCGAGGAGCAGAAGCGGGAAGCGGGCATCACCGACCCGAAAAATCTTGAGGAGCAGGCCATCAGTCTGGTGGGTACGGACATTTACGAAAAGCTCATCAAAGGCTACACCGGCAAGCAGTGGGGCCGCCCCTGCACCGAACTGCCGGCTTTCATCATCAAACGCCTGCCGGTCCGCTTTACCTACGACAACAACTACTTCAACGCGCTGTATCAGGGCATCCCCAATGGCGGCTATACCGCCATGGTGGAAAAGATGCTGGAGGGCATCGAGGTGCGGCTGAATGTGGATTATCTGGCCGACCGGGAGAACCTGAACGCACTGGCCGACAAGGTGGTTTACACCGGCCCGGTGGATGCCTACTTCGGCTACCGGCTGGGGGCCCTGCAGTACCGCAGCGTCCGCTTTGAGACCGAGGTGCTGGACACCGACAACTACCAGGGCAACGCCGTGGTGAACTATACCGATGCGGAAACGCCCTATACCCGGATCATCGAGCATAAGCATTTTGCGTTCGGCACCCAGCCCAAAACGGTCATCAGCCGGGAATACAGCGCCGAGTGGAAGCCGGGCGATGAGCCGTATTATCCCGTCAACGACGAGAAGAACGGTGCCCTGTACGCCCGCTACAAGCAGTTGGCCGATGTCGAGCCGAACGTCATTTTCGGCGGCCGGCTGGGTGAGTACAAGTATTATGATATGGATAAGGTGATCGAAGCAGCATTGGATACGGCAGCACGGGAGCTGGGGTAACTGCTCAGAAGGAAACGTCTTGCTCTTTCCAACCTCTCAGTCGCAGGCTTCGCCGCGACAGCTCCCCTAGTAGGGGAGCCCTTGGCATTCCGTCACGTTTTCGGGGGATGGCGCATTGCTACAGTTTGCCCTGCTAGCGTGACGTTTTGCCTCTGCGGAAGATGGTGGTTTTAGAGCCAAAGGCGAATCGATCGAAAAATGAATCTTCTGCCAAGGCCTCCCCTACTAGGGGAGGTGGCATCAAGCGCTAGCGATGATGACGGAGAGGTTGTATGGAGTAGAGCCTGCCCCTTGCCCAAATCCAACAAATGCGCTATACTATAAATATAACAACTGCACCGGTTCCCCGGTGAGAAGTGAGGGATAACACCATGAAAGTGATTCTGAAGCAGGACGTAAAGGGCATTGGCAAGAAGGATGAGATCCATGAGGTCTCCGACGGCTACGCCCGCAACTTTCTGTTCCCGCGCAAGCTGGCCGCTGTGGCCGATGCTTCTGCGGTGAATATCGCACGCGGCAAGGAGGCCGCTGCGGATTTCCACGAGGCTGAAACTGTGGCCGCCGCACAGGCTGTGGCTGCAAAGATCGAGGGCAAGACCGTGACCATCAAGGCCAAGGGCGGCGCATCCGGCCGCCTGCACGGCAAGGTCACCGGCAAGGAAGTTGCCGAGGCTCTGGCCCAGCTGGCCGGTTCTCCCATTGATAAAAAGAAGATCGAGCTGGAGACCAAGGACATCAAGGATGCCGGTGTGTTCAACGCAAAGGTGCGCCTGTATGTCGGTGTCGTGGCTTCCTTCAAGATCATGGTGGAAGTAGAACAGGCCTGATTGAAATGCCATCTGCGCCCCCTGAAAGCAGGGGGCGTTTTTGGCGTTTTGGGAAACTGGCCCAGTATGGAGGGGGATGAACCATGCCCAACGAACAACGACATTATTCCAATGAACTGAATCTGGAGAGCGTGGGCATCAATCTGCCCTACAATATGCAGGCCGAGCAGAGCGTGCTGGGCGCGGTGCTGCTCAAGCCCGAGACCCTGACCGATCTGGTGGAGATCATCCGGCCGGAGATGTTCTACACCCGGCAGAACGCCCAGATCTATTCTGAGATGCTGCGCCTGTTTACGGCAGACCAGACCATCGACTTTGTCACCCTGCTGGATGCCGTCATCTCCGATGGCGTGTTCCCCAGTGCGGACGAGGCAAAGGTCTACCTGACCGGTCTGGCCGAGACGGTGCCCAGCATCTCCAATGTGAAGGCCTATGCCCAGATCGTGCAGGAAAAGTATCTGGTGCGCCAGCTGATGGGCGTTGCCAAGGACATTCTGCAGGACGCGGGCGATGAGCCGGACGCTGACCTGCTGCTGGAAAACGCCGAGCAGCGCATCTACGAGATCCGCTCCGGGCGGGATTCCAGCGCGTTGACCCCGCTTTCCTCCAGCATGGTGGAGACGCTGACCAACCTGCAGAAGATCAGCGGCCCGGATGCCGACAAGTACAAGGGCATCCCCACCGGCTTCCGTCTGCTGGATACCGTCCTGACCGGCCTGGGCCGCGGCGACCTCATCATTCTGGCCGCCCGCCCCGGTATGGGCAAGACCAGTTTTGCGCTGAACATCGCCACCCGCGTTGCCATGCAGCAAAAGGTGCCGGTGGCCATTTTCAGCCTGGAAATGACCAAGGAGCAGCTGACCAACCGCATCCTTTCGGCGGAAGCTGGCATCGACAGCCAGGCTTTTCGTACCGGCGCTCTTCGCAGTGAGGACTGGGAGTATCTGGCACTGGCAACGGAAAAGCTCCACGATGCCCCCATCTATATGGACGACACCTCAGGCATCACCATCACCGAGATGAAGGCAAAGATCCGCCGGGTCAATCAGGACCCCACCCGCCCCAATGTGGGCCTGATCGTCATCGACTACCTGCAGCTGATGACCACCGGCCAGCGCAGCGAGAACCGTGTGCAGGAGATCAGCTCCATCACCCGAAACCTGAAGATCATGGCTAAAGAAATGAATGTGCCCATTATCGCACTTTCTCAGCTGTCCCGTGCGGTGGAGAAGCAGGGCAACAACTCTTCTCACCGGCCCCAGCTGTCGGACCTGCGTGACTCCGGTTCCATCGAGCAGGATGCTGACTGCGTTCTTTTCCTTTACCGTGATTCCTACTACGCCAGCCAGAACCCCGATGGGGCAGAGGTGGATGCGGATACCGCGGAGTGCATCGTGGCAAAGAACCGCCACGGCGAGACCAGCACGGTGCCGCTGGGCTGGGATGGCGCACACACCCGCTTTATGGATGTGGACTTCAAACGCTGATGAACGACGAAACATCAAAATTGATCGCAAAAGTAGAACGCTTTGCCCGGCAGGAGCAGCTGTTTGCGCCTGCGGAGCCGGGCCGGGCTCTGCACCTGTGCGCTGCCGTTTCGGGCGGGGCCGACAGCATGGCGCTGCTGCGGGTGCTGCTGGAACTGCGGGAAACCTTTGGGTATCCCCTTACGGCCTGCCACGTCAACCACGGCCTGCGGGGTGAGACTGCGGACCGGGACGAAGCCTTTGTCCGGGCCGAGTGTGCCCGGCTGGGGGTGCCGCTGACAGTTTTCCGCCCGGCAGATGTGGGAATGGCTGTGCCGCCCCATGCCGGGGAGGACTGGGCCCGCAGACTCCGCTATGCCTGCTTCGCCCAACTGCTGGCAGGCGGGATAGACTGCATTGCAACGGCCCATACTGCTACTGACCAGGCCGAGACCCTGCTGTTCCGGCTGGCCCGGGGCACCGGGCTGCACGGGGCAGGGGGTATCCGGCCCAGGCGGCCCGGCTACTGCCGCCCGCTGTTGGGCCTGACCCGGGCCGAGACCGAAGCGCTCTGCGCCGCCTTTGAGCAGGGCTGGGTGACGGACGAGACGAACGAGTCCGATGCCTACGCCCGCAACCGCCTGCGCCATGGGGCCGTTCCGGCCCTGCGCAGCGTCAACGATGCGGCAGAGGAAAATCTGGCCCGCTTCTGTGAAAAGGCGGCCCGCGCGGACGCCTACTTTGCCAGGCAGGCAGAACAACTGCTTTCCATCGCGCGTCTGGATGCAGCCCAGACTGCCCGCAAGGCCCCGAAAGCCAGGGCAGAATGGCGGCTGGAGCCGCTGCAGGGCGCTGACCCGATCATTCTGGAAGCAGCGCTCCACAGCCTTGTTGCCCCGGTGCGGGATGCCGAGGAAAAGTACATCCGCCTGCTGGCAGAGCTGGTGGAGCAGGGGAGCGGGGCGGTGCAATTGACCGATACGGTCCGTTTCTGCGCAGGCAGCGGGATGCTCTGGCAGGAAAAGAGTCGGCCGGAAGCGGCTGCGGCCCCTGCGTTTTCGCTGCCGTTTGCCCCTGCCGATGGGGCAGAATTTGCCCTGCCCGGGGGCCAAACCCTGAAAACACGGCTTTTTGTAAGCGGTTTTCGAGAAAAAACACAGGGTGTTCATAAAAAAGACTTAAAAAATCGGGCGGATTATGCTAGAATAACCTTGTTATATTCTGCCCTTACGCTGCGCACCCGTCAACCGGGAGACCGGTTCCGGCCTGCGGGGCGGGGGTTGAGCAAGCCCCTGCGCAAATGGATGAATGAGGCAGGCATTCCTGCCGGAATACGAGAGGGCCTGCCGCTGCTGGCGGCGGGCAGTGAGATCCTGTGGGTCTGTGGGGAGGGCTTTGCCGAGGGGCTGGCCCCGGACGAGGAGACTGTACAGATCTTGCAGTTGGAATTGGAAAATGGAGGAACAACCCATGAGCATGAATGACGATATCAAGAACATCCTGGTCAGTGAGGAAGCACTGAAAGCCAAGGTTGCCGAACTGGGTGCACAGATCAGCAGGGATTACGAGGGCAGAAACCTTGTCCTCGTCTCCATCCTCAAGGGTTCGGTGGTTTTCATGGCCGACCTGATGCGGGCCGTGACCATCCCCTGCAGCATTGATTTTATGGTCGTGTCCAGCTACGGCGGCAGCAATACCACCACCAGCGGTCTGGTCAAGATCATCAAGGATCTGGACGGCAACCTGTCCGGCAAGGACGTGCTGATCGTGGAGGACATTCTGGATACCGGTGTCACCCTTTCCAAGCTGGTACCCATGCTCAAGATGCGCAACCCGAATTCCGTGAAGATCTGCACCATTCTGGACAAGCCCAGCCGCCGCAAGGCCGACATCCAGCCCGATTACGAGGGCTTCCAGGTGCCGGACGAGTTTGTGGTGGGCTATGGTCTGGACTACGACGAGAAATACCGCAACCTGCCCTATGTGGGTGTGCTGAAACCGGAAATCTACGCATAATAAAAACGAATTAGAACTGGAGTTGATCCCTTTTGCAACCGAAACGACCTCGCTTTAATCCCCTGATCCTGGCGCTGGCACTGGCCGGTGTCCTGATGATCTGGTCGGTGCTGGGCACCAGCGACAGCAGTACCGGCGGCTCCACCATGAGCTACTCAACTGTGGTGCACTACTTTGAGAACAATCAGGTCACAGCCTTTACGCTGGACCGCAACACCAGCATCATTACCCTGACGCTGAAGGAGGGCAAGCAGGAGCTGCCCGAAACCACAGGTGCCACCGCTGCCACACAGGCCTCCGGCGGTCTGCTGAGCAATATGTTTTCCTCCTCCGCCTCTTCCGTGGGGGCGACCAGAAACGATGACGGCACGGTGACGGTGCGCTACAAGCTGCCCTACGCCTATGTGTTCATCGAGAACGTCCAGCAGTATATCGATTCCTACGACGCAGCCAACCCGACCGCGCCCATGGAGTACGATTACACCACCCTGAAGGAGTCCATCCCCTGGATGGAGATCCTGTTCTACCTGGGAATGCTGGGCTGCACCGGCTTCCTGCTCTTCTCCATGATGCGCGGCGGCGCTGGCGGCGGCGGTATCATGAACGTGGGCAAGGCCAAGGTGAAGGACGAGCATGAGAACAAAAAGACCGCGACTTTTGCCGACGTTGCCGGTGAGGACGAGGAAAAGGAAGAGCTGAAGGAGGTCGTGGAGTTCCTCAAGAGCCCCGACAAGTTCAACACTCTGGGTGCCCGCATCCCCCACGGCGTTCTGCTGGTGGGCCCTCCGGGTACCGGTAAGACCCTGCTGGCCCGTGCCTGCGCCGGTGAGGCAGGGGTGCCCTTCTACTCCATTTCCGGCTCCGACTTCGTGGAAATGTATGTCGGTGTCGGCGCGTCCCGTGTGCGTGATCTGTTTGATAAGGCCAAAAAGACCATGCCCTGCATCATCTTCATCGATGAGATCGATGCCGTGGGCCGTCAGCGCGGCGCAGGTCTGGGCGGCGGCCACGACGAGCGGGAGCAGACCCTGAACCAGCTGCTGGTCGAGATGGACGGCTTTGAGGCCAACGATGGTGTCATCGTGATGGCAGCCACCAACCGTGCCGACATTCTGGATAAGGCCCTGCTCCGTCCGGGCCGCTTTGACCGTCAGGTCTATGTGGGCCTGCCCGATGTCAAGGGCCGCGAGGAGATCCTCAAGGTCCACACCAAGAACAAGCCTCTGGCTCCCGATGTCTCCCTCAGAGTCATCGCACAGCGCACCGCAGGCTTTGCGGGTGCTGACCTGGAGAACCTGGTCAATGAGGCCGCTCTGCTGGCTGCCCGCCGCAGCCGCAAGGCCATCACCATGGAGGACATCGAGGAAGCTTCCATGAAGGTCATGGCAGGCCCCGAGAAGAAGAGCCGCGTTGTGACTGCCGAGGAAAAGAAGCTGACCGCCTACCATGAGGCGGGCCACGCCGTGGCAGGCTTCTATTGCAAGCACCACCCCCGCGTGCACGAGATCACCATCATCCCCCGCGGCCAGGCTGGCGGCTACACCATGTATCTGCCCGAAAAGGATCGCAGCTATGTGACCAAGGGTGAGATGTTCGAGGATATCGTTTCCAGCCTGGGCGGCCGTGTGGCCGAGCAGCTGATCCTGGAGGATATCTCCACCGGTGCCTCCAACGACCTGCAGCAGGCAACCAACATTGCCCGCCAGATGATCACCAAGTACGGTTTCTCCGAGCGCCTGGGCCCTGTGGTCTACGGCACCTCGCAGGAGGAGACCTTCCTGGGCCGTGATTTCACCCAGGGCAAGGGCTACAGCGAGAGCACCGCTGCCGAGATCGACGGCGAGATGCGGGATATCATCGATGAGGCTTACGAGACCTGCCGCCGCACCCTGACGGAGCACATCGACCAGCTCCATGCGCTGGCACAGGCTCTGATGGAACGCGAAAAGCTCAACGAGCAGGAGTTCAACACTGTGATGGCCGGCGGCAAGCTGCCCCCGCGTGACGGTGACGAGCCTGCACAGGAACCCGCCGCACCGGCAGCCCCGGTGGAGACCGCAGAGCCTGCCGAGAGCGCAGAGCCCGCTGAACAGGCGGAGCAGGCCGTGCTGGGCGAGGAAATGCCCGACCCGGCGCAGGATGCCCTGCAGGAAAACGAATGATCGAAGGGAGCGAGTGTCGTGGAGGAAAATTTTAACCCGGTCGCACGCACCCGGGCCAACTATTATACCCCGGGCAGCCCGGTGCAGTTCGTCTGTGTGGAACTGCTCAAGGGCGAACTCAGCGGCGAGAACGCAGTCTGCCTGACCTTCAAGAACATCTCCAAGGTCACCCTGACTGCACTGGAGATCCACTTCAAGTGCAAGGGTGTGGACGGTATCATCCTGTGTGAGGATGCCTTTGAATACCGCGAGATCGAGGTCAAGCCCGGTGAGAGCTTTGGCATGGACGATGCAGTGTTCGTGACCCAGAAGGCCATCACCAGCGTGGATGTGGTCCTGAAGAACGTATACAGCGGCAAAAAGGTCGTGCATCTGGATGCCATCAAGCGCGTCCGCCTGCCGGCCCCGCGCCGCTTGAGTCCGGAGCTGGAAAAGGCACTGGAAAGCCGGATGAACCGCACCGGCCTCAAGTATATGCCGCAGGTGTTCGAGAACGGCTGGTACTGTGCCTGCGGTTCCTTCCACCCGAAGGAAGAGGACACGGTCTACTGCACCGAGTGCGGCTGTGACCGCATCCTGCTGCAGAACGCCCTGAACACCCTGCTGCAGCCCGGCCAGAAGGCCGCCCCTGCAGAGCAGGCCCCGGCGGCGGAGGCCACCCGCGTGGCGAGCGCCGCTCCGCAGGAGGAGCCGACCCGCATCGTGGCCAGCGCGCCGGTGCAGGCAGAACCCACCCGGGTCATCCAGACGGCCCGCCCGGCAGAGCCTGTCGGCGCTCCGACCAGCTTTGCACCGCCGGTGGAACACGCCCCTGCTCCGGAAGCAGAGCCTACCCGGGTGCTGGATGCCGCCACCCGCGCGGCGTTCCCCGGCAGCGGTGCAGCGGCTGTGGATGACGAGGGCACCCGTGTGATGCCTGCTGCTGCCCGCCGTGCCGCCCCGGCCCGCCAGCCGGAACCCGAGGTGGAGCAGTACGATGAGGAGGACGATGCGGAAGAGAGCCGTGACGGCATTGCCGAGACCCTCATCCGCTGGGTCCCGCCCATCACCGCCATCGTCTGCGCAGGCATTGCGCTGTGGGGCTTCGTCTATTATCAGTTTATGATGTAAATGAATGACGGAGGAGGCTGCGCTTCCTCCGTTTTTTGGTTGTACGAAGGAGAAACGTTATGCCCGACGAAGCACTGCAAACCGCCTTTGAGATCAAAACTACCTGCGATGAGATCAGCCGCAAGCTACTGCGCTGGCACTGGGAGAACAAGCCCGGGGAGCACAGCCTGGGAGCCCTGCTGGATCACATCCGTACCCGCCAGCAGGAGAGCCCCGAATATTATGACCGTCTGCCCGATCTGGCGGGCCGAAACAGCTGGCAGCAGCTGGATACCACCCTGTGTATGCGGGTGCTGCTGGACCCTGAAAAGGATGCTGCGCACCAGCTGGATCTGCTGGGCAATACGGAGCACCCCGCTGCTGCCCGCCGGGCCTGCAACGCGGTGCGCACTGCCCGCAATGAAGCGGCCCATGCCTCCGACCGCACGGCGGCTGCGCAGGCGGCGATCCTCTTCAACGAGGCCGTGGAAGCACTGGAAGAGGGCTATGCGGGCGCGCCCCTGCGCACCAGTGAGCTGGGCCAGTATTACCGGCTGGCTGAGGATTACCTGAGCCGCTGCGGGGCCAAAAAGCCCATTGCGTCGGCAGCCCCGGAAGAGAAAGCACCCCGCGCGGCAAAGTCCGGCCAGAGCACTGCGGGCAGGAAAAAAGAGGGGACTTCCGGCAGCACTTCCCGCCGCAGCACAAAGCAGAACACGAGCGGCCGCAGTTCCGGCAGCGGAACCCGGAACCGGAAGCAGGGCAGCGGCCGGAACAGCCGTGCCCGGGCCAGACAGAAGCAGAAACAGGCCAACCGCACCGTTTTGCTGGTGCTGCTGGCGATCCTGGCCGTGGGCCTGCTGATCCGCGGATTTACCATGAACTGGCAGTGAAAGAGTGAAGGAACTATGAAGCAAAAACTGATTTTTCTGGATATTGACGGTACTTTGCTGCCTCCCGGTGAGATGACTGTTCCGGCCAGTGCCGTGGAGGCCATCCGGCAGGCCCGGACCAACGGCCACAAGGTGTTTCTGTGCACCGGACGTAACCTGCGCATGACGAAACCGCTGCTTGCCTACGGCTTCGATGGCTTTGTCTGCTCTGCAGGCGGCTATGTAGGCTGTGATGGGAAAATTCTCGTGGATCTTCCCATGGAGCCTGCGCAGGTCGAGGGCCTGCGGGAGGTGCTGGGGCGTGCCGGTGCCGAGTGCACACTGGAAGCCCGGGACGATACTTATGGCGGCATCAGGATGATCGAGCGGTTCGCCCATTTGTTCCCCCGCAAGCCGGGGCAGCTGAACAGCGAGGCCGAGCGCTGGCGCAAAACGATGGAGTATGGCTTGACCATCCGGCCCATTGAGGAATACCACGGGGAGCCGGTTTACAAGGTGGTGTTCATCGCCCCCAACGAGGCCTGCCTTGCCGAGGCGAAGCAGCTGTATGAGGATCAGTTCATCTTCTGCGAGTCCCGGCTGGGGGATAACCCATCAGCCATCGTCAACGGGGAGCTCATCAACCGCAAGTTCAACAAGGGCACCGGCATCAAGGCCATCTGCGATGAGCTGGGGTGTTCGCTGGCCGATACCATCGGCTTTGGCGACAGCGACAACGATCTGCAGATGACCGATGTGGTAGGCATCAGCGTCTGCATGGCCAATGGCTCTGACAACCTGAAAAAGCTCTGCGACCGCATCTGCCCGGCGGTGACGGAGGACGGCGTGGCAAAGGAGTTCAAGACTCTGGGCCTGATCTGAGCGCAGCCTTCCACAAAAGAAGAGATGATACAAAAAAATTCCCGCTCCATCGAGCGGGGAATTTTTGTTAGAGAGGGTTATTTCTGATGGACTGCCTTGTGATATACCGCGTAGGCGATCACGGCAGAGAGGGCCTCTGTGATCCAGAAGGCGTGCCAGACACCGGCAGGGCCCATGCGGCCGCACAGCACCCACGCAATGGGCATGATGAAGATGATGTAGCGGCAGAGGGAGATGACCAGCGAGGGCACGCCCTTGCCCAGACCCTCCAGTGCGCCGGAGGAGGTGGTAGACACTGCCGAGACGATGAATCCCAGGCAGATGACCCGCAGGGCGGTCTGGCCGATGGCGATGGTCTCGGGGTTAGAGGTGAACAGACCCATCAGCGGGCCTGCAATGGTCAGGCAGAGCAGGGTGCCAATGGCCATGATCCCGGCGCTCAGGCCCAGTGTCAGGTTGTAGAGCCTGGACACACGGCCATGCTCCCGGGCACCGTAGTTGTAGCCCACCAGTGGGCGCATCCCCTGCACGATGCCGTTGGCCGGCAGGTAAAGGAAGGTCTGGAGCTTGTAGTAGATGCCCAGCACCGTCACATAGCTCTGGGAGTAGACCGCCAGCAGGCCGTTCAGGAAGGTGACCAGCAGGCTGGGCAGGGCCAGATTCAGGATGGCCGGTACGCCGATGGCATAGAGCTTGCCGTCAAGGGCGGCATCGAACCGCAGGCAGCGGCGGGAGAAGCGGACGGCGACTTCGGTGGTGCAGTAGACATAGAGGTAGACCACAAGGGAAACGGCCTGCCCGATGCCGGTGGCAAGGGCCGCACCGGCAATGCCCAGGGCGGGCACCGGCCCAAGGCCGAAGATGAGGACGGGGTCGAGGGCGATGTTGGTCACGCAGCCGGTGATCAGCGCCACCATGGCAACGTTCATCCGGCCCACGGACTGGAAGATCTTCTCAAAGGCGAGGTCTGCCATGTTGACCAGCGAGAACAGGAACACGATGGTGGAGTAGGTCACGCCCATGTCCACCAGAGTGGGATCGGTAGTGAAGCGGCGCAGGAAGCCGGGCATGATGGCAATGCAGAGGACCATGCCCAGCACGCCGTGCAGCAGGGAAAACATCATGCCGTGGGTGGCGGCCCGGTTGGCGTTCTCGTGGTCGCCTGCGCCGAGGTAGAGCGCAATCTGGGCATTGATGCCGATGCCGAAGCCGATGGCCACTGCATTGACAAAGTTCTGGATGGGAAACACCAGCGAAAGCGCCGTCATGGCCTGCTCGCTGATCTGGGCCACAAAGAGGCTGTCCACGATGTTGTACAGGCTGTTCACCAGCATCGAGATGACGTTGGGCAGGGCCATGGAGAGCAGCAGCGGGAACACCGGTCTGGTTTTCATAAAAGTATCGTTCATTTTCATTGCTCCTGAGGGTCAGATTTGGATTTGAAGGCAAAGCAAAAGCCACACAATGGCTTTTGTACCATTGTGTGGCGAAAAGTTGCAGAATGCTGTAAAAATCCACACGATATTTTATTGGTTCAAAGATACCACATCACAGGGATACTTGTCAAGGACTTTTTAAAATAAAAGTATGACTTTTTTACAGCGGACCCTTGCCCTTGACATGGGGCGCGGCGGCGGTAAAATAAGAACAGAACGCACAAAAGGAGGATCTGCCATGAAATGGATGATCGCGTCAGACCTGCACGGGTCGGCTTACTACTGCCGCAAAATGCTGGAGGCCTTTGAGCGGGAGGGAGCCGACCGGCTGTTCCTGTTGGGCGACCTGCTCTACCACGGCCCCCGCAACGACCTGCCCCGAGAGTACGCTCCCAAGGAGGTCATCCCCCTGCTGAACGGGAAAAAGGAGAAGCTGCTCTGCGTGCGGGGCAACTGTGATGCCGAGGTGGACCAGATGGTGCTGGAATTCCCCGTGCTGGCCGATTATGCGGTGCTTCCGGTGGGGCAGCGGCTCATTTATGCGACCCACGGGCATATCTATCATGTGAAAAATCTGCCGCCGCTGGCCCCGGGAGATGTGCTGCTGCATGGGCACACCCATGTTCCGGCCTGGACAGAGTTCGGGCAGGGAAATCTTTACCTGAACCCGGGTTCTGTGAGCATCCCCAAAGAGAACAGCCCCCACAGCTACATGACCCTGGAAGGAAACACGATGCAATGGAAAGAGCTGGAAAGCAGCGCTGTTTTCCATGAACTGACCCTTTGATAAAGTCCCCCGGCCGGTTTTGCGGGCAGCTTGAAATTTGCCCACCGGTATGGTATGATAAAACTGAAAACAGATCGGCAAAGTTCCGCAGAGCAGCGCTGTGCGGGGCAGGAGCCTTTTTGTTTCCACAACGAGTTAGCTGAAACTAACAAAATGACGAAAACAGCGGGCTGGACTTGTGCAGTTTGACAGGGGTGCCCGCAGATACAGCATGGAGGGGACAACAATGGTAGAAACGATCCTGAGGGTCGATGGCATGATGTGCGGTATGTGTGAGAGCCACATCAATGATGTGGTGCGCAAGACCGCCCGGGTGAACAAGGTGACTTCTTCCCACACCAAGGGCGAGACGGTCATCATCTCGGAGCAGCCGGTGGATGTGGAGGCGCTGAAGGCTGCCATTGCCGAAACGGGCTACACCGTGACCGGCGTGCAGACCCGGCCCTATGAGAAAAAGGGCTTCTTCTCGTTCCTGAAAAAGTAACAGCCCGATGTTTCTGGCCGGGCTGATCATGCAAAACAGGAGGTATCTCGTTATGAGGATCTTGGTGTACGGCGCAGGCGTTCAGGGCTGTCAGCTGGCCCACAGTCTGGCACAGAACAAGAAAAATGTGGTCACCCTGCTGGCCCGGGGCGAGTGGAAGGCAGTCATTGACCAGAAGGGCCTGACCATCCGCCACATGCTCCAGCGGAAAACAACGGTGGATCGGATGCAGACAATAGACGTGCTGGCCCCCGAGGATGTGTATGACCTTGTGTTTGTCACGGTGCAGGCCGGGCAGCTGGCCGATGTGCTGCCCATCCTCAAGGCAAATCGGAGCCAGTACTTCATCTTTGTGGGCAATGATCCCTATGCGCAGGAGATGCTGCAGGCCATGCAGCGCCCGGTGGATAAGATCGCCTTTGGCTTCCAGAACAATGCGGGCCGTCGGGAACATGACCGGCTGGTCAGTGTGCACATGGGGATGGGAATGACTGTCGGCGGCGCAACCGCACCCCTGTCCGGCGCGTTCCGCCTGCGGCTGCAGGCTGCCTTTGAGGGGACTCATTACAAGCTGACCTATTACAGTGATATGGACGAGTGGCTCAAGAGCCACATCGCCTTTATCCTGCCCTGCGCCTATGCCTGCTATGCGGTGGATGGGGAACTTTCCCGCACCACAGTGGAACAGCGCAGGATGATCGTGGATGCCGCCTGGGAGTGCTGTGAGATGCTGAAAGCGGCGGGTGTACCCGTGAACGATGCGGAGAACACCGACCGCTACCGCGAGGGCACCAAACAGCGGAAAAAGACCGAGCGGATGGTCTACTGGATGGCGCAGACGGTCGTTGGGAAGTGGTGCATTTCGGATCACGCCATGCGCGCGGTGAGTGAGATGCAGTATCTGGATGAAGCGTTTGCCGCCCTGCGCGCCACCACATTGGTGGAGATGACTGCCTGGGATGAACTGCGCAGATCCCTGCCCAGAAAGAAGTAAGAGCCGGAAAATGTCCGGAGCATGAGAAAAAGCCTGTCGGTTTTTGCGCCGACAGGCTTTTTTCTATTGGTTCAGCGCCCAGAAGGCGGCAAGCTGCTGCTCCAGCTCTGTGGTGCTGCGCAGGTATTGGAGCTGGTGCCAGTGGCGGGGGAACAGGCGGGTGTATTCGGCGCGGGCAAAGCGGTCATCCAGCAGAAGCACCACGCCCCTGTCTTCCTGCGTGCGGATGACCCGGCCCGCTGCCTGCAGCACCTTGTTCATGCCCGGGAAACGGTAGGCGTAGTCAAAACCGGTGCCGCCCGCCTCGTCATAGTAACGGCGCAGGATCTCCTGCCGGGGGTTCACCTGAGGCAGGCCCACCCCCACGATGGCACACCCGATGAGCCGGTCGCCCACCAGATCCACGCCCTCGCCGAAGATGCCGCCCATGACCCCGAAGCCCAGCAGTGTTTTTGCGGGGCTTGGGCCGAACTGTTCCAGAAAGGCCGCCCGGGCCGCGTCGTCCAGACCACTCTCCTGGGCCAGCGTCTCGATGTCCGGGTAACGGGCGGTGAAGTCCTCATATACCTGCCGCAGATAGGCATAGCTGGGGAAAAAGGCCAGATAGTTGCCCACCTTGGCCCGGGCCAGTGCGGCCAGCGCATCTGAGACGGCCTGAACGCTGGCCTCCCGGTCCCGGTAGCGGGTGGAGATGCCGGGCAGGCAGTAGAGCCCCAGATGTTCGGGCGGAAACGGGCTTTCCAGTGCCACAGCCCGGGCATCGGGACAGCCCAGCACGGAGCGGTAGTAGCCCGGCGGGGTGAGCGTTGCGCTGAACAGTGCCGCAGCCCGCCCGGCGGCAAGGCTGGCATCCACAAAGGGGGCGGGGTCAAGGCAGAGCAGCTCCCATTTCAGCTCGCTGCCCCGGGCTGTCAGCTGGGTGACAAAATGCGCGTCGTACCGCTCTGCTGCCCGGGTGATATCCTGCACCGCAAAGTAGAGCTCCAGCAGCTGGGCGTGGGCATCGGCCTCCGGGTTGGCCTCCAGCCAGTCCTGCAGGGGGGCCTGCAGGCTGAACATCAGTCGGAGCAGCTCCTTCGGCAGCTCTTGCAAAAAGACCGTGCCATCCTGCGCCAGCAAAGGCTCCGGCAGCGGGAAGGCGGCTTCTGCCGGTTCGGTGTCCAGAAGGCTGGTCTGTTGGGTGAGATCCTCTGCCGGCGGTTCGGTGGGCGCTGAACCCCGGCGGGGGGCCAGCTTCGTTACCGCCTGCCGTGCTCCCAGAAAGCCCCTGTCTGCCTTTGTCAACGCGGTTTTCAGTGCGCTTTTTCCTTTGCCGATGGCCCGTCTGGCATCGGTCAGGCTGCTCTTGCAGAACCGCGCCGAGTACATGGCTCTGGCCCGGTCCGGCAGGTTATGAGCCTCGTCGATGAGAAAAATGTAGTCGCCCGCCGCATCGAAAAAGCGCCGCAGGTGCACGGTGGGGTCGAACAGATAGTTGTAGTCTCCGATGACCACATCACACCACTCGCTCAGATCCAGCCCCAGCTCAAAGGGACACACTGAGAACTGCCGGGCGGTGTCCGCCAGCGCGGCACGGCTGAAACTGCCGCTGCCGTCCAGCAGAGCCGCCAGCGCATCCTTGCGGCGGTCGTAGTAGCCGTTGGCAAAAGGGGCACACCTCCGGCAGACAGGCGGGGTGCCCTTCGGCGTCCGGGTGCAGACAAGCCTTTTCCTTGGCGGTCAGGGTCACGCTGCGCAAGGCGAGACCGGGTTGTGCGGCACGCAGCCGCGCCACCGCATCCTCGGCGGCGGCTTGGGTGGTGTTGCGGGCGGTCAGATAGAACAGTTTTGCGCCGCAGCCCTCGCCCATGGCCTTTAAGGCAGGGAAGAGGGCGCTCATGGTCTTGCCGATGCCGGTAGGGGCCTGACAAAAAACGCGGGTGCCGCCCTTGCGGTCGGCGCTCTTCCCGGCGCGGCAGGCGCGGTACACCTCGCCCGCCAGCGCCCGCTGCCCGGGGCGGTACTCCGCAAAGGGAAATTGCAGCGCCGCAAGGCTTTGGCTGCGCCGGGTGTCCCAGTCCAGCTGCCGCTGCGCCCACGGGGCATACTGCATTAAAAGCTGCCGCAAAAACTGCTCCAGCTGCTGCTGAGTGAACTGCCGGGTAAAGCGCTGAATCTGGTCGGTATCGACCTGATAATAGGTCAGCCGCACCGCCAGCGCTTCCAGCCCCTGCTGGCTGCTGTAAATGGCGGCATATACCATGCCCTGCGCCCAGTGGCAGGGGTTCAGCTCCTCGGTGATCTCCTCATAGGGGACGGTAGTGGTCTTGATCTCGTCAATGGTCACGGTGCCGTTTTCATCGGTGAAAATGCCGTCTGCCCGGCCTTCCAGCGTAAAGGCGATGCCGCAGGCTTCCCGCTCCGCGCTGAGGAATACCTCGGCCTGATATCCCTCCCCGGCGGCCTTTTGCAGCTTGCGGTGGATGCGCGCACCCTCGTTGGCGCGGTCAAAGCCGGCAAAGCGGCTGCCGATGCTGCCGGTGCGCAACAAAACTCCACCAGCTGCCGGATGGGCAGATGGATGCTTGCCAAAGCGTTTCACCTCCGTTGCAGTTTACTTTATCCTACCCCGAACAGCTCCATGCACTGGGCGGCTGCGGCATCCACCTGTGCAAAGTCCACGGCGGTGCGGTAGTAGGTCTCCAGTTCGTCATGGCAGCTTTTTGCCTGCGCCATCAGGGCACAGGCCTGTCCAGAAGTTCGGCAGCGGCGCGCTCGTTGAAGCGCAGCCGTTGCCCGGCAGGCAGAAAGGTTCTCCCTG
>ENA-OQDL01000074-OQDL01000074.1-human-gut-metagenome-genome-assembly--contig:-NODE-74-length-61880-cov-5.510469_pt1 | contig 61880 bp, 50 predicted proteins | sample MGYA00242782_ERZ504609 | MGnify/ENA primary metagenome ERZ504609 (study PRJEB26092, sample SAMD00036320) | human gut metagenome | host: Homo sapiens | study: EMG produced TPA metagenomics assembly of... | reverse complement strand
GTGATTCATGACTTCACCTATCAGGCCGTTACCCTGAACTGATTGCGACACGCCGAAATGCCGTCGATTTGCATAACCGAACAACCTCCCGTAAAGTAATTCGAGTTGTTCGCCCCCATCGTCTAACGGTTAGGACACCAGACTTTCAATCTGACAACGAGAGTTCGACTCTCTCTGGGGGTACTTCACTAAAGACCCCGGTCATAGCGACCGAGGTCTTTTCGTATTCGCGGGACCAGGTCTGAAAGCATTCGGCCCGCTTGATATGTGCTCATGGTTTCATCTCAGCACGTGTTCGCGCCCGCCACAAGGACTATCCCACCGTAGACGATGTGACATCCTCCACACTGTGACTTCGCGCACAGGGTCCCGACGCCACCCTCACCCCGTTTATCGACACCATGCGTGTATAACCGCATATGGCATCATCGGCGAACATCGGCCGGCAGACCAGTTGTACAAGGAGAACATCATCCACATGGCAGACACCGCCAACACCAACACCAACGCCTGGCTGCCGGCGCTCAAAGCGGCGTTTCCGCTGACCATACCGATTTGCCTGGGGTTCCTGTTTCTCGGCGCCTCGTATGGCATTCTCATGGGCACCAAAGGCTTCTCCTTCGTATGGCCGATGTGTATGAGCGCGTTCATCTTCGCCGGTTCAATGGAATTCGTCACGGTGAATCTGCTGCTCTCCGCGTTCAACCCGCTCGCCGGCTTTCTGCTGGCCCTGATGGTCAACGCCCGTCACCTGTTTTATGGACTATCCATGCTCGGCAAATTCAAAGGGCTCGGCTGGAAGCGCCCATACCTGATTTTCGGTATGTGCGACGAGACTTTTGCCATCAACTCCACCGCGAAAATCCCCGCCGGCATCGACCGTGGCTGGTTCTACTTCTGGGTTACGCTGTGCAATCAGCTGTATTGGGTGACCGGCGCCACACTGGGCGGGCTGATCGGCGCGCATCTGCCGTTCAATACCGACGGTCTTGATTTCGTACTGACCGCGCTGTTTCTGGTGATCTTCCTCGATCAGTGGCTCGACGGCAAGCATCGCGAGCGACTGTCCGCCGTCATCGGTGTGCTGACATCACTGGCCTGCCTGCTGATATTCGGGGCCAATGATTTCATGATTCCCTCAATGATCGCCATGCTGATACTGTTCGTCGCGCTACGCCCGCATCTGGACGTGTTGCGGCCGGCCGCCGACGCCCCGGAAGCCACGGCAGACCATGCCATGAGCCACGCAGCGGACCAGCAGAAGGAAGGACAGACGCGATGACGATGACCATCTGGCAAGGCGCAATCACTATCGTGACGGTGGTGCTGGGCACGATGTGCACCCGTTTTCTGCCGTTTCTGGTGTTTCCCGAGTCCAAGCAGCCGCCGCGCATCATCGAGTATTTCGGCCAGGTCCTGCCCTATGCGATGACCGGTCTACTGGTGGTATACGCACTGCGCAACACCCCGATTCTGACCGGTTCACACGGCCTTCCGGAACTCATCGCCTGCACCGTCATCATGCTGCTGCACGTATGGAAACGCAATATGCTGCTTTCAATCGCCGGCGGCACAATTGTATATATGTTGCTGGTGCAACTGGTGTTCTGAGGCACCCGACTCGTTAGTCTCTCCTCCGCTTCGCTATGCTCAGCACCTCCCTTACAGAGGGAGGTAATCTTCTGTACCTTCCTCTGACGAGGGAGGCGGCACCGCGAAGCGGTGACGGAGGTAGAGACCCGGCAGTCGTAAGACTGCGAAACACACAGCATCGGCCACAGGCCGATTCCTACAGCTGCTTCGCCACCCAATCGACGATGTACGGGGCGACTTCCTCAATCTGGTCGATGGCGACCTCGAACTCGTGCTTGCCGCCGTACCACGGGTCCACCAGATCGATCTGATCTTCGCGGCCGGGCTTCGGCTTGGGCAGATTCGGGTCGAAGCTGCGGTACATGTGCACTTCGGCGCGCTTGCCGGCCGGCAGCATGCGCAGCAGGGCGCGCATGTGGGAGGCGGTCATCGGCAGGAACAGGTCGGTACGGTCGATTTCCTCACGCGAGATGCGGTGTGCGAAGTGGTCACGCGGAATCTCATCACCATAGCCACGTTCGCGTAGCACGCGCACGGCACGCGGGTCGATCGGGTGGCTCCACTCCTCGTCGGACACACCGCTGGATTCCACGTTCACCTGGTCGCCAAGACCGCGCTCATTAAAGAAGTGACGCAGAATGATCTCACCCATAGGCGAACGGCAGATATTGCCGGTGCAGACGGTCATTACGGTGTAGGGCTGGGTATTGCTCATAGCTTTGAATCAATCCTCAATCGGGCTTCACCGGGCCGCACACGGCCCGACTGTATTGTTGGGGTCGAATGAATATGAATCCGGCTCATGCCGCTATAAAGGGCATAAGCCGGATTCGCATGCTTACTTGGTTTTGGCCAAGATACGGAAACGATAGGAATCGATGCCGGACTCCTCCTTGGCGGGCGTATGCCACTCGCCCACTTCGGCTTCCCGCCACATCCCGGCCTCGACCAGCGACGCCATATCGGGCGCGTAGCTGTCGGCATCCACGGTGGCGGCCAGATCAGTCACATAGGCTTTGTCCGCGAACGGCAAAGCCTTGGCGAACAACTGGGCGCCGCCGATGATCCAAATCTCCGAACGGTCCAGACCGTCGTCCGGAATCGCCTCCTGACGGGCCATATCGAGCGCGTCGTCAAGACTGGTGACCACAGTGGCCCCCGGCGCACGGTACATCGGATCGTGGGAAACGACGATGTTGTCGCGGTTGGGCAGCGGCCGGTACTTGCCCCCCAGCGATTCCCAGGTCTTACGACCCATAATCACCGGATGGGAGACGGTCAGCTCCTTGAAATGCTTCATATCCTCGGCACAGTGCCAAGGCATGCCACCATTGAGGCCGATGGCACCGGCGCGACCTTCCTTGTCACGGGCTTCGGCCCAGATAAGATTCACCGAGAAGGTCTTGGGATAATCGTCACCCCAGTCTTCTTCAGTGGCAGACAGCCCGGCAGATCCGGGCTCGGGTTCGTGATAGCCGCTACGGCTACTGTCATGCTCCATTTCGCTTACTCCTCCTGGATTGCGGAACTGGGCCTTAGTGTAGTGGACAGCGAAGACTCGGGGGCCGTCACCTTCACAGTATTCGCTGTCCACGAAACGGTAATCAGCATCAGACCGCAACAGGTGCCTTAATAGTGGGGTGATGCTGGTAGCCGACGACCTTGAAGTCCTCATACTGGTAGTCGAACAGGGAATCGGCCTTACGGATCTCGATGGTCGGGTACGGGTAGGGCTTGCGGCCCAGCTGCTCAAGGAACTGGTCGACGTGGTTGTCGTAAACATGGCAGTCGCCGCCGGTCCAGACGAATTCGCCCGGCTTGAGCCCGGCCTGCTGCGCCATCATCATGGTGAGCAGCGAGTAGGAGGCGATATTGAACGGCACGCCGAGGAACATGTCGCAGGAACGCTGGTACAGCTGGCAGCTTAGCTTGTCGTCGGCCACGTAGAACTGGAAGAGCGCGTGGCAGGGCGGCAACGCCATCTTCTCCACCTCGGCCGGATTCCACGCGGAGACGATCATGCGGCGCGAATCCGGATGATGCTTGATGAGGTCGAGCACATTGGAGATCTGGTCGATGGTGCGATTCGGGTCCTCGGGGGTCGGCGCGGGCCAGGAACGCCACTGCACGCCATAGACCGGGCCCAGATCGCCGTTCTCGTCCGCCCACTCATCCCAAATATGCACGTTGTGCTCCAGCAGCCAGTTGATGTTGGAGGAACCCTTCAAAAACCACAGCAGCTCATAGGCCAGGCCTTTGAAGAACACGGTCTTGGTGGTCAGCAACGGGAAGTACTTCGACAGGTCAAAGCGCATCTGCTGGCCGAACAGGGAAATCGTGCCGGTGCCGGTGCGATCGGACTTCAGCGTGCCTTCGGTCAGGATCTTGCGCACCAGGTCCTCATAGGGCATCGGAATGTCCGTTTCGGGACGTGCGGGGATACGGGAGCGAATATCTGCGAGTTGTTCTTCGGTCAAAGCCATGTGCACCAGTGTAGCTTAGGGGCATAATAGAGAAGTCCACTGATGCGGGAGAGCGGCCAGGTGCCGCGCTCCCCCGCTGGCATGGCGATGGGCCAGATCGCCGGCGGCTGAAAATAAAGGAGCAGCTATGGGTAAGCGACTGTGGGTTGAGCGTAACAAGGACGGTTCGTGGGATGCGTTCAGCGACGATGGCGCACACATTAAGTTCGGCAAGGATCGTGGCCAGTTCACGCCGGGCGATCTGATGAAGGTCGCGCTGGCCGGTTGCGCCGCGCTGTCCAGCCAGTTCGCCATCGAACATACGCTGGGTGAGGGCAAGGGTGCCAAGATTGTGGTGGATGGCACGTACGACCCGGAAAATGACGCCTACACCGGTTTCGAGGAGCAGGTGGTGATTGATGCTTCCGACGCCGGTCTGTCCGAGGAGGATGCCGACAAGCTCAAGGAGCGCGTCACCCGCCATATCGACAAGGGTTGCACGGTCAAGCACACCTACGTGCAGGAGACCCCGGTGCGCATGAACGTCACCGTCAAGCACTGAGACGGGATATAAATTGAAGAGGCTCCCTGGCGGGAGCCTCTTTCCGTATATTCGGACTTTACTGGCGATCGGGATCGATGGTCTTTTCGATCTGCTGGGCGACTTCAGGCTCGGCTGCGGACACCGGAATCTCCTCGACGCCGGCAATCTCCTCCAGCGACTTGGTAGGCACTTCGGCGGGCGAGCTCGGCACGGTGTCGAGACGCGATTCCGCGGCCTCAACATACTTGCGTGGCACCACGTACACCGGGCCGACCGCATGCTGCAGCAGGCCCTGGCTGGTGGAGCCCAGCAGCAAGCCAGTGAAGCCGCCGCGACCACGGGAGCCGACAACAACCACATCGTGATCGTAGCTGGCCTTGGTCAGGGCGCTCACGGCCGGGCCGGAAACGATCTGCTTGTTGATCTTCAGATCAGGATGCGATTCCTGCAACGGCTTGATGCGCACCTCAAGATCGTCCTTGTAGGACTCCATGACGGCGTCCTCGCCGTCCACACCCTTCAGGTTCGGCACAGCGGAAATCACGTCCAGTTCCGCACCCCAGCACGTGGCGAAGTCGGCGGCAATGTCCAGCGCCTTCAGACCCCACTTGGATTCGTCGGAGCCGACGGCCACCTTGGTGATCGTGTTGTTCAGGTGCATCAGGTTACCGTCATCATCGGTGTACGGCACCACCACAATCGGGCAGTAAGCATATGCCGGCAGCGATGAGGACGTAGTGCCCAGCAGGCGCTCGGCCAGACCGCCCTTGCCACGGTTGCCAATGACGATCAGATTGTAGTTACGAGACAATTCGACGAACACCGATGCCGGATCTCCGGTAACAATCAGTGTGGCGGCTTCGACGCCCTGCTCGTCTGCGATGGCCTTGGCCTTGGACAGAATCTCCTGAGCATCGGAATGCGCGGCGTTATCGTCCCCCATCGCCGTGTAAGTGGCATCGAACGAAACGGCGGCATAGCTCGGCAGGGAATATGCGCAGACAATCTGCAGCGTCAGCCCCGCGTGCTTTGCATAATTCGCGGCCCACCATGTTGCCTTGTAACTGGCATGCGACCCGTCAACGCCGACGAGAATAGCCTTGTCGTTAATCATGACGACCTCCTTGAAGTTATTGCGGCACGAATACCGCGTATCTCAACAATACCCCGCGACACTCGGTTTGGCCGGTATCCTCCGCTCAAAAAGAAATCCGCGTATACGAAAAAGGCACACCCCAAAGGACGTGCCTTAATACGAATTCGCTTACCGCATAATTCTTGTCACATCACGCGGCGAATGGAATATCCAGCTCCACCGAATACGGAAACGTCGCTTACTGCCGTTCCCTGCACCGGGTTCATAGCATTCATCACCTGTCCGTTACCGATGTAAATGGCCGCATGAGTACCATTCGCAAGAATGTCACCCGGCTTGGCATCCGCCAAGCTTGCGACCGGAGTACCCACGGTGGCTTGAGCACCAGAGGTACGAGGCAGGGAGATGCCAAACTGGGAGAAGACGTACTGCACAAAACCGGAGCAATCCCATCCTGCCGGAGTGTTGCCGCCGGCAACATACGGATAGCCTTGGAACTTCAGTGAGAAGCTAGCAAGCTCAGCGCCAGTGCCAGTGCCAGTCATTTTACCCAAGTCAACCTGTGGAATCGACGCACGCTGTTCAGAGCGGCTGGCTGCCGCAGCAGCAGCGGACTGGGCTGCAGCAGCTTCATCAGCGGCTTTCTGAGCCGCCGCCGCTGCAGCAGCTTCCTTCTCGCCCTGAGACTCGGTCTGTGGCACATCAAGAGTCTCGATGCCACCCCATTTAGAGTTCTCATCAACCGAGGTGGAGGTGGATTCGGCGAACAAATTCTTCTTCACCGAACTCGCCTTCGGGAAAGAACGTGAGGACACCACAGCACTCGTCTGCGCGGAATCGGCAGAGGCAAACGGGGCTACGCACGCAAACATGGCACCCGTGGCGATAATCGCCACTGATGTGGAAATAATAGTCTTAACGCTCATCATCAACGCCATACACTAGCACACATGGGTCGATTTCATAACAGGAATAGCATTTCGAAGATGATGTCGCGGGTGCATCATTCGGCAGGAGAACGCAACAGGCCTCGGATACCGATCGGCATCCGAGGCCTGCAATAAATCAATCAATAAGACTGCATCACGGGATACGCACCACGATGGTGAGCTTTTCGGTCATGGCACTAGCGAGAGCCACGCTATAGCCATTCCATCCACCATGGACCGCCTGACCGTTGCCGACATACAACGCCACATGATCGTAGTGTGCACCACCGTTCCATCCACCGGTGTTGGCATAAATCAGAATATCGCCCGGCTGCAGGGATCCGTCTGTGACTACGTGGCCACCAGGAACATTGACGTACTCTTCAGGCCAACCGTGGAAGTTAATGCCACGGGCCGCCAACGCTTGACTGACCAATGCGGTGCAGTCCATGCTCTGTCCGATCAAAGAATACGCACGGTCGATAGAGGCACCGGCACCAGCGGAAACCGAACCACTGGCATCGGAATAAGTAACAGAAGAGCGAGACTCATTACGGCTCGCGGCGTTGGCCTGCTCCTGGGTCGCCTGAGCCTCGACCTCCGCCTGCTTCTCGGCCTCCTCTTCGGCAGCCTTCTTGGCCGCTGCGGCATCCTTTTCCGCCTGAGATTCCGTCTGCGGCACATCGAGGTTCTCAATGCCGCCCCAATCAGCATTGTCCTCAACGCTCGTGGCAGTGGCTTCAGTCGTCAGATCTTTGCGCACCTGGGTGTACGAGGGGAAGGACTTGGTGGAAGTCACAGTAACACCCTCAGCTGCAGTTGCTGTAGGAACAAACATAAACAAGCAGGCACAGGAGACAATCGCGGCAACAATGGAAGAAGCTACAGTTTTGGTCTTCATAGAACCATCACCCTACACGGTGCGCATTAACTCGTACAGGATGGAAGAAATAAAACACCCCGGAGCTATTGGGATATATCGGCGTGTCGGCACAGGTCAGTTCGGACTAATACGCGGCCGCAACACTTGAAATGTCATTTCGCGCGAACGATTGCCGATAGGGCGACGTCACATCCGAACAGTAATCACCGAATGTAAGCCAATGAAATGAATCAGTAGTGAACGTACTGGAACTTACCGGCTTCGGCGGCGCTGAACGTACGGGTCGAAATCACACCCAATCCCTTGGCATTGGATTCGGAGATCTCAATGGAGCCGTCGGCATTGATCTTTTCCAGAACGGCAACATGGCCGTACGCGCCATCGGCATCGGCCTGGCCAGGAGCGAACACCACAGCATCACCGACATGGCGAGGAGTGTTGTCCACCCAATAGCCCAGAGCGGAAGCTGACGCCGCCCACGCGCCACCATTGCCGAAGTTGCCGCTGGAAGGCAGGCCCAGTTCGGCACGACGCTGGTACGCGTACCACGTGCACTGACCCCACGGATAGTTGTTGGAGTTGGTGCCAACGGCATGGTTCGGGTTGAAGCCAGCCGGCACCGCATCGCCATCGGCATCCACGAGAGCCGACACCACAGGATTGTTCGCATTATTGCGATTCATCAGCTTGGCGTCCAAGGTGCTGTCTGAATTGCTCAGCCCCCAGCCGCCTTCATTGGTGGACTGTGCGGTAACGGAGGATGAACTCAAATCAGTACGCGCTTCGGAACGAGAAGCCGCAGTCACATCGCTGATGCGCTTAATCTGCGTGGTCGTCGTGGCCGGATCAGCCACGAACGAGTTCGTGGCGTCTTCATTGTTGGAAAACGCGAGAGCACCTGCGGCCGTACCGACCAGAGCGGCCAGTGAGGCCGAGGCAAGAATATGGCTACGGCGTTCAGCGGCACGAGCGGCCTCACGAATGGAACGGCGGGTCTGGGGAGCGATTTCGTTGATCTTCTCGGCAATGGCCGGATCAAGCCCCAAAACAACGGCGTCGCTACCAGCGGATTGCACCGCACGCACAGCACGAACGGAATGAGAACCCTTGCCGGAGGCAAACAATGCCTTCGCTAAGCTGAACTTCTGGCGCGAGACCGTGGTCGCTTTATGCGAAGCATGCTTCATACTACGTTAACTCCTTGGATGGGTTCGGCGGGGTCATTTCGATGACCTCGTATGACCGTCACAATTGAGTACTGTACAACGAACAGAGGTCAATCCTCAATGTGATCCCCCACCATCCGGGTGTGTCAAACGATTTACGTAACCGTGCGGCCGGGTGAAAAACTGCCTTGTTTCCGCCCGTTCACGAACCTCACTATCCGGTTATCGGAAGAATCACTAACTCATGTCATTCCGACACACCGTAACCATGATGTGCTGCGTACATTCTGCACTGCATTCCGCATTGCCACCACTGCCGCCCGGCACCCCGGAATTCCGCAGTAACCCCGCAGTAATCCCGCACACCGAGCATTATCCGCGATATTCCCCAACACTGGTCTACCCTTGAAACCATGCTATCACACTGAGTATTCCCGAGTCGCTGAAGCCCGAAGATGGTCGCTTCCGGCTCCGGCCCCAGCAAAATCCGCCCCGAACAGATCGCCGCGCTCGACGCCGGCGCCACCACCCTGCTTGGCACATCACATCGCCAGGCACCAGTCAAGCAACTGGTCGCTTCGATTCGTGAAGATCTGCGCGAGTTCTTCCACCTGCCTGAAGGGTATGAGGTGGCGCTTGGCAACGGTGGCGCCAGCGCGTTCTGGGAGATTGCCTGCGCTTCGCTGATCACCCGTCGCGCCGCATTCGGCACGTATGGCTCGTTCAGTGCCAAGTTCGCCGCGTCCGCCGCGAACGCTACCCTTTCCTTGAAGACCCGGTGCTGTTCCCCGGCGAGCCGGGCACTTACCGTCTGCCTGAGCTCACCGAGGGCGTGGACACATATTGCTGGGCTCACAACGAGACCTCCACTGGTGTGGCCGCCCCGATTCGCCGCGTGGCCGGAAGTCCGTGAAGCTGGTGCCTTGACCGTCATCGACGGCACCAGCGCAGCCGGCGCTTTTGCCTGTGGACATCAGCCAGACCGACGTCTACTACTTCTCACCGCAGAAGGCCTTCGGTGCCGATGGCGGTCTGTGGGTCGCCATCCTCTCCCCCGAAGCTATCGATCGTGCGGCAGGCGTCGAATCAAGCGCTCATCTGGAAGGCGCACATCGCTGGGTGCCGCCGTTCCTCTCGCTGACCACGGCACTGAACAACTCCCGCAAGGATCAGACCCTGAATACGCCCGCCGTGGCCACCCTGATCATGATGGAAAACCAGATTCGCTGGCTCAACAACAACGGCGGCCTCGCCTGGGCCACCACACGTTGCGCCAAGTCCGCATCCATCCTGTACTCGTGGGCCGAGCGCTCCGAATACGCCGCTCCGTTCGTCGTCGATGCGGACGCACGCTCGAACGCCGTGGTCACCATTGATCTGGACGAGCGAGTCCAGGCCTCTCAGGTACTGTCCATCCTGCGCGAGAACGGCATTGTGGACGCCGCCGGCTACCGCAAGCTGGGCCGCAACCAGCTGCGCGTTGGCGTGTTCCCCTCGGTGGAACCGGCTGATGTCATGGCCTTCACCAAGTGCGTCGACTACGTGGTCGAGCACCTGTGATGGCATATATGCCCCGCATTGCCGACCATATATGCCATGCACATTGATCGGTCTCAACTGATGCCGATTGAATAAATCGTAGGGAGGGATGTTTGACGCCCCTCCCTACTCTTACTACAGTGCATGAGTATGAAGTTCGCGCCTCTCATTGACCCTGCCGTCCGCAAACCCGCACCCAAGCCCGTACGGGTGGATCTGCGTAAGGTGTTTGCCATCGGTACCGGTCTATGGATTGTGGCGTTGATTGTCGTGCTGATTCTGCTGGCCGTGGGCTACAGCGTAATGCCGTTGGTGATTATGTGCGTGGCCGGCGTCATTATTGGCTTGCTACTGCTGGTCTGGGAATACTTCGACCGCTGGGACTACCGCCGCCTCGGACAGTAACGCAACACAAGCTCCCTCTGATGACGGGAGCTGTCAGCGTAGCTGATTGAGGGAGAGACCGCGGCCGCAGGTCGCTCATCAAACAGCATTGGTGGCATGCAAGGCATGCCACCAATTCCTTACCTCACTGCGCCAACGGCAACGTAAGGCTGAACGTACTGCCTTGCCCGGGCGCGCTCCATACGGTCACATCGCCATGATGGGTCAGCGCCACATGCTTGACGATGGCCAAGCCTAGGCCCACGCCATCCGCCGTGCGATTGCTCTGTTCCACGCCCCGGTAGAACCGCTCGAAGATGCGCGCCTGGTCCTTCTTAGCGATGCCCGTGCCTTGGTCAATCACGCGAATCACCGCGCGGTCGCCATCCTTGTCTTTGGATGCGGACACGCTGACCACGCCATTTTCCTTGGAATAGCCGATGGCGTTTTCGATGAGCTTGGTCACGGCGCTGTCGATCTGGTCCGCCTCACCATTGATGACTAGATCATCGTCGCCCTTGATGTTCAGCTGCACGCCAGCCTCGGCTGCCTGCGGCTCCAGTCGCGCCGCCGTGGCCCTGAGCTGTTCCATAACGTTCAGTCGGTTGGCGGAAGACGGCGTAATCGGCTCCTGCGCGCGTATGAGCAGCAGCAAATCAGACACCATGTGGTTGAGCTTGCTGCAGCTGGAACGCACCCGGCGAGCGTCGGCAGCCACCTGCTGTTCGTCCAGATTGCCGGACTCCAGCGAATCGGCGAGTTTGGCCAGAGCCTCAGTGGGGCCCAACAATTGCTCGGACACATTGGTAATAAACGAGTCACGCACTTGAGCGAAACGAATCACATCACTGACATCGGTAATCAACACGATGACGAACTGCTCGTTGATACGCCCTACAGTCACCTTCAGCCAGTTGGGGCGGTGGACGGACTGCGTGGCGACGTGATCGCCCTTGTTCTGGTCTGCGACGTACCGCTCCGGAGTATCGGTGGTCAAGTCGAACTGGCGCTTGCCACCGGACTTGCGCGCCTCGTGAATGGCATCCAGCACATGCTGCTGGGCAATGGCGTCATCTGACACCACACCCAGGCGGTAGGCGGCGGGATTGCAGCGGACCACCTCGTCGTGCTCGTCGACCACCACGGACGCACCTGGCAGCATGGACAGCAGCGTGGCGGTGTCGTCGGACAGATCGTCATTGTCGTCATCATCGGCCAGCGGCGATTCCATGGACACTCGATGTGTCGCAAATCCCACGATGAGCGTGATGATTCCTACCACAAATAAAACAGCCGTGACAATAAGAGCAATCGCGGCGACGAGCGGCATCTGTGTCATGCCCCCATTCTTTCACACCACACGCCGGGATTGCGGTTTGCCGGCACGCCGGTAACATGAATTTCAGGTGAACAACCCAATGAACAGTAGAACAACTTGAGGTTGCCATTACCTACGTTGAAGTGGGGAACAAGTACTGGAATAATACACTGGTACAGGTTGCAATAAGCAAGCATGAAAGGCTAGAGAAATGCGCGTTATTTTCAACGAGGAGCTGAAGCAGGTTGCTGACGACCTCGACCGTATGGCGCAGAACGTACGCAAGGCGATCAAAGGAGCTGGGGAAGCCCTGCTGAATCAGGACGTTGAAGCCGCACAGACTGTGATTGACGGCGACATCGAAATCGATGCCCTGGAGTCCTCTGTGATTGACCAGTGCGTCAAGTTGCTCGCCAAGCAGAATCCGGTGGCCACCGATCTGCGTGTGGTCGTTTCCACCATGCGTCTGGCTTCCACGTTCGAGCGTATGGGCGATCTTGCCCGCCACGTGGCCGAGGCCGCTCGCCGCACCTATCCGGCCGCCGCGATTCCTGAATCCGCTCAACCGGTGTTCGCCGAGATGATCGACTTCCTGGACAACACCGCTGACCAGCTGGTGGCCATGCTCTTCGATCGCGATGCCAAGACCGCCGAGGCCATCATCCTGGCTGACGACAAGCTGGACAATCTGCACCACCAGACCTTCGATCTAGCGCTGTCCGATGACATCACCCGTCAGCAGACCGTGGATATCGTGCTGCTGGGCCGCTTCCTGGAGCGTCTCGGCGATCACGCCGTGTCCGCCGCCCGCCGTGTGGTGTACATCGTCTCCGGCTTCGACCCCACTAAGGAGCCGACCCGCGACGAGGGCACCGACATCGACTGATTGGGACTTGTTCTCACATTGGGCGAATAACTGAACACTTGTTCTCCTGTGGTTTGAGGAGGATGCCCGAAAGCGGCGATCCGGCTACGGCTGGACGCCGTTTTTTGTTGCTTTTGGGCGGTACACCGGCGTATCCATGGGGCGGCAAAACACCCATAGGGCGGTAACTTGCCCATGGGGCGGTTTGAAGAATATGTGAAACCGCGGAATTAAGCCATTTTGGCATACCGCCCCATGAGGGTTTTACCGCCCCATGGGGTAATCACCGCCCCATGGGGATTTGGCAGGCATAGCAAAGGGGAGCCACACATTATGTGCGACTCCCCTTACAGCTTGTACCGTGTTAGCGGCTTAGGCTCACTTCTGGCCTTGAGCGGCGACAGCGGCGGCACCGGCAGCAGCAGCCTCCGGGTCCAGGTACTCGCCACGCGGCTTGATCGGCTTGAAGTTCTCGTCCAGCTCGTAGAGCAGCGGGATGGCGGTCGGGATGTTGACCTTGGCGATCTCTTCCTCAGACAGGTTGTCCAGCATCTTGACGATGGCGCGGAGGGAGTTGCCGTGGGCAGCAATCAGCACGGTCTTGCCGGCCTTGAGCTCCGGCTCGATAGCGGACTCGAAGTACGGCTTCACACGCTCAACAACGTTGGCCAGGCACTCGGCTTCCGGAACCGGATCGCCGGCGTAGCGCGGGTCGTTGTTCTGGGCGTACTGGTCGTTCGGGTCGATCTCGGGCGGCGGGGTGGCGTAAGAACGGCGCCACAGCATGAACTTCTCGTCGCCGTACTCTTCGCGGATCTCGGTCTTGTTCTTGCCCTGCAGAGCGCCGTAGTGACGCTCGTTGAGACGCCAGTCACGCTGAACCGGAATCCACAGACGATCTGCGGCATCCAGAGCGATGTTGGCGGTGTTGATGGCGCGACGCAGCAGGGAGGTGAACACGATGTCCGGAAGGACGTTCTTCTCCTTGAGCAGCTCGCCGCCACGCTTGGCTTCGGCTTCACCCTGCTCGGTCAGCGGTACGTCGACCCAGCCGGTGAACTGGTTAGTTTTATTCCATGCGCTCTGTCCATGACGGAGCAGTACTAGTTTATAAGTCATACGGTTCAGTCTACAGCCGCGTGCGCCCAAACACGAGTATTCGTCTTATTATTTCGCTCTCAGAGCGTCACGGAAACCGCCAGCACCACCGCAAACAGCAAGGTCTGGAAGCTGGCGGCGGGCAGAGCCGGGCGGAATTGACGTTTATTCACGCTGGAGACCATGCGCACAGGTATTCCGACGCCCGAGATCAACAGCACTGCGCCCCACGGCCACCATAGGGTCGCGCACATGAGCAGGGCTATGGCCCACGCGGCCACGCAGCACACAATCAGCAGCGTACGCGCGCCGGATTCACCCAGCCGTACGGCCAGCGTGCACTTACCATGCTCACGATCCTCGTCGATGTCACGGATATTGTTCACCATCATGATCAGGCAGGAGAACAGGCCAGCCGCCACAGCACCCAATAGTCCGCCGACGTCCACCGTGCCGCACAGCGCGTATTCGGTGCCCAATACCGCAGCCAAGCCGAAGAACAGGAACACGCCGACTTCTCCCAGCCCGACGTATCCATACGGATGCTTGCCACCGGTGTAGAACCAGCCGGCCAGCAAGGAGGCCACACCCACGGCAAACAGCCACCAAGCTTGGGAAATCACGATAGCGGCAATGCCGCATATGCAGGCGATGGCGGCGCAAATCATCGCCGCGAACAGTACATGCTTGGCCGGTACCAGTCCGGATGCGGTCAGTCGCTGGGGTTTGCCTGATTTCGATTCGTCCGTGTCACGCCCGGCGTCAGTGCCGCGGATGCCATCGGAATAGTCGTTCGCATAGTTGACGGCGATTTGCAGGAACAGCGCGACTAGCAGGCACAGGATGGCCACCGGCCAGAATCGGTCCATCAGCAGGGTCTGCTGTTCACGGGCCGTGGCGCAGGAGGCCGGTTCGGGATATATTGCGATGCAGGTGCCCGACTGCTCGATATGCGCGTATGCCATCGTCGCCCCAACCATCACCGACGCGATGGAAGTGGCCAAGGTCTTGGGACGCGCGCCCCGAACCCACAAGCCGATGGACATAAGCAACCCCTTTCATATATAACTCGGCTCCCCTCTCTGAGGGGAGCCAGAGTATGCCTAATCAGCCAACGAGCGGCTTGACCAGCGGGAAGGTGATGGTCTCGCGAATCGTGGCACCGGTCAAGGCGATAAGCAGTCGATCAATACCCATACCCATACCGCCGGCCGGAGGCATGCCCACGCCGAGAGCCTCGAGGAAGTCCTCATCGATGTCGCAAGCCTCTTCGTCGCCAGCGAGCGCGTCCTTGGCCTGGGCCACGAAGCGTTCGCGCTGCACGACCGGGTCGTTGAGCTCGGAGTAGCCGGTGGCCAGCTCGAAGCCGCGCACGTAGAGATCCCACTTCTCCACCACGCCGGGCTTGGTGCGGTGGCCCTTGACCAGCGGGGAGGTTTCGACCGGGAAGTCACGCACGAAGGTGGGCTCGTAAAGCTTGTCCTCGTAGAAGTGCTCCCACAGGTGTTCGACGAGCTTGCCGTGGTTCTCCACGTCGTCGCGCTCTACGCCGAGCTTGTCGGCGATGGCGCCCAGGTGCTCAACGGAGGTGCCGGGGGCGTCCGGGCCGCCGTTCGGCACAATCTCCTCGCCCAACGATTCGGACAGGGAGTCGTACATGCTGATGGTCTTCCATTCGCCGCCGAAGTCGTATTCGGTGCCGTCGAGCAGGGTGACCTTGTGCGAGCCGTAGACGTCCATGGCGGTCTTCTGCACGAGCTCCTTGACCAGCTGGCCGATGGAATCATAGGTGCCATAGGCCTGGTAGGCCTCGACCATGGTGAATTCCGGGGCGTGGGTGGCGTCGACGCCCTCGTTGCGGAAGTCGCGGTTGATTTCGAACACGCGATCGATGCCGCCGACGAGGCAGCGCTTCAGGAACAGTTCCGGCGCGATGCGCAGGTAGAGGTCAAGGTCGAAGGCGTTCATGTGCGTGGTGAACGGGCGGGCGGCCGCGCCACCGTGCAGGGTCTGCAGCATCGGAGTTTCGACCTCGAGGAAGTCGTGGTCGTCAAAGGTGCGGCGCAGGGAGGCCACGGCCTTGGAGCGGTTGCGCACCATGTTGCGGATCTTCTCGTCCGCGATCATGCCGATGTACGGCTTGCGGGTGCGGGTGTCTTCGTTCAGGTCCTTGTGCAGGGCCGGCAGCGGCTGCAGGGCCTTAGAGGCGATAGCCCACTCAGTGGCGAATACGGACAGCTCGCCGGTCTTGGAGGCGATGACGCGGCCCTTGAGGTACAAGTGATCGCCAAGGTCGACGAGCTGCTTGAACTGCTTGAGCGAATCGGCGCCAATCTCCTTCTTGGAGATCATGCCCTGAATCTTGGTGCCGTCACCGGCGGACAGCTGCACGAAGCACAGGCCGCCCGCGTTGCGCAGGAACAGCACGCGGCCAGCAATGCCGACCATGTCTTCGGTCTCTTCGCCAGCCTCGAGCTTGCCGTCATACTTGGCGCGGACCGCCTCGATGGTGTCGGTGACGTCCAAGTGCACCGGGTAGGGGGCGATGCCGGCCTCAAGCATCATCGCGCGCTTGGCCACGCGCATCTGCACCTGCTCGGGGTGGGCCAGCGGGCCGAACTCCTTGTTGGAGGGGTCCACGGCTTCGTCCAGCGTGGCACCGGACTTGATCTTCTCGCGGATGGTGGCGTCCTGCTTGAGCAGCATTTCCGCACGTTCGACGGTGCTCATCTGCGGGACGGCCGGGGTTTCATTCTCAGTGTTTTCGGTATTTTCGACAACTTCAGCCATGATTCATCAGTGTACGCAAGGCCGGCGATTATGAGCCCGGCAGACCGCACGGCCATCTGAACACCCGCTCACATGACGCAAAACCGGCCCTGCACAAGGCTTGAGAGACCTGTACACATGGCGAATCCACCATCACGCAACACTCGCGACATGCCGATTTGCATTGTCCACCACCACAATGTAGTATCTACATCTGTTGCCAAACGGGCTGTAGCGCAGCTTGGTAGCGCGCTTCGTTCGGGACGAAGAGGCCGCGGGTTCAAATCCCGCCAGCCCGACAACTGGACCGGATTGTTGAGAAATCAGCAATCCGGTTTTTCGTTTCCTGTCCCAACAATCAAACCAAGCGATCGAACAGCGGTAAACAACCCGCCGCACACAGCGACAAACCACATCACGGCAAGCCCCCGTATTTGTTGGCGGACCACCGTAATATATCGCTCGAATCAATCGATTGCCGCACTGTTTTTGTAAGTAATACTGAAGTAATTAGAGGAACCATGAAGAAGAGTCTGCTTGCACTGGCTTCGGGCGCGTTCATTCTCGGTGCCGCCGAGTTCGTGATGATGGGCATTCTGCCGCAGGCCGCGGCCGCCACCGGCGTGGACATCCCCACCGCAGGCCATTACATTTCCGCGTATGCGATCGGCGTGTGCTTCGGCACACTGATTCTGGTATTCGGCCGCAAGGTGCCGCCGAAGGACCTCATCATATTGTTTATGGTGATTGCCTTGGTGGGCAATCTGGCTTCCGCATTCTCCGTCAATGCCGCCATGCTGGTCGTCGCACGATTCGTCGCCGGCCTGCCGCACGGCGCATTCTTCGGCACAGCCACACTCATCGCCAAGACTCTGGCGGAGGAAGGCAAGGAGGCGCAGGCCGTATCCGTGATGGTCACCGGACAGACCGTGGCCAATATGCTCGGCGTACCGGCGGGCACCTTGATGGCCGAGTTCCTTTCCTGGCGTCTTGCCTTCGGCATTTTGGCCGCTTGGGCGGCAATGACGATTGTGCTGGCGTCGGCGTGGATTCCGTACGTTGCACCGATCAAGGACGCAGGCATCGCCGGTCAGTTCAAGTTCCTCACCCGCCGTGGCCCGTGGGTGATTTTGGCCGCCGTGTTCACCGGCAATGCCGGTGTGTTCTGCTGGTGGAGCTACGTCTCCCCTTGGCTGCAGAAAACCGGCGGATGGTCGTCTTCCCTGGTGCCGATGCTGATGATGCTTGCCGGCTTTGGTATGGTCATCGGCGGTCTGCTTGGAGGTCGTCTGACCGACCATTGGAGGCATGCCGGCGCGGCCGCAATAGGTCAGTCCATCTCCTGCCTCGGCTTGTTGCTGGTGCTTATCACTCCGGGTAATCAGCCGATGACCGCTGTACTGACGTTCTGGATCGCCATCGGATTGTTCTTTACTTCCGCTCCACAGCAATTGCTGATGACCGAAGCCGGCCAGGGCGGCGGCGAGCTGATCGCCGGCGCGGCTGTACAGGTGGCGTTTAACTTCGGCAATGCCATCGGCTCGATTGTCGGCGGCGCGATGCTCACCACCTTCTCGATGAACTATCACTATACCGGCCTGGGCGGTATGCCGCTGGCTCTGCTTGCCGTAGGGCTGCTGGCCTTCTACTCGTGGCGCTGCGAAACCGATACCGACGCCATTCACCGCTTGCGCGAAACCAAGGTGGACTGAGACCAAGCTCACAGCAAACTCCCTGACGTGTTTGTTCACAGTATTAATAGACTGAAATCAGACACGATTCAGGGAGGTCTGGCGGTATGGATGAGGAAGCACTGCTCAAACAATTCGCCGCGCAATTCGCGCATGGTCCAGACGATGCCGACGACACCGATGCGGCGGCCGCAGCACAAGGTGCCGATTCCACGGCGAACCAGGTTGCGGACGATGCCGATCAATCGCCCGCAACCTTTGATACCCAACAATTCCTGAACGGACTGGACGCGATTTTCGATCGCCACACGGCCGCCACCGAAGCCGGCCCGTACTTGGAACAGGCGATGGTGGACGCGGAAAACGCCGGCGACGAGGCCGGACTGCTCACCGTGCTCAACGAAACGATGGGCTTCTATCGCTCGCAAGGTCGGCACAAGGAGAATCAGTGGATTGTGCAGCGAGCGCTGGAACTGGCCGCTCGTATGGGCTTGACCACCGGCACATCCGAGGCGTGGGCCACCACGCTAATCAATTGCGCCACCTCGATGCGCGCGGCCAAACAATACGATCAGGCCGAGGATTTGTATCATCAGGCGCAGAGTGTCTGCCGGCATTCGCTGGCGCCCACCGACCGTAGGCTCGCAGCACTGCACAACAATCTGTCGATGCTCTACAGCGAGACGAATCGGCCCGACAAGGCGGAACTGGAGTTGCGTGAAGCGCTGCGCATTATCGAAGCCTCGAGCGTGAACCCGGACGCGGATATCGACGTGTCCAGCTCGCACACGAATCTGGCGTTGACCCTGCTGACCGAACACAAGTTGGAGGACGCGCATTGGCATGCAGCCAAGGCGCTGGAAATCTATCGCACCGGCCATCTGGAACATTCCGCGCATTATGCCTCCGCACTGGCGGGCTTCGCGCAGGTGTGCTTTGCCGAGAGACGGTATGCGGATGCGGTTACTGGATACCGGCATGCGCTGGCCGTGATCGAGGAATGTTACGGCAAGGACACCGATTACTGGCGTATCACCGCCGACAATCTGCGGCAGGCCGAGGAAGCGGCGGCGCAGGCCGGGGTGACGGTTGACAATGCAGGTGTTGCCGGCGATGCAGGCGCGCTGCCCCAGTCCGGCTCGCGGCTGCCGAACAGCCCGGCACAGGGCAAGACCGGTGCGAACGCGGCATCTTCCCCATCCACCGTTTCGGTGTCGACCGGTTCTGCGGGCGCGGCCGAGGCCGTTTCCGCATGCCCGGTGTCCGGACTGAAGCTGGCCCGCGCGTTCTGGACGCAGATGGGCAAGCCGATGATTGCGGCGAAGTATCCGCAGTATGCCGGGCGTATCGCCGCCGGTCTGGTGGGTCATGGCTCGGAATGCTACGGATTCGATGATGCGTATTCGCAGGACCACGATTTCGGCCCGCGCTTCTGCCTGTGGCTTACGGATGAGGATTACGCGGCGATCGGCGAGCAACTTGAGGTCGATTACGAGGCACTGCCGTGCAAGTTCAGCGTGGATGCGCAAGGCCGCGTGACGTTCGAGGCGCATGCCAGGTCCGATGCTTCCGGAGCATTCCCCTCCGCAGGTGCAGGCTCCACCGTCATACCCGATGCGGCAAACGCACCCACCCCCGGCACCGCTACGCACGATACCGCCACTGCCGAGTCAGGCGCGGCGTCCTCTGATGTGGCGGAAGCGATGACGACTCCGATTGATGCACCGCTCTCCCCCGTCACGCCGCGCGCACAGGGCGCGAATCGCCGTGACGGCGTGTTCCGCATCGGTGACTTCTTTGAGTCGATCACCGGGTATCACACTGCGCCGGCGCAGACCGCGCCGCATGAGTGGCTAATGCTTCAGGAATCGACCTTGGCCGCCGCCACCAATGGCGAGGTGTTCGCCGATCCCACCGGTCTGTTTTCCAAGACGCGCCAAGGGTTCAAGAACATGCCCGACGATGTGCGGCTCGCGCTGATCTCCAAGCGACTCGGCATGATCGCCCAGGCCGGTCAATATAATCTGCCGCGTTCGTTGAAGCGCGGCGACGGCGCGGCCGCATGGCTGTCCATCCACGAGTTCGTGCAGGCCACCGCCTCGTTGGTGTTCCTGGTTAACGTGCCGATGGTGGTGGGCTATATGCCGTATTACAAGTGGCAGTTCGCAGCATTGCGCAAGCTGTCTGGCTCGATGTTCGCGCTGTTGCCGAACGTGGGCGAACAGTTGGAAACCGTGATGCGATTGAGTTCGGCAGCCTGCTATGGCGGGGCCGGATTTGGCGAAGGCGGCAAGGGCGCGGCTCCAGCAATCGAGAAAATCAACGATATTGTGGAGCAGATTGCGGTGGATATCGTCAAGGAACTCAAACGCGAACACCTGACCACGTCCGGCGAGACCTTCCTCGAATGGCAGCGCCCGTATGTCGAGGACCACATCGCCTCTGATGATCCGGTGCTTAAAAGTTTGTAGATTCAAGCTCCCTCTGCCACGGCTTCGCCGTGCCACCTCCCTCATCAGAGGGAGGTATCAGTGAAAGGAACGTCGATGACCAACGAACTGACTGATGATGAACTGCGCGAGGCTATTGTGCGTCATGAATGGGATCAGTTCCAGCGCACCAACAATGAGGGTGGACGCGCGGCATGCCAAGGCAACTGGCCGGTGTTCCACCAGATGCGGTTGGCCCAGTTCCTCACATGGGAGCGGCCATTACTCACCAGCTATGCCGCTAATCTTGACGCGGCCGACCACGTGGGCCGCAACCTCGTAACCGAAAAATACGGCCGCATGATGGCCTCCACCGCACCGGAAAATTTCACGAAGAACATAGAGCCGTATATTCCGCGTCTCTCTGAAGAGCGCGCGGCCCGTCAGGAACAGGTCATCGCCCAGCAGATCGCCTGGGCCAAGGATTTCCGCGAGCGCTACCCCAAGCTCGGCGAGGCGATGCGCGCACTCACCACCACCGAAGACACACCATCTGCCACCTCATTCGAAACCTATCTGCGCGGCGAGCTTGGTACGTATTCCGACCAGACCTTCGAACGTTACGAAGCGATGATTGGCGAGCGCGCCGCAGCCAGCCCGCAACGCAATATCACTGAGGAAACCTTGTTGCACACAGTCCAGCTCGGCGGTTTCGACACCTTAGAGGAGGCCGAAGCCTCCCAAGCGTAATACTCAGCCATTCACTGTGTATCGGACACCCCGACTGATGTACGTCGGCCGGCCATACCCAGGCCAACGCAATCTGCCGATCGCCCCACACCCAGACCACCAACGCAGCCTGCCCGCCAGGCCCCATTTACCAGCGCACATCGGCAGAATTACAGCGAGAATAGGCCCCAAAATGCCAGTGTCATCAGTGTGGCGAGAGTGCCGAGCGCTACCATCACGCATATGACGCGCCGCACACCGACGATATCGGCGCGGCAATACCAGACACGTTCCATTTCCCAAGCAAACAGCACCACCAACAGCATGGTCGCTATTCGCAGCACCACCCATCCGACGGCAAACAGCCGCGGTTGAGGCATAACCAATACAGCCGATACGCCTACGGCGCTCATATAGCCGTACAACAGCCCAGTAATCACCATCACCGCTGTGCCGATACCGGCAGATAAGCCGGCAATGCCGTGCAACGTACGCTGTTGGGCGGCTCCCAGCCCACTCGGCGTCGCATGCATGGCCCGCACAGTCGCCACACTACGTCGCCCGGCCAGCAACGTCTGTAGCCAAGAAAACACAGTCAAGCCAATACCTAATATCGCCGCCATCACGATCAGCACGGGCCCTGCCACCATCAGACCGGCCAGCACGCCGAGCGAGCCGACGATACCGGATCTGGTACGTTGCGGCGCGGCGAAGCGCTGGTGAGGTGTCGCACCGGCGACTTGGGGCGTTGCCCATCCATCGGCTTTGGTTCCGGCAGTCACACCGTTCACCCAATTTTCCAGCGCTTGCGTATAGCCTTCGGCCAATGGCAGGTTCGGGGTGAATAAGCCCTCACCAGCCCGCATCTGATGGTTGCCGGCGAAATAGCGTACGGTGACGTTCTCGTTGCCGGACTTGTTGGCCGTGGCGATGATCCGCTGCGCCCCCTGTTCGATGGGCATGGCCGTATCGTAGGTGCCGTAGTTCACCAGCACCGGCATGGTGAGGGATTTCAGATACCGGTCGGCATCAAAGTCGGCATAGGCTAGATCAAATGGCGCGTAGTCCAGCGACATCAATTTGGCCATGTCTTTGACCACGGGCTTGGGCGCGCCGGCCTCATGCGTATAGGCGCTGACAGCCATGGCCATTTGCTCACGTCCATTGAACACCGGTGCGGATGTAAGTACGGCAAAGGCAATGTCTTGCCGTTTCGAGGTTAGAATCGTGGCGATCCAGGTGCCTTCGGATTCGGCGTAGATGCCGGTTTTGGCGGGGTCCACGCCGATTCTGCCACGCAACACGTCGAGCGAACGCCCGTATTCGCGAGCAAAACGCGGGTAGTCGCGATGCAGCACGGTGTAGTTGTCGTTGCGCTTGGCCGGCACCAAGGTCACGATACCGGCAGAGGCCATGGCGTTGGCGATATCGCCGAAATCCTCGGCACCACTGGTACCGGACCCGTGAATGAACAGACAAGCCGGGCGTGGCCCGGGAGCGCCGACCGGTTCACGTAGTACGGCGGGTAGCGTGACGCCGTCGCCGGTCTTGATGGATAGTCGGGTTTCACGCGTACGATATCGCCCCTCGTGGGGAATGTTCGCATGGGCAGGGGTGATGGTGGTGTCGGCAGAAGCGATAACGATGTGCTTGGTGTAGGGCCGTGTGTTCCATTGCGGCATCATCGCCCAGCCAAGTGTGGCGAATACCAGCGTCATCGCCATCGCGGTGACGATGACGCTCGCTACCCGCCGCACCGAAATCCGCTTCATAGTTACTATGCCTCCCCCCATCAGCATAGAACGGTCGGCTCTTATCGGTCGGCTCCCGTCATAATGTGCTTCTACTGGGACCGTAATGCAATGGTTTGTAACGCTATTTTCTCTTCTTGACGGCACCGACTATGGCCCATACAACGGCCACTATTACCAGAATCAGTCCCACTACGGCGCAAATAATAGCCGTCAGCAATTGCGGATTCGGCGAGAACAACGAAATCATCCGATCCGGAGATATGTACCCGAAAACCAGCGCGATCACGCCGATAATCACGCCTAATAGTCCGAATACCACAGTAGGCGCGCTGGTGCTCTGTTTCTGGATGTTCTTGGCACTCTTGACATCCTTAGCATTCTGGACGTTCTTGGCGCTCTGGACGTTCTTGGCGCTCCCCCAGGCTGGCATGGTTTGCCGGCGGTCTGAGACTGCCCATAGGGAGGTCGTGCTGAAGATGCTGCGTACATCGGCACATCATCGGCAGATGGAATCGGCCCACCATCTCCCTCCACGGCATCGGCAACTGTTTCCAGGGCAATCCGATCTGTGGTTGGTTCGATGGGCGATGGAGAGGCAGCTGTTGCCTGCGTATCCACATCCGAGACCGACGCATCCGCATGATTGTCGGGGACGGGCAGCACAGCCGTTTCGTCATCATCCGCTGCGGATGGCAGCACCGTGGTATCGGTTCGGCCATCGACGGTCACCATGGTTGTGGTCGCGGTGGTCGCGTCGGTTTCGGAAGGTATGGCCGTGGTCGGTGTCGCATCCTCGATGGAGGCGAATTCCTTGGTTTCATCAGTCATGATTCCATCTCCTAGTTGCAACGGCTTGATCATTCCGATTGTTCGGTTGTGTTCTTGCTTGTACTGTTGCCGTCGTATATATCGGCAAGCGGCTGGAACGTAGAGCCTTCCCAATCGGAGGCGTACACCACGTTGACACGTGCTTCCACCACATAGGGAATATTGATTTTTAATTCTGGGCCGTTGTCCGGCATGGCGGATTCCTTATACAACCATTCGTGATCAGGCCCATTGGTGGCACTTTCAGCTTCGAAGAAAACAAAGCTTGGACCCATGTAGTTGTTGTATACCATCTCGTATTTGCCGCCAACGTCACTCGAAGTGGAGTAGTAGGAGTCGGCGGTGCCGAAGGCGTAAGTGCAGGAATCCGGCAGAACGATATGCACTTGCGCCTGTGTTGCGGCTATGGTGATGGTACCGACCGGGCAATTACTGATGGAAGTTTTGCCATCCAGCATCTTCACCGTGTGCGGTCCATGTGTCTTGTCCCAATCGGACCAATCAATGATTGCCTGATCGGTGTTGTAGTTTTCACCGCTGAACGCCACACCTTGCTGCAATGTTTCAAACGTGGCATCGCTGGCATCGGCAACGAAGATGCCATCCTTTTGCACATCGTTCATGCCGTCGCTGTTTCTCGCACTGACAGATTGGCTCAGTGAAACAACAGTATTGATGCCGCTGGCACCAAGATCACGGTAGTACACGCCATACGTGCCTGAAACGATGGTCATGCAGAGCGCGCATCCACCGGCAACCAGTCCGAGAGGAATCAGACCACCGGTACGCCGTCCTCTGAATCCGAGAATGATGACCACCAGCCCCATCACTATGCATACTGCGGCAATCCAGATGGTGCCCAGACGCATAATGCCGATAATGCCCATGTCGTTTACCCAAATCAGTCCCATCAGACCGGCAAAGGAGAGGAAGGTAAGGCCCAGTATGCTCAAGACCACGATTGGGCCCGCCGGCTTGCGGCGCTTGGACTCGGTGGGGGCATAGGCCGTCGCATTCATACGGTCGGGGGCAAACGGCCCGTTGGGTACTGTGCCGGGCATCGCGCCGGGCACAGTACCCGGCATCACGCTGGGCATCGACTGATAGACAGGCTGTGAAACAGGCTGTGAAACACTAGGCGCGGTTTGTGAAACAGGTTGTGAAACAGGTTGTGGAAAAGGTTGCGGAGCTGAATACAAAGGAGATTGAGGTACTGGTTGCGCGGCTGGATATGAGACAGGCTGTGGAGCTGGATATGACACAGGCTGTGAAACCGGTCGCGGCGCAGATGCCCCGAATCCGTACCCTTCCTGCTGGCGAATGCCGCTTTTGGCCAACAGCCATAGCGCTAAGGCGGCGAGCGCAATACAACCCCACCCCGCACCTGGAATCACGATTGCCACGGCGAGGAACAGGAAGCATCCCAGACAATTCCAGTCCCATTGGCCGGCAATGAGGTCCTCGGCCAAGATGTGCCCATCGCGTACATCCGGCATCAGAAACCAGCCGAGTGCGTACAGAGCTGCGCCAAAACCGAAGAACAATGTACATACAATCACCAACGCACGTACTAATGTGGGGCTCCAGCCAAGCCGTAAAGCGATGCCGCTGCATACGCCGCCGATCCACCGGTCGTCGCCGCGAACCAGTCCACTGGATCGCACCCAAGTGAAGAAGCGTCGCGATGTCTTGTTTTTTTGCGGACCAGGCTGCGGCTGTGGCTGATATGGATTCGCGTTTGGATTGCTCATGATTCCATTACACCGCCCGACCACTGCCACAACGCTCGGGGAACACCCTGATTGTTCCCTGAACACCGGGTAAAACCCCGGCCGCAACGCCCTGAGCGCGGCACAATAGGAGTATGACGTCATCTCCCGAACCATTGCTGCCCGCGCGCATGCCGTTGATGCGCCCCCGGCAGGGCCGTTGGCTCACCGGCGTGTGCAAGGGCATCGCCCTGCACTTGGGCATCGGCGTGGCATGGGTTCGGATTGCGTTCATCGCACTGACCGTCCTCTACGGCGCAGGCATCATCGCTTATGTATTCCTGTGGGTGTTCATGCCTGCCGGAGACCCGGTGGCGGCTGCGGCTCGCACAGTGCCCGTTAATCAGGCGCCGCTTGCGCGAGGCAATCAGCCACTTGCCGCTCATGACGACGAATCGGCTGCCGCACCGGAATCATTGTCCGAGGCCATCCAACGTGCTCCGAAACCGGCCGTCGTGGCATTGGCCGGTTTCGCGTTGATGGCCACTGGACTGTTGCTCACCAGCACCGGTGCGGATGTCCAGATTGTGTTTCCGCTGCTGGTAGGGTTGGGCGGCATCGCACTGGCATGGATGAATCTTAGTCCGCGAGGCACGCAGCTGTTGTCTATGTTGGGCGGCATCGCACTGATTTTCATGGGATGGGCATTGTTATGTGCATAATGTCAGCATTCCTGGGTGGGGGCACCTCTCCTCGACGCATTGTTGCCAGCGGATTCGTGATGATCGTCGGTATCGTGGTGGCGGTATGCCGTGGGCGAACGCGATGCTGCAACGACTCACCCACGAGCAGGCATTGAAGGAGCGCGAAGAGGAGCGCGCGGACATGACCGCCCATCTGCATGATGGCGTGCTGCAAACGTTGGCGCTGATTCAGCTGAACTCCGAGGAACCGACCACCGTATTCGCCCTGGCGCGTAGCCAAGAGCGCGAGCTGCGCGAATGGCTGTATCAGGAACGTTCCACATCGGATCGTTCGGTGGAAGCCGGATTGAAGCAGATCGCCGCCGAGGTGGAGGACGAGCACGGCAAACCGATTGAGGTGGTCACCGTGGGCGACGCGCGGCCGAGCGCCCAGACCGATGCGCTGCTGGACGCCACCCGTCAGGCGTTGGTCAATGCGGTCACGCATGGCGGCGAGCCGGTGTCTTTGTATTGCGAGGCCAGCGACACGATGGTTGAAGTGTTCGTGCGCGACCATGGCGAAGGCTTCGATATGGACGCCATTCCGCCCGACCGGCTGGGCATCCGCGAATCGATTATCGGCCGCATCAAACGGCGCGGCGGTACAGTGGAGATAGTGTCCAGAGCCGGCTGGGGCACCGAGGTCAGAATGCATATGCCGATCGCGCTGAAAGCGGCGCAGGGAGAACATCGATGAGCGAGAACGAGACAGCCAAGATTCGTGTGGCCGTGGTCGATGACCATGAGATGTTCCGTGCGGGCGTAATCGCCACGTTGCGCGATTCCTTCGATATCGTCGGCCAAGCGGCGGACGTGCCCGGTTCGGTGGCGATGATCGCACAGACCAAGCCGCAGGTGGTGTTGCTGGATGTGCATGTGCCCGGCGGTGAAGGTGGCGGCGGTGCCGAGATCCTCGCCAAATCGCGCCCCTACTCCCCCACTACCGTGTTTCTGGCGTTGTCGGTTTCGGATGCGCCGCAGGATGTGGGGGCGGTGATTCGCGCCGGAGCCCAGGGCTATGTGACCAAGACGATTACCGGCGCTGATTTGATTTCATCCATCAAGCAGGTGCATGAGGGCTATGCCGTGTTCTCGCCAAAACTGGCCGGTTTTGTGCTTTCGGCCTTCCAGGGTGTGCCGGCGGCGGGGTCTGATGGCGGCGCTGATGGTGCGGCACGGGCTCATGATGAGGAGCTGGACCGGCTGTCCGCCCGCGAGCAGGAGGTCATGCGGCTGATCGCGCGTGGTTACACGTATAAAGAGGTGGCGGCCGAACTGTTCATTTCGATCAAGACGGTCGAAACGCACGTGAGCTCGGTGCTGCGAAAGCTTCAGCTTTCGAATCGCACCGAGCTCACCCGCTGGGCCGCCGATAGGCGCATTGTGTGATAAACGACAGATGAGCTCCCCCATCAGAGGGAGCTCATCTGCTCATATCACTCGGCGTCGCGGAAACCGTTGGGGTTCTTGGTCTGCCAGTTGAGGGAGGAGGCGGCCATGTCGTCGATGGTCAGCTCGGCCTTCCAGCCAAGCTCCTTCTCCGCCTTGGAAGCGTCGGCGTAGCAGGCGGCGATGTCACCGGGGCGACGCGGCTTGATCGTGTACGGAATCGGATGACCGGCGGCCTTCTCGTAAGCCTTGATGACCTCAAGCACGGAGTAGCCGTGGCCGGTGCCCAGATTGTAGACGAACACGCCCTCCTTGTCGATGTGGTCAATGACGGCCACATGGCCCTTGGCCAGGTCGACCACGTGGATGTAGTCACGCACACCAGTGCCGTCGGGCGTGTCGTAGTCGTCGCCGTAGACCTGGACTTCCTTGAGCTCGCCGACCGCGACCTTGGCCACGTACGGGGTGAGATTCGCCGGAATACCCTTCGGGTCTTCGCCCAGCAGGCCGGACTCGTGTGCGCCGACCGGGTTGAAGTAGCGCAGCAGCACGATGGTCCAGGACGGATCGGCCACATGTACGTCGCGCAGAATCTGCTCCTGGAACAGCTTGGAGGTGCCGTACGGGTTGGTGGTGCCGCCGGTCGGCGTCTCCTCGGTAATCGGCAGTTCCTTCGGCGTGCCGTACACGGTGGCGGAGGAGGAGAAGATGATCTTCTTGACGTTGTGCTTCTTCATCACCTTGAGCAGCACAAGCGTGGAGTACAGGTTGTTGTCGTAGTATTCGATCGGCTTGGCCACGGACTCGCCCACGGCCTTGAGACCGGCGAAGTGAATGACCCAATCGATGTTGTTTTCGGTGAAGACGCGTTCCATAAGCGCCTCATCGCGCACGTCACCGTCGTAACGCTTGACCGGCTTGCCGGTGATCTGCTCGACGCGCTCAAGCGCCACGGGAGACGAGTTGCCGTAGTTATCTACGGAAATAACGTCGTAGCCCTTGTCGAGCAGTTCGATGTCGGTGTGGGTGGCGATGAATCCAGCACCGCCCGTAACCAGAACAGTAGTCATATCTCCTCCTTTGGAAGGACTTGCCTTCGGTTTTCCTTCAGTATTGAGCTTACTTCACTTGACCTGTTTCACCTAGCGGCAAAACCAAGACTTTCGAGGAATGTTTGCGTGGTGGCTTTCTGCTTGAAGACGGCCGTGTTGCCGAGGATGCGGTAGCAGACGCTGCCGAGCTCGTCACGTACGGCTTGGTGGATGGCCTCGCGGTCGCGGTTTCCGGCCAATGTTTCAGCGAGTTCGCCCCATTCGAGACTGAATTCGCTGACTTCATCGGGCAAATCGCGGCCTTCGGCGAGCGCCTCCTCGACGATGCCGAGCTGATCGACGAGCCGTCCGGGCAGGATGAACAGGCCTTGGGCTTCGATCAGTCCAATCGGCTCCTGCTTGACCGGCCAGTATTCGGGGTGTGCATGGAAAATACCTTCCGGGTACTCGTCGCTGATCGCATTGTTGCGGAAGATGAGACTCATCTCATAGCCACGTTCGGTGATGATCGCGCTGGGCGAGAGGGCGGATTGGCGGTTGCCGTCCGCGTCATGGCTGGCGATGCCGTTCGCCGCGTCGTCATAACCGACCCATGCCTCGCGGATGATGTCGGATACGTCGATGATGCTCTGGCGACTCTTCGACACCACGCGCACGGCGGTGCCGGGCCAGTCAAGGATTTCAACCACGGCGTCCGGATAGTCGGCAAGTGTGAAGGCGGCCCAAGTGGCGGCCTTGTGCATCGGCAGCAGTTCGCCGCCGCCCTGGTAATGGTCATGGGCGAGCACCGAGCCGCCGATGCGAGGCAGCGCGGCGTTGCATCCGAGGAAGTATCCGGGGAAACGGTCCACGAAGTCGAGCAGATGGCCGAAGGTGTCGCGGTCCACATGCATCGGCGTGTGGTCGGTGTTCACGCAGATGCCGTGCTGGTCGAAGTAGCCGTAGGGCGAGAACTGCCAGAACCATGACTCGCCGCCGAGCGTGACCGGCAAGGTGCGCAGCGTGCGCTTGTCACGTCCGGCGAAGCCCTCGTTCTCATGGCAGATCGTGCACTTCGGGTAGCCGCCGGCCACGGCGTTGCCGGCCGCCGCCTTCTTCATGTTCTTGAATTCGGGTTTGGCGAGGTTGATGGTCACCGTCAGCCCGTGCGAGTCGAAGCGCGGGTTCCGGTCGAGCTGGGCACGCTTGACATAATTGTTGGCCACACAGTAGTCGTAGAACCATTGCATGGCGGCCATGCCGCCATCCCGGTGCTCGACGAGCAGGAATCGGTCGTCGAGATCAGCGGGGTTGGCGGAGAGGATGCCCATGATGGTGTCGGCGTAGGCCGGGCCTTCCTCCGGCTTGAAAAGGCCGGCGGTTGTGGCGGCGGCGCGGAAGGCGGCGAGCAGGGGGTCGGGGGTCTTTTCGCCATAGGGGGCCTGGCTTCGGCTGCCAACAATGTCTTGGACTACGTCTGACACTGACGCCGCCGACGTTGTGGTTTTGGGTCCGGGGTAGGAATCTAGGCGGAAGAGGGCGAAGATTTGGTTGCGGGTCCAGTCTGCGTTGCGTGGGTCAAGGTCAAGATGGGCCAAGGCATAATCGATCAGGGCGTCGATGCTGGCGTATACCTCGGTCAGCTGATCGTTCATTGCTCTGCCTCCATCATGCTGGTTCGGGTATGGTTCGGCTGACGGCTCACCTGGCAGCCTCCATGATGTCGGCTACGATGGCGCGGGTTTCGCTGGCCTTCTGCTCCATCTCCTGCACGAGTTTGATCTGGGTGCGGGTGCGCACCAGATTATGCTCGGGGTACTTGGTGGCAAAGTAGATATCGCCTTCCAAGTAGTCGGCGAGAAAGCGCATGCCGCATTCCATGGTGAGCAGGTTGCCGCTGAACGGCAGCAGTTCGGCCTCGCGCGCGGTGATGCTGCCGCGTAGTTCGCCCACGAAGCCTTCCGTGTAGGCGCGGAACAGCTCGGTGCTGAAATGCACCTTGCTGAGGTCCTTTTCGTCTTCCAGAGCAGTGGACGCACCAAAGCGTATGGAATCGCCGAAGTCGAACAGCATGGAGCCGGGCATGATGGTGTCGAGATCGATGATCGCACGCGCCTTGCCGGTGGTGGCGTCCATGAGGATGTTGTTGAGCTTGGTGTCATTGTGGGTCACGCGCAGCGGAATCGAACCGTCCCTGAGCCCATCCATCACGACGGCATACTGGTCGGCGTGACTCAGATAGAAGTCGATTTCCGGCTGGCATGCGGCGGCGCGGCCGAGCTTGTCCGCGGCGAGGGCGGCCTTGAAGTCCTCGAAACGATGCGGGGTGTCGTGGAAGTGGGCGATGGTTTCGGTCAGCTGGCTGGCGTCGAATTCGGACAGGAAGTTCTGGAAGTCGCCGAATGCGCTGCCGGCTTCGCGGAACACGTCCGGGTTCGGCACGAGGTTGTAGGACACGGTGTGTTCGATGAACTTGTAGACGCGCCATGCGCCGCCATCGATCTCGGCCCAGGTGGCGCCTGAGGTGGTGGGCACAATGTCCAGCGTCTCTTTGCCCTGAGCCTTGAGAGTGGAGGTGACCAGTTCGACATTGCGCATCAGATTCACCGTATCGGGGAAGATGCTGGTGTTCATCCGCTGGAGGATGTAGCGGGGGCCGTCCGTGGTCACCAGATAGGTGGTGTTGATATGGCCGTCTCCGTAAGGTTCGATGCCGGTCACGGCACCTTCCAGCGCAAAATGCGAGGCGATGCCGAATAAAATTTCATTGCTTTCGGTCATGATGGGTCCGTTCTCCAAAACGCGGGAATCAGGCTTCACGCCATGCGATGCCGCTGTCGGGCAGGTCGAAGTCCTCGGTGGTGCCATCGGCCAGAGTCACCGTGGTCCGCTGCGGCTGATCGGTGTTGTTGATTACGCAGTACAACCCTTGCTCGGGGAAGTGCGCCACCTCGCACTCCGGGTTGGACGAGCTCCAAGCCGCATACTTGTCTTCGTTGTGGGAGGCGTAGAACAGCACGCGTTCCAGCAGGCGGGCGTTGGCCGCCGAATAGGGCAGACCGGAGATGTACACACCGCGGCCTTCGCCATAATCATTGGTCGCGAGCTGCACCTGCCCGCCGTCCGCGCGCAGCAGGGTCACGTTTTCATTGACCGGATACGTGTTGAGCACGGGTTCGCCGAAGTCGATGCCGCCCAACGGCTTGATGGACTGGCCACCGCCGCAACCGCTCAGCGGGATGCGGTAGCCGGCCTGTTCCCAAGCCTCGCGGGCCGCCGGGTCGACCGGCACATCGGCGGTGATGAAGTGGTCCGGCACCACCGGTGGGAAGTACTTGTCCACGGAGAGGGTCTGATAGCGCTCCTCGTCCACGCCAATCACGTCGGCCAGCTGGAAGAACCGGCCCGCTTGGAAGCGCGGTGCCGAGCTCGGCTCGCCCACGCCCACGAACGCGCCGCCACCACGCACCCAGGCGCGCACGGTTTCCACGAGCTTCGGGTTGGTCCACACGTCGCCGCCGGTGAATGCGGTGTCGACCGGGCCGCCGTTGATGATTACGTCGATATCACTATCGATGCCATGCGCGAGTACGTCGTCGAAGCTGATGAACCGCACGTTCACGCGCATGCCGGACAGGGATTCCAGAATGCCGTAGTAGGAGTAGGTCTGCTTGTTGGGCAGGGCGTGTGCCACGGTGAACGCCATCCAGGAACGCATCTTGCCCCAGGAATTCAGAATCGCCACGTTGAGCTCGCCTTCGGCGGCCACCCCACCGGTGCGGTCGTGGATGTCGCGGAATTCGTCGGCGATATGGGTCACCGTGTCCACGAACTTCGGGAACTTGGCGGCCAAGGAGAGGTAGCCACCGTAGCCCATACGGCCGATCGGCGAACGCAGGATCGCGCGGCGGGCCTTACGCCAGTTGTCGAGGCCTTCGATGCTCGGGTCGTTGCCCTCGTAGAACGTGTCGGGGAAGAAGTACGGCAGGAAGCGTCCTTCCGTGTATTTGACACCCGGAATGTCCGCGATCATGCGGGTGGTGGTGCCGTCTCCGATGGAGCCGACGACCGCATCCAAACCCAGCTTTTCGAACCCGTCCTTATACGGTTCGGTGCCGATCCACTGGTCGCCAAGGAACATCATGGCTTCCTTGCCTGCCGCGTGCGACATGTCGGCAAGCCGCTTGACGTTCTCGCGCACGAATCCGGAGAGGAAGTCAATCCAGTCGCGTTGCGCCTTGCGGGGCACGCGCCACGCGGAGTTGTAGGCACCGCCATCCACGAAATCCTCCGGACGCAGACGGTAACCGTACTCCTTCTCGAAATCGTCCAATGCGCGCGGGCTCACGGTGCAGGCGCAACCGAACCAGTCGACCACCTTTTCGCGACGCTTGGCATCGAACAGGAGCGTGAACTGGTAGAAGAACGTGGTGAAACGCACCACATCCACCTGCGGGCTGTCCTTCAGCCACTGCTCGAACGTATCGAACACGAACTTGCGGGTGGCCGGATGGTAGATGTCGAACGGAATCTCGTGTTCCTTGTCTCCCCAATCATTGGTCAGGTGGTTGTACATCTCGACCGGATCCCAGATGATGTAGGCCAGGAAACTCACCGTGTATTCGTGCATCGGCACGGCAGCGGTCACGTGCACGGTGTCCTCGCCCGGGTCGAGCGTCCAGCCGGACGGGTCCACGACCTCGCCCGTGGTGCGGTCCACGACTTCCCAGTACTTATGAGGGTCGGCGTCACGGTTAGGCTTGAGCTGTTCCTCGAAGAAACCGTCCATCAGCGGCACATCCACCGCGTTGGACTCGGCCAGGATACGGGCGGTCAGCAGGTAGACCTGCGGGGTCTCGTCCATGTGCAGGGTGATCCACTCGTTGTGGGCGCGGGTCGGGAAGTAGGCGCTGTAGATTTTCTTGCCAAGAGCGAGCACTGCCTCGTCCAGATGCGTGCCGTCGGAGTTGCGGATGGCGTCCGCACCCCACAATTCGGCGAGTTCCTTGGTCTTTTCGGCAAAATTCTCTTCACTGGGCAGCGTGAAGCGGCCGGTGCTGGTCATGAGTGCTCCTTTGTGGGGTTGGTCATCAAAAAAACTACAAAGCGACGAATTCGTCGCATACAAAATGACCGGCGTCATCGCGGGCCCTGGGACCCTGACTGCGTAGATCCTTGACGCTTACGGTGACGCCGGACGATTGGAATCGTGTCACTGAATATGGGAGGGACGTTGCCCGGCACCGGAAGGAGTGACACGACATGCCGGGCAGCGGATTGGTTAGCCCTTGACGGCACCGGCGGCGAGGCCGGACTGCCAGTAGCGCTGGAGGCCGAGGAACAGCACGATCACGGGCAGCACGCCGAGCAACGCACCCATCATCAGGGCGCCGCGATCGGTGAACGTGGACAGCGAGACCATGCCGTACAGACCGAGGGTCACGGGCTTCAAGGTGTCGGAAGACACCATCATCAACGGCAGCAGGAAGTTGTTCCACGTGGCCACGAACAGGAACAGGAAAATCGTCACCATGGCCGGGGCCAGGAGCCTCAGCACGATGGTGAAGAAGATCCTCGCCTCGCTCGCGCCGTCGATGCGGGCGGCTTCAAGCAGTTCGTCCGGCACCGAACTCTGTGCGTACGTGCGGCCCAGGAAGAAGCCGAACGGCGAAACGCAGCACGGGATGATGATCGAGAGCATAGTGTTGGTCAGGTGCAACGTGTGGAAGATCGAGTACATCGGGATGGTCAGCAGGGCGGACGGCATGAGCATGCAGGCCATAATGATGCCGATGGCCGCGTTCTTGCCGCGGAAGTTGAATTTTGCGGTGGCGTAGCCAGCCATCACAGACACGATGGTGCCGATCAATGCCGAGACGCCCGAGTAGATCAGGGAGTTCAGCACCCAGCGCCAGAAGTTGCCACGAGTCCAGCCAAGCAGCTTGGAATAGTTAGTGGCGATGGCATTGGGCAGCTGGTCAAGCGGCACAGCAAACCACATGCCGTTGCTACCGGTCATCTGGGCCGGCGTCTTGGTGGACGCGATGATGGCCCAGTAAATCGGGAACAGGAAGTAGATCAACACCAGTACCAGCAGCACCACAGTGAAGGTCTTCACGGCCGCGGACGGTCGCATGGAGCGAGGCAAATCGTGTTGCGCAGCCTGACGCTGCTTTTCGAGCTTGCGCTCGGCCTTTTTGCGGGCGCGTGCTTCAACGGTTGCGGAGCTCATTACTCGTTCACCTTCCTTTCGGCCAAGGTGTACAGCACGGCAAGCACACCTGCGATCAGAGCCATGACAATGGCGATGGCCGAGGCCGGACCGTCACCAGACGGGGTAATGGTGCCCTGAGAAGTGTTCATGGCCATCATCATCGGTGTATACGACTTGGAAATACCCGGATCAGCCGTAGACATGATCTGCGGTTCGTTGAACAGCTGAATGGTGCCGACGATGGAAAGCAGCATGGCCAGCAGGGCCGCGCCACGCACGTTCGGCAGCTTGATCTTCGTGGCAATCTGCCAACCATTGGCGCCGTCGATACGGGCGGCCTCATAGAGGTCATGCGGGATGGCCTGCAGTGCGGCAAGGAAAATCAGCATGTTGTAGCCGGTGAAGGTCCATGTGGTGATGTTGGCCATCGAGCCGAGCACGATGTTCTTGTTGAAGAAGTCCACATTGACGCCGATGGCGGCAAGTCCCTTGACGATCGGCGAGATTTGGCCGTTGTACAGGTAGACCCAGATAATCGAGGCCACGACGCCGGGGATGGCGTAGGGCAGGAAGTAGCCCAGACGGAAACCGGTGACATGCTTGACCACGAACGAGTCGATGACGATGGCCAACGCCAGTGCGGCGATGATCATGATCGGCACCTGAATCAGGGTGTAGATCAGCACCCTGCCGACGCCGGACCAGAAGTTGCCGGAAGTAATAGCATACTGGAAGTTCTGGAATCCTACGAATTTATTGACCAGCTCGCCACCGCCGTATGCGCCACCGCCCTCGGTGACCTGACGGAAGAAGCTGGAATAGATGGCCCAGATGATGGGCAAGATGAACACGAAAGTGAACAGGACGGCGAACGGTGCCATGAACGCCCAGCCGGTGCGGTTCTCGCGCTTCTGAGCGCCGGACCGCTTCGGCTTGGCGGCGGCACGCCTAGGTGCTTTGCCCTTCGCCTGAGTAGTGGATGCAGTCATAATACAAAACCTGTCTTTGCAAAGAACAGTAAAACAAATGACAAGGGCCACAGCGCCCCTGCAGCAATACCCCCAAACAATACGGAAGGCCGGAGTATGTGCCCCGGCCTTTCGCTATGGTGATGCGAGGCATCGAAGGTCTTGGACGGCCGGCTATTTCAAGCCGGCCCGTTGACAAGACCTAGTGAGGTCACTCCTTGACGGACAGACCGAGGTTCTTCAGCGTATCCACCGAGGTCTTCTGAGCGGTGTCGAACACATCCGAAACCTTGGCAGAACCATCGGCAGCCTTGGCGGCGGTCTGTTTCATTGCAGCGCCGACTGCGGAGAAGCCAGGCATGTAGGTGAAGTCACCCATGTTGTCGTTCGCGGTCTTGAACTCAGCCATGACATCCTGTCCGCTGAAGTAGTCGGACCACTTCTGCGGGGTCTTGGCATCCGCGGTGGTGGCGGCCACGACAAGGCCCTGGGAGACAAGGTCATCAACCTGGGTGTTGAACCAGTCAAGGAACTCCATGGCTTCGGCCGGGTGCTTGGAACCCTTGAGCACGGCCACACCGGAACCACCATTGGCGCCGGTCTTGGTGCCATTGCCGAACCAGTCACCGAGCTGGGTGACCTTCCACTCACCAGCACCAGTGCCACCGGCGGAATCGATGAACAGTGGGGCTTCCCAAGCGGCGGCCACGGTGCCGATCAGCTGACCGGACTGGATGGAGTTATCAAACGATGCATCCCAACGCGGGTTGGTGAGGGCGGCCTTGTTGTCGATCAGCTGCTGGTAGACATCGGCCACGGCCTTGGAGCCCTTAGTCTGGGTGTTGACAACCCAGGAGTTGCCGTCGACCTTGTACCACGGACCGGAAGCGCCGGCCTGGCCGGACATCATCATCATGGCCTCATCAGGTGTGAAGGTCATGATGTACTTGCCTTGGGCAGCGGTCTTCTTGGCGGTCTCAATGAGCTCGTCAGCGGTCTTCGGCACGGTGATGCCGAGCTTCTCAAATTCAGCGGCGTTGTAGAAGTAAGTCAGCGGGCCGGTGTCCTGCGGCAGACCGTAGGTCTTGCCGTCCACCTGCATCAGTGCGAACGGGCCGGAGGCGAAATCGTCCTTGTACTTGGCGGCCTCATCGGTGACATCCTGCAGAAGGCCCTTGGTGAAGACCTCAGGAACCTCGGCGTAACCGACCTGAGCCAGATCCGGCGCATTGCCAGCCTTGACGTCGGTCTCGAGCTTCTTGATCATGTCGGCGGCATTGCCATCGAACTTGGTGGCCTTGACCTGAATGTTCGGGTGCTCCTTGTTCCACTTGGCCACAATGTCGTTGACCAAGGTCATGCCTTCGGAATCGGGCAGACGATGCATATAGGTGATGTTGACCACACCGCCATCGCTGCCGGACTTCGTGTCGCCGGCAGTGTCGCTGCCGCCGCAACCGGCCAAACCAATACCCATTGCTGCTACCGCGGCAAGAGCAGCCACGATGCGCTTGTTGTGCGATACCATATCTCTACTCCTTCCTAGTGAAATCATCACCTCAGCGTGATGACTGATTGCTAATTTAGGCCTTTGCTCTTTTATTGTCAACTTAGCTAACAATTACCGCGCGTCCCGTTGAGGTGAGTGGCATTAAACCGATTCGATGCTCGATTGTGCGGGTTTGTTCATTTCATTAACTCCCCTTACAAAGCAACGTACTTTTGGTACACCGGTAGACCTAATGAGATCCGGTAGACCTAATGAGATATTGGATAGCGGCAACAATCCAAGACGTTAGCTTGCAATCGTCCACCACAAATTGCAAGCACTTGCCAACATTATCGGTTTTCAGGTCGCCGGCGCGATACCCGACCAGGGGGCACCGCACCTTAATGAGACGCTACACGAGCAGTCTCAGCAACTGGTAGAGCTGCCACAGGCTACGCACGTTGAAGTGCGTGCCGTCAACCGTGGCGTTCGCCTCGCCATCGCCCATATGGACGATCACGGTGCGCCCGTTCACGGTCAGACTACCGTGCATCGTGATATGATTCATCTTGCAACCTTGTTGATTAAAGGCGCAAGCCGGTAATCAACGCAAAGGCCCGATGCTGCAAACGTCGGGCCTTTTCTTATCGGCTCACGCCGATCGGCCCGTCATATCAACGGGGACACCGCATGTTACGGCATCACAAACCAATATATCAGCACCCCGGCGGCAATCAAGAAGACAGGTTCCAGAAAAAGAAAAAAGGGCCTGGGCATGTTGCCCAGGCCTCGGTTCGCGGACAGGGCGAGATTCGAACTCGCGGAGGGTTGCCCCTCAACGGTTTTCAAGACCGTCTCTTTAGGCCGCTCAGACACCTGTCCTGATGCGCGTTCACACGCGCAAGTATTCATTATACAGAAGGGAGGGATGTTGATATTCGGCAGTGCGGTCGGTCTTGGATTCGCCTGCTGGCTATCAGCGATCTCTCCCTCAGTAATCTCTCCCTCAGTCAGCTACGCTGACAGCTCCCTCATCAGAGGGAGCTAAAGCACGATGAGACTCAGGCCTCCCACTTCGTGGGCTCGATAACTTCCTTGCCGCCCATGTAGGCGCGCATGGCCTTCGGGATCTCGATGGAGCCGTCCTTCTGCTGGTGGTTCTCCATGATGGCGACCAGCCAACGGGTGGTGGCCAACGTGCCGTTCAGGGTGGAGACCGGGCGGGTGCCGCCGTCTTCCATACGCTCGCGGATGTTCAGGCGGCGAGCCTGGTACTCGGTGCAGTTCGAGGTGGAGGTGAGCTCGCGGTAACGGCCCTGGGTCGGCACCCAAGCCTCGCAGTCGAACTTACGGGCGGCGGAGGAACCGAGGTCGCCGGCGGCGGTATCGATGATGCGGTACGGCACCTCGACCTTGCCGAGCATTTCCTGCTCCATGGCCAGCAGGTGCTCATGCTCCTTGTAGGAGTCCTCCTGCTTGGCGTAAACGAACATCTCCACCTTGTCGAACTGGTGCACGCGGATGATGCCGGAAGTATCCTTGCCTGCGGCACCGGCCTCGCGGCGGTAGCAGGAGGACCAACCGCAGTAGCGCAGCGGGCCGTTGCCGAGGTCGAGGATCTCGTTCTCGTGCATGCCGGCGAGCGCCACTTCGGAAGTGCCGACCAGGTACTGGTCATCGGGCTCGCGCAGACGGTAGATCTCGTCGGCGTGGGAGTTCAGGAAGCCGGTGCCGCGCATGACCTCGGGGCGCACGAGCGTCGGGGTGATGGCCAGCGTGAAGCCGTGCTCTTCGGCCTGGTCCACGGCCATGGTGAGCATGGCAATCTGCATGCGGGCCACCTGGCCACGCAGGAAATAGAAGCGGGAGCCGCCGACCTTGACGCCGCGGCGCATGTCGATGCCGGCCACGCCGGTGCCGAGGGTCAGGTGGTCCTTGGGCTCGAAGCCTTCGGCCGCGAAGTCGCGAATCTGGCCAACCTTCTTGACGACCACGTAGTCATCCTCGCCGCCTTCGGGAGCTTCGGGCTCCACGATGTTGGAGAGCTTCCACATGGCGGTGGTGTATTCCTCGGCTGCGGAATCGGCCTTGGACTTGTATTCGGAGACCTTCTGGGACAGTTCCTTGGTTTCGGCGATGAGCTTGGCCTTCTCGTCCGCCGGGGCGGAGGCGACCTTCTTGCCGATTTCCTTCTGCTGGGCGCGAGCCTCTTCGAAGGCCTTCAGCGCCTCACGACGTGCGGTGTCGGAGGAGAGCACTTCGTCGACGAGCTCCACGGACTCGCCGCGCTTGCGCTGGGATTCCTTGACGATATCGGTGTGTTCACGGATGAATTGAATATCAAGCATGGGCACCAGACTAGCCGCGTAAGCAGACACCGACAATGGCCGAATGCGCGGGAGTCACGCGGAAATCACAGGGAAGCCCGGGAAAGTCCGCGGACGGGTCCACCCGGCCAATTTCGTCAGATGAGACGCGATTGAACCATAATCACGCCCCACGGGGCTGTTGCGTGCAGGAAATGTTCACGTACGGCGCACCATGGCCGCAAACGACCTCCCCACCGATAACAATAGGAGCCATGCCTCAGCCTGCCCTCACCGTGTTTCTGATCATCGCCGCAATCGCCATTGTGGTGGTGCTCATCGCCGTCATCGTCATCGCCCTGCGCGCGCAGCGCCGCCGCAAGCTGGCTCAGACGCTGGAGAAGCGCCGGGACGACGAGGTGCAGTACGCCTTCATCGTGAATCCGTCCAAACCGCAGGCCGAAGCCCGCAGGCTGCATATCCAGAGGTTCTGCGAGGCCAAGGGGCTCAATCGCATCCGCTTCTACGACACCCAGCTTGACAAGGACGGCAGGGTCTGCGCGCTTGAGGCGCTGGAGGACGGCGCCGACGTGGTGATCGCGGTCGGCGGCGACGGCACGGTGCGCACGGTGGCGAGCGCCGTCTCCGGCACCGGCCATGCGCTGGGCATCATCCCCATCGGCACCGGCAACCTGTTTGCCCGCAATATGGGCGTTCCCGTGGACGATATCGACGCCGCGCTGACCGTGGCCACCTCCCACGGCTCCCGCCTGGTGGACATGGGCCGTCTCACCCTGCTCGACCACCCGGAGGACGACCACGGCCACGCCTTCCTCATCATCGCCGGCATCGGCTTCGATGCGGCCATGATCGACGACACCAACCCCGAGCTCAAGGCGAACATCAGCTGGCTCGCCTACTTCGTGGGCGGCGTGAAGAACCTGTTCGCGCCGAAGTTCCGCGGCACGCTGACAGTCACCAGCGCCGACGGCTCGACCCACACCATCAAGAATCTCGATTTCCGCACGGTGATGGCCGGCAACTGCGGCCAGATTCCCATGTTCTCGCTGATGCCGGCGGCATCCTATGACGATGGTCTGCTGGACTTCGAAATCATCGACACCACCGGCGGCATCCTCGGCTGGGCCAACCTGTTCGGCGACGTGGTGCACCAGACGATCATCGGCAAGCCCGAACAGAACCCGCTGTCCACGAACTCGACCATCGAACAGGTTCAGGGCGTCAGTGCCGAAATCACATTGGAAAAGCCGGCCAAAGCGCAGGTGGACGGCGACATGCTACCGGAGACCAAACATATTCGTTTCTCAGTGGATCATCGCGCGCTGATCGTGCGCGTACCCGACGCCTCCGCGCTGGAAAAGACCGCACAGGCCGCTGCCTCAAACGCCACCTCGGATTTCGCCGAAATGACCGGCACGCTCGAGCCGATTCGCTGATCCGCTACGATGCGTGGCCGGTGACTCGGGCGACGTGCATTGCCAGATAGGCGGTTTCGTCGTCGCTGATATCCGTGTCGAGGCGCAGTTCGAGCAGGGAGGCGATGGTTCGCGCGCATCGTAGCGCGGCGGGATAGGACTCACGAATCACCTTCATCACCGGTGCCGGCTCATCCGTCAGTTGCTGGTGCTGGTGGATGCGTACGAACAGGTAACGCAGATGGGTGATGAACCTGCCCACATTCACGGAACTGCGGTCCAACGTGATGCCGTAGCTGTGGTCGATAATGTCAAGCAGTTGCTGGATCACGCCCGTCATCGTATACGTATAGGACAGGTCGCCGGTGGCGAAGCCGGCGTTGACCAGATGCATGGCAAGCGCGGTGGCCTCGCCGTCCGGCAGCGTGACGTCGAGCCGCGCATTGAGCGATGCGAGCATCGCACGCCCCTGCGCGTATTCCTGCGGGTACAGGTTGCTCACCTCGCCGAGCAGCGGGTAGGTAATGTCGATGCCGCGCCGCACCCGCTCCACCGCATTCGCCACGTGATCCGACAAGGCCATGACCAGCGTGGTGCTGCCGGTCTCACGCTCCCCCAGTCCGGCTTCCTGCATGGATTCGACGACCACGCGGATGATTTCGGGCGGAATGTCCGCCAGCATCTGCGCCAGATGGTCCGGGTCACGCCCGTCCGACGGCACGAAGGTGCGCACGACTTTCGACTCGTCGACCGTCTGCCCCGGCTTGGCCTGGAACCCCAGTCCACGGCCGGTGAGAATCACCTCACCGCCGTCGCCGCCTTTGGCGAGCACGACGTTGTTGTTGAACACTCGCAGTATTTCCATGGCATCCTTTCGCAACGTCATTGTTCCACATCGATGATCGGGCTGCCGGCTGATACGGTTTTGCAGTCACCGCCGTTGTTGTCGCCGCTACCGTCGCCGATCAACGGCGTGACCACGGTCAGTTCAGCGGCGTTGACCACCGTCACCACCACCACAACGCTGTGCCCGGCCGCCGCGACTTTGCCGAAATCCACGGTGGCCAGTGGCTCTCCCGCCGCGATCCGCTCGCCTTTAGCCACGACCACAGCGAATCCCTCGCCATCCATATCGACGGTGTCAATGCCGATATGAACCAGCACCTCGATGCCGCCATCGGTTTTAATGCCGAAGGCATGGCCGGTTCGGGCCACGGTTTTCAGCATGCCACTGACCGGTGCGAGCACGGCTGTCTCACCGGTCGTCTCCGGCACGACGCCTACACCCTCCCCCAGCGCGCGGGAGGCGAACACCGGATCGCCAGTCGCTTCCAGATTCATCAACCGGCCGGCGACCGGCGACAAGATGGCGTTGGAGTCAAGAGCCCGATCAGGGGCAGCCCGCGATGGAGAATCTTCCGCAGACTCCACATCCGACACGGTCGTGTCAATCCCCCTCGCCATATCCTGCGGGCGTGCGTTCTCGCCCGCCGAGACCATCTGCGCCTCCGTGGCGCGCGGCGGCGTACGGTACCCGAACAGCACCGTCAGCACCATCGCCATTACAAACGCAACGGCGATGGACAGCGCGTACACCCACATCCGATCGAACACCGGAATCGTCAGCAACGAGGAGAAGGCGAATGCCGTAGTCGTAACGCCCCGGACCATCTGGCCGGATGGCAGCACGGACGGGAACAGCCAGCCGAACACCGCGCTGGTCACTCCGCCGGCCGCGCAGCCGGCGAGCAGCCAGCGGTAGACGCGGCGGTGATGCAGATGGATGCCGTACAGGCTCAGTTCCGAAACGCCACCCAGCAATCCCGCGAGCAACGCCCCCACCGCGGTCTGCCGCATGGCCGAATCCTTGCCGCGTACGGCCAGCACGAGTACGCCGGCGGTGGCACCGAAGCAGGCGAAGTTCCATACACCCATCGGACCTTGGACGAAGTCGTAGCCGAGCGTCTGAATGTTCATCAGTATCAGGGCGTTCAACGGCCAGTGCAGACCGAGCGGCACGAGAAACGGGTAGAGCATCGGGATGATGAGCGCGAACAGGAATGGCACGTGCGCGTTAAGCCATGCTGTGGCCGCTCCCAGCCCGCTGCCGAGCCATATTCCCAGAGGCCCGATAACCAGTATGGTGAGCGCAAAAACGACGACCAGTGAGAGGAATGGCACGAACACCAGCTGTACGCTGTCGGGAATGACGCGCTTCAGCCCGCGGTAGACCACGGCGAGCACGGCGGCCATGAGCAATGGTACGAAGATGTTGCCACTGTAGTCGTTGAGTTGAATCGGTATGCCGAACGCCGACACGGTGCAGGTTTCGGTGCCGAATGTGGCGGTGGCCGAGCATTGAATCTCCCCGGAGAGAGCGCTGGATACGGACGTCCCGGACATTCCGGACATCACGCCAGTAAGCTGCGGGGTCATAAGCGCGGCCATAATCGCACCGCCGAGCCAAGGGTCGACGTCCAGTTTCTTGGCCGCATTGTAAGCGATCATAATCGGCAGAACGGTGAACACACCCTCCCAAATCGCCTTGAGTAGTATCCAACCGGTGGACGTCTCGCCATCAGGCACAATGCCGAGTGCAACGATCACGTTGACGATGGCGATGACCAGCGAGGCACCGAGTAGCACGCCCAGAATCGGGCGGAACGAGTCGGACAGGTAGTCGAAAAACGCGGCAGCCCGGGCACGGGCGGCACTGCCCCACTCGCGGACGGTACGAGGCGTGAAGTGACGGGATGTATTGGATGGGCCGCAACTTTGTTCGGCGTCGGTGGCAGTATCGCGCGATGGTGCGGCATCGTCGGAAAGGTACGGCGCGGACTGCGCGGGTTGCGTGGGCTGTGTGGATTGCGCTGACTGCGCGGGCTGCGCTGGCTGAGTGGGCTGCATTGACTGAGTGGGTTGCGTTGACTGCGACGCTGACTGCATCACTGCCGATGGCAATTGCGCTGCCGGCATCAATCGCGCCGTCCGCAGCCGAACGATCTGCTCGTACACCGAGGCGACCGCTCCGCCGATGATGACCTGATAACGATTGCCGGCTCGCGGGAATGCACCGAGGACTCCGGGGATGGATTCAAGACCGTGCTGGTTGACATGGCCGGCATCGGCCAGTTCGAAGTGCAGTCGCGTGGCGCAATGGGTCAGGCTGGTAATGTTCGCGGGGCCGCCGACGGCATCGACGATGCGCGCCGCAATCACTGCAGGCGTTGCGTTCGATGCGTTCGCCACGGTTCCTCCTTGCTGCCGTATGCCACTGTGTTCCATTATCGGCGCTGGGTGCCCCAAAAGCACGGCAATGCCGGCAAAGCATCGCGAAACGGCAACTATGCGCTACGGTGCTCCGCGATGGTGTCCCGCCATAATGTTCCGCGATGATGCTTCGCCACACCCGTTCTCCGTATTTGCCGCAGCGCCCATTCCGACATCATTCCACCATGCAGAATCCTGCAATCGTTGTCAAAAATCATCGTTTTTGCTGCCTATTCGGAGTGTCGCGACTGCGGAAGTCGTATTCTATCTTTCACACACGTTGCGTAGCAGGGTTGTTACTCAAAACGAGGCAAGACCTGGAGCGACGTGGAATTTGCGTATCGTAATATGCGAATTCCACGTTGTTCCAGGTCTTTTTTTGTTTTCGGGCGACTTCAGACAATCGAAGCCTGACCTTGCACGCGGCAGAGGGGCCACGCAACAGGCGCGGTCCGTCAACGGCGAAAGGACAAGGCAATGACGACGACAACGGCATCACCCGTATCGAAACAGACGGCATCCGCGGCGCAGGAAACCAGCGCAACCGGGGCGGCGGCCACCGCAATCGAAACCATCGAAACCGGCGTGGCCGGAGTGGCGGGCGCGGCCACAAACGCGGCAGCCAACGCAATCGAGGACCTCGAAGCCGCCGAATCGCACGGCTTCTCCACGCGCTTCCCGCTCAACAGCGCATTCATCTTCACCTTCGGCGCGCTCGGCGGCATGCTGTTCGGTTTCGACACCGGCATCATCTCCGGCGCCTCCCCGCTTATCGAATCGGACTTCGGCCTGAGCGTCTCTCAGACCGGTTTCATCACCTCCTCGGTGCTGATCGGCTCGTGCGCAGGCGCGCTGTCGATCGGCGCACTGTCTGACCGGTTCGGCCGCAAGAAGCTGCTCATCGTCTCCGCGCTGCTGTTCCTGCTCGGCTCAGGCCTGTGCGCCTCCTCCACCGGATTCGCGATGATGGTGTGCGCCCGCATCATCCTGGGTCTCGCCGTCGGCGCGGCCTCCGCCCTGACCCCGGCGTACTTGGCCGAACTGGCGCCGAAGGAGCGTCGCGGCTCACTGTCCACGCTGTTCCAGCTCATGGTCACCTTCGGCATTCTGCTGGCCTACGCCTCCAACCTCGGATTCCTGAACCACAACCTCTTCGGCATCCGCGACTGGCGCTGGATGCTCGGTTCGGCGCTGGTGCCGGCCGCCTTGTTGCTGCTCGGCGGCCTGTTGCTGCCCGAATCCCCGCGTTATCTGGTGAACAAGGGCGACACCCGCAACGCCTTCAAAGTGCTTACGCTGATTCGCAAGGACGTGGATCAGACCCAGGTGCAGATTGAGCTGGACGAAATCAAGGCCGTGGCCGCACAGGACACCAAGGGTGGTGTGCGCGAACTGTTCCGTATCGCTCGTCCGGCGCTGGTGGCCGCCATCGGTATCATGCTGTTCCAGCAGCTCGTGGGCATCAACTCGGTGATCTACTTCCTGCCGCAGGTGTTCATCAAGGGCTTCGGCTTCCCTGAAGGCGACGCAATCTGGGTGTCGGTGGGCATCGGCGTGGTGAACTTCGTGAGCACCATCGTGGCCACGCTTATCATGGATCGTTTCCCGCGCAAGGGCGTGCTGATCTTCGGTTCCATCGTGATGACCGTTTCGCTCGCAGTGCTCGCCGTGATGAACTTCGTGGGCGACGTGGCCGTGCTGGCCGTGCCGACGATGATTCTCATCGCTTTCTATATCCTCGGCTTTGCGGTCTCGTGGGGCCCGATCGCCTGGGTGCTTATCGGCGAGATCTTCCCGCTGAGCGTGCGCGGCATCGGCTCCTCCTTCGGCTCGGCGGCGAACTGGCTGGGCAACTTCATCGTCTCCCAGTTCTTCCTCGTGCTGCTCGATGCGTTCGGCAACAATGTGGGCGGCCCGTTCGCGATTTTCGGCGTGTTCTCGGCCCTGTCCATCCCGTTCGTGCTGCGCTTGGTGCCCGAGACCAAGGGCAAGTCGCTGGAGGAAATCGAGAAGGAAATGACCAAGCGCTAGACAACCGGCACACGATTCGCACAAAAGTTGACAACTCTTAACATAATCGTACCCAACGTGGCGAAAAAACGTGGCAGAATAGGGAACATGGTAGCAAACAATGCGGGTCAGCCCGCCACCCCAGCAGATCTGATTAATGTCGATGAGGTTATCGGCAAGTACTATGACCTCGTCCCCGATCCCGAAGTCCCCGAGCAGCGTGTCATCTTCGGCACCTCCGGTCACCGCGGATCGTCCCTGAAGACCTCGTTCAACGAGGCCCACATCATCGCCATCTCCCAGGCCATCGCCGAATACCGCAAGAAGGCCGGCGTCACCGGCCCGCTGTACCTCGGCTCCGACACCCACGCGCTGTCCGGCCCGGCCAAGAAGACCGCTATCGAGGTGCTCGTCGCCAACGGCGTGCACGTACACGTCGATTCCCGTGACGACTTCGTGCCCACCCCGGTGGTCTCCCAGGCCATCCTGACCCACAACCGTGCGGCCGACGGCACCCAGCGCTTCGAGGGCGAGGGCCTCGCCGACGGCATCGTCGTCACGCCGTCCCACAACCCGCCCACCGACGGTGGCTTCAAGTACGACCCCGTCACCGGCGGCCCGGCTCCGGCCGAGACCACCAATGCCATCGCCGCTCGCGCCAACGAGCTGCTCGGCGACTTCAAGTCCATCAAGCGTGTGCCCTACGAGGAGGCCATCAAGTCCGAGTACGTCGAGGGCTTCGACTTCCGCGAGCACTACGTGGACGACCTGGAGAACGTCATCGACTTCGACGTGATCCGCAACTCCGGCGTGCGCCTGGGCATCGACCCGCTCGGCGGCGCTTCCGTGAACTACTGGCCGCTCATCAACGAGAAGTACGGCCTGAACATCGGCGTGGTGCGTCCTGAGGTCGACCCGACCTGGCGCTTCATGACCATCGACCACGACGGCAAGATCCGCATGGACCCGTCTTCCCCGTACGCCATGAAGGGCCTGGTCGACGAGCTCAACGCCGGCGCTTGGGACAAGTACGATCTGGTCGGCGGCACCGATCCGGACGCCGACCGTCACGGCATCGTATGCCCGAACTGGGGCGTGATGAACCCGAACCACTACATCGCCGTGTGCGTAGAGTACCTGTTCGGCGGCAACCGCCCGGGCTGGCCGGAAGGCGCCGGCATCGGCAAGACGCTGGTGTCCTCCTCCCTGATCGACCGCGTGGCCGCTTCCATCGACGCCAAGCTCGTTGAGGTTCCGGTCGGCTTCAAGTGGTTCGTGGACCCGCTGTTCAAGGGCGAAGTCGCCTTCGGCGGCGAAGAGAGCTCCGGCATGAGCTTCCTGCGCAAGGACGGCCGCGTGTGGACCACCGATAAGGATGGTCTGATCCCTGACCTGCTGGCTGCGGAAATCACCGCCAAGACCGGCAAGAACCCGGCCCAGCTGCATCAGGAGCAGGTCGATCGCTTTGGCGAAAGCTGGTACAAGCGAGTCGACACGCCGACCACCTTGGAGCAGAAGCAGAAGTTCGCCAAGCTCACCGGCGACGACGTCGAGGCCACCCAGCTGGCCGGCGAGGACATCACCGCCAAGCTCACCGAAGCCCCGGGCAACCACGCCAAGATCGGCGGTCTGAAGGTCACCACCAAGGACAACTGGTTCGCCGCCCGTCCGTCCGGCACCGAGAACATCTACAAGGTGTACGCCGAGTCCTTCGAATCCCCCGAAGCCCTCGACAAGGTGCTCGCCGAAGCCACCGAAGTCGTGGACAAGGCCTTGGCCGAGTGATCATTGGCGAATCGGCGTAATCCAGCCATTCGCCAATCATTCGCAAACTCACTGAGAAGCCCGCTTTCCTGAAAAAGGCGGGCTTCTCGCATATCCGCCCGACTACGAATCGCAACGAACACGAATCGTGCGATATGGCACGAAACGCCGAATTCTGGCATGACACGCACGCTATCACCCTCCTGCCGGCCCCGCTTCGCATTACGCTTGAATGATAACGACGCAACACTCAGTCCAGCGGTCCCCGCCAATCTTCATGGGAGGTGAACGATGCGCATCGCCATCGTCGAAGACCACGCCGCCGAACGCCAACTGATGGCCGTCATGTGCGCGGAATATTTCAAACGCACCCGCGATATCGGCGTGGAATGCGTGACCTTCGCCGATGCGGAATCCTTCATCAAAAGCTGGAAAGACGCCCGATACGACCTGCTGCTGCTCGACTGCTATCTGTCGGACGACGAAACCGCCACGCATGCGGCGACCGGACTTGATATCGCACGGACGTTGCGCAGACAAAACGACGATTGCCCGATCGTGTTCATCACGTCAAGCACTGATTTCGCCGTGCTCGGCTACGAGGTGCAGGCAAGCGGATATCTGTTGAAGCCCCTGAATCACGACGCGTTCCATGCGACCATGGACCGCGTCGCAGCGCAGCTCGACACGAAAACACCGGTCACTCATCTGAAAAAACATCAATCGACGGGCAATGCACAAAGCAGCACGGACGCCGCATGGCAGGTGGCGTTCGGCAATCCCGCCATCACCATGGACCGTCGCCTTATCGCCTACGCGCTTTCCAGCGCGCATTATGTGGAATTCACCTTCGCCGACGGCACCTGCGCGAAAATCCGCACCAACTTCTCCGATGTGGAACATCGTCTCACCGTATTCAGCAACTTCTACCGCACCGCGCGAGGAGTGCTCGTCAACTTCGACTACGTGTCAGGCATCAGCAACAATGAATTCGTGATGAAAGGCGGCAAGCACATTCCCATCACGAAAACCGCGGTGACCACCACCTGCAGAAAATACGCGGAATACACGTTCACCCGCATGAGAATGGAGGACTAGCCATGCTTGACGCACTCGCATCGATCGCGCCATCATGCATGTTCTTCGCCATCGGCGAGCAGCTAAACGCGCTAACGGGCCTGCTTCTCTGCCTGTACATGACCTGGCATCATATGGAGAATCCCAAGCGCGACGGCCTTATTCTCATGATTTCCGGCGTGATTGTCTTCTTCCTGTGCGGCATCGCATGTTGCCTCGCTCACGTCCCCTCGCTCTGGTCCGTGATTCCTTCGGCTCCGGTTGTGGTATTGGCTTTACGTAAGATGACGAATCTTCCTTGGGAGCAGCTTCTTTTCGTCGTTTCAACAGCCGCATATATCGTCGCGATCATTTATTACCTGTCTTTGGCCGTGGATTTAGCTGTTCTGAATGAGCAGTCCATGAATTTACGTGTCGGATGGCCGGGAATGATCAGTCTGCTGATTTTTGATTTGATTGCGGCGACTACACTTTTCCATCCGTTCCATCATTCATTTTCCGCAACATTCGATTCACCTTCCATCAGCAGGAATTTTTGGAGGGTCATCTGGCTTTTTCCGTTCATTTCCACAGCAATTGTGGTGTGGTGCATGCCCGCCGACAACGCATCGCTGCTCGACACCCGCGTGCTTAGCATCGCCTTCACCGTATCCATCGCATATTCCGGTTTCATGACCATGGCCTACTTCCTCATCTGGTATATGATCCAGCAGTCGGACCGACTGCGCGAAGCCAGCAAACGCGAACATTACGAAGCCATGCAGACCTTGCAGCTGCAGCATATGAACGAACGCATCAACGAAGCGAGGCAGATCAAGCACAATATCCGGCATCATATTCAGACGTTGCAGGCTCTCGCCGCGGCCGACGATATGCCCGGCATCACCTCGTATTTGGAGGAGATGGCCAATCATAGGCTGTTGCAGCCCATCCCCATGCAGTATTGCGAACATGCTTCGTTGAACGCGGTGCTGGTCTACTACTGTGACTGGATCCGCCATATAGGGGCTGAAGTCGACGTCAAAGCGTCGGTGCCGCAATATCTCAACATCAATAATGCCGAATTATGTTCCATGGTCGGCAATCTACTGGAAAATGCGTCTGAGGCCATTATGAAACAACAGGATGGGGAGAAAAAACTCAGGGTGCGCATCAAATATCACACTGGGCCGCCCGCATCACTGTTCATTGTGGTCGACAACACGCACGATTCCTCCATTATGCAGGTTGGCGACGCTTTCGCCTCAACCAAGCATGGGGGTGAAGGTTTGGGCACCGCCACCGTGCGCGAAACCGCGGAACGGCATCATGGCGCGACCTCGTTCGATTATGACGGCACGCTGTTCCGCGCTTCCGTCATGCTGTGTTTGGATGATTGAGATTCCCGTTCGACGTCGCCCGATCACAGTTCGCAGTTCACCACGTATGGCAGCGTCTCACGGCTTTCGTAGGGTAGAGATATGACGATTACGGTTTCTACAGACGGTTCCGCTTTAGGCAATCCGAATGGTCCGATGGGTTGGGGTTGGGCCGATCATGAGCTTGCCACAGGCGGCAAGCCGGGGCATCACCATGACAGCGACTGCGATGCCGGCGGAGCTACGAACGGCACCAATCAGATTGGCGAGCTGTGCGCGGTGCTGGAGGCGTTGCGCGCGCACCCCGGCTCCGAACCGTTGGTGATCGAAACCGATTCGCAGTATGCGATCAACTGTTCCACCACGTGGGTTCACGGCTGGAAGAAGAACGGCTGGAAGAACTCGCAGAAGAAGCCGGTAAAGAACGCGGATCTGATTCGCGCGATCGATGCCGAAATCTCCAAGCGCCCCGGACCGGTGAAATTCGTATGGGTCAAGGGTCATGCCGGCAATGCCGGCAATGAGAAGGTGGACGAGCTGGCGCGCACCTATGCGGGCGATTGCCGTTCGAAGATCCGTGAAGGATATCTTCCTTTGGAGGGTTGGCAGTCGCTGCTGGCTTCCGAATATTCGCAAGGTACCGATGTTCCCGATGATGCCCAAATGCTGCTTGACGGCAAAATCACTACGGACGAATACCATATGGGGCGCGGGCAAGGCAAGTCCGCTCAAGGATCGTTGGCCGATGATCTGATGGGCGCGGCCGATCCGGAGCCGCGTCCGCGTTCCATCGCCGATATGCTGGTGGAGCCGGAAGGCTATCCAGCGCCCGACGAGGCGACATTGCCGTTGACGTCCAACGAAATGTCGGTGGAATCCGACGACATGCTGGAACCGACCACCGCGCTTGATACGACCATGCCTGATGGCACGACGCCTGACGCCGAGGCACCGCGCAAATCGTATGCCGAAATGCTGCTCAAGCCGGACTGTTTTCCCCACGAGCATGACGAGCGGCAGCCAGCCGACGATGCACAGAACGAACAATCCGCGAATTCCTCGGAAAACACGCCGGCGCCAACGAGCGAATCAGCCGAATCCGCAAACGCGTCGGCGCCAACGAACGCCGTCGCCGACTTGCCGAAACTGCCGCATCGCGCCAGTCCTTCGGGATTGGCGGTGTCGGGCACCATTCGCTTCACTCCCCCGCCAAATTCCAGTCCGACGTTCGACGGCAAGCCACGCCTGATCCGCGGTTACATCGCGGTGGAAGGCTACGTGCAAGGCGACGGCACGCTCGTCCTCGACGAAGCGCCATTTGCAGTCAAGCACAACTAACGAGCCAGCACTTTCGACCTTAACGCCTCGAAAATGCGTGAAACATCCTGTGAAAACATTTGCTGACCACCAATGGCACACCTTCGTTCATGACATGTCCGCAAACGCACAAAAATCAACACATCCGATAATATGGAGACGGTCTTAACCCCATATCGAAGGAGGATCATGGACAAGGCACAGCAGGACGCATTGAAGAAGGCAGCCGGCATCGAAGCTGCCAAGCTGATTCAGAACGGCATGATCGCAGGTCTGGGCACCGGCTCGACCGTGCGTTTCCTGGTCGACGAGCTCGGCCGCCGCGTGCAGGAGGAAGGCTTGGAGTTCACCGGCGTGACCACCTCCCGCTGCACTCAGGAGCAGGCAGAAGGCTACGGCATCAAGATCGTCGACATCGATGACGTTGATCACATCGACGTGACCATCGACGGCGCCGACGAGGTGGACAAGAACTTCAACGGCATCAAGGGCGGCGGCGCTGCTCTGCTGTGGGAGAAGATCGTGGCCACCAACTCCAACAAGATCGTGTGGATCGTGGACGAGTCCAAGGTTGTGGACACCATCGGCAAGTTCCCGCTGCCGGTCGAGGTGATTCCGTTCGGCGCAGGCCAGGTCGTCAAGAAGTTCGAATCCCGCGGCTACAAGCCGGTGCTTCGCCTCGACGCCGAAGGCCAGCCGGTGCGCACCGACGAGAACAACTACGTGGTCGATCTGCACCTCGAATGCATCGAACACCCGGAGGCTCTGGCCGACGATCTCATCAACACCGTTGGCGTGGTGGAGCATGGCCTGTTCCTGCACATGGTGGACCAGGTCATCGTGGGCGATCCCAACGGTCCGCGCGTGCTCACCAACTCCAACAAGTGAGTTTGAAGTAGCGTAAGTTCCGCATTTTCCGCAGATTTTCGCGAACCTACACGAAACCATATGAGGCTGTGCGTTCAACTTCGAGCGCACAGCCTTCTTTTTGCATCTATTGATTTTCGATTCTCGTACTTTTCGTTTATTTCTTTGCAATATGCAAAAATCCCGCATACCTCAAGAAGACATACGGGATTTTGTTTAAGCGACGCTTCAACCGCGCCTGAAGACTACTTGCGCTGGTGGCGAGTCTTACGAAGCAGTTTACGATGCTTCTTCTTGCTCATGCGCTTGCGGCGCTTCTTGATGACCGAGCCCATCTCAGCCTCCGTTCTTAAACTCAAAGGGTAAAAGTTTGCAACTTGCCCAATACTACACTGCTTCGGGGGACTAACACACACAACCGCATTCATATGGTGGAAGCACGCACCTTTTTATCGGAAGATCAGGCAAACGCAGTCCGCATGGTCCACGGCTGAATCTTACGTGAATCATGCATGAATCATAGGATCGCACAACCAGCCGTAGGCAGTATCACAGCGGGAACTGCTGGTAGAAGCGCTGCACCGAATCCTTGGCTCCCGTGGCTTGGAACACCACGGTATCGTTGCGCCAGACCGCGATGGCCTTGGTTTCGTCGTCCGGATCGGTTTTGGCGCTATAGGCGCCGGTCGCTTCACCGGAAACCTTCACATTGCCGCCGCCCAGCTCCTTGCCGGTCATGGCACCGGTCAGATTGTCATACTGACTTTGCGCATCATCAGACTGAGACCATTGCGCCACTTTCAAGGTGATATCCTGACCGTCCTTGCCCGTGGAATACGTCAACGTGTACTCCTCGACCGGGGAAGCGCCGCTCCACGAAGTGCTGGCATCGGCCTTGGTGCGCGCGAAATTCAACACGGAATCAGGCATGGCCTTCAACAGTTCGCTGGCGTCATCCGGCAACGCCACAGCGTCAATGGACGGCGTGGTCGGCTCAGAGGCATCCTGCGACGCGCCCTGCGAGGTGGTGGTGCCCTGAGTGGACGCTTCATCGCCCTTGTTCAGAGCCCAGCCGGGCCAGATGAAAGCGGACACCAAGGCGAGCACGACCACCAAAGCGGCGGCAATGACAGCCACGATCAGTTTGCCATGAGAAGAGGAAGTTTGCGTAGTAGACATGGCTGTTATTCTTTCATATCCGTGAGACGCTCGAATCCAGAAACCGTGATCTCGCCATCATCCCGCACCAGCACCCCCTTAATATCTCCGAAAACGATTGTCCCAAAATATCCGTATTGTCGGCGATATGGCAAAGACGTCCTCGCAATTTGTATGTTCCGAATGCGGCTGGAGCGGCCCGAAGTGGCTCGGCCGCTGCCCTGAATGCGGCCAGTGGGGCACCATCGAGGAATTCCATGAGGCCCGTCCCTCCGCATCGTCACGCACCGCCGCTCCCGGACGCACATCGCGCACGCTATCGCATGCAGTGCCCGATTCCGCGGCGAAACCGATCACGGAAATCAGTACGGAAAACATTTCCAGAATCGACACTGGGTTCACGGAATTCAACCGCGTACTTGGCGGCGGCATCGTACCCGGTTCCGTCACGCTTATCGCGGGCGAACCGGGTATCGGCAAATCAACGCTGCTGCTGGAGACCGCAGGCAATGTTGCCCGTCTTTCCGCAGCACAGCCCGAACGCAACACGGTGCTCTATATTTCCGGTGAGGAATCGCAGGCGCAGGTGCGCATGAGGGCCTCGCGCATCGGCGCGGTCGAACCGAATCTGCTTCTGGCCGCCACCACCGACCTGTCGACCGCGCTGGGGCTTATCGAACAATGCAAGCCTGCGCTGGCCATCGTCGATTCCGCGCAAACCATCGTCTCGCAGGAAGTCGATGGCATCTCCGGAGGCTCGACTCAGGTGCGCGAAGTGGCGAGCGCGCTGATCGACACCGCCAAAACGCTTGATATTCCGGTATTGTTGGTCGGTCATGTCACCAAAGACGGGTCGATTGCCGGCCCGCGCACGTTGGAACATTTGGTTGATGTGGTCTGCCAGTTCGAAGGCGACACCGAAACCGCATTGCGTATGCTGCGCGCGGTGAAAAACCGTTTCGGCCCTACTGATGAGGTCGGCTGTTTCGATATGAGCGGCGAAGGCATCGAAGAGGTGACGGACCCGTCCGGACTGTTTCTTTCCTCGTCCAATTCCGCAGATCCCTCTCCGGTGGAGGGCACGTGCGTGACCTTCACGTTGGACGGTCATCGCAGTCTTCCCATCGAAGTGCAGTCGCTGGTCACCAAATCCGTACTGCCAACGCCACGACGTGCCGCGAACGGCGTCGACGCCAACCGCATCGCCATGCTGGTGGCGGTGCTATACAGGCATGGCAACGTCAATCTTTTGGCGAACGATCTGTATATTTCCACCATCGCCGGAGGCCAGGCGCGCGAGCCCGGATGCGATCTGGCGATCGTCGGCGCATTGGCGAGCGCCTCGAAATCGAAGGCGATCAGCCGCACCACATGTGCGATTGGCGAGATTTCGTTGACCGGACAGGTGCGTCCGGTGCCGCGATTGGAATACCGGTTGCGCGAAGCCGCCCGTCTTGGTTTCACCACCGCTGTAGTGCCGACATTACGTAGAGAAATCGCAATTCCCGGATTGTCGATCGTTCAGGTCGACACATTGCAGGATGCGCTTGGCGCCATGTTGCGATAATACACACCCTACATACCGTTTTCGCATGTATGCACGCGAAGCATATACATTATGTTATTTTTTTAACCTATACTAGTGGGGCTCTTACGTAAATGCTTACGTAAGAGTCCCACTATTTTTGAATACTGATACGTTTTTACTGGAAATATCAGCATTCATTAATCACTGTCATTATCGTGATTATTATTGCGATCATCGTTGTGATTAGCATCAGGCAGTAATTCGCTTGGTTTCCTCGACATTGCGCTTCAGCTCATCGATCAGATCCTGTGCGGAATCGAATTTGATTTGAGGACGCAGGAATCCTACGAATTCCACACGTACCTGGTGATCGTATAAATCAAGCCAATCGTCGGTGACGGCATAGGCTTCGACCACGCGATCGTTCATTCCGGTCACCTCGTTGAAGGTCGGCTTGGTGCCGATGGAAATCGCAGCAGGCCAACGATATGGCGAATGATCGGCAAGTCGCGCGTCCACGGAAGAGGAATCGAACTGCTGCGAAACACCTTCGGAAGCGCCCTGCGCACCATCGTCCGCCGTCTTCGCGCCCAGGTCCACGAGCCAACCGGCGTATACGCCGTCGACCGGCAGATAGCCTGCCACATTCTCGCTCAGATTCGCCGTGGGGAAGCCGATGGTGCGTCCACGTTCCTCGCCATGCACCACGGCGCCTTCCACGGCATGCGGATGTCCCAGAATCGCGTCGGCGTCTTTGATGCGCCCCTGGCCCAGCAGGTAGCGCACATTCGTGGAGCTCCACACGCGCACGGCCTTCGCCTGGTTTTTCTTGCTCCATGCGCGACGTTCCGCCTTGGACGCGCCTTCCAGCGGATCGGCCGGCTCACCATGGTCGGTGGGCATAACCGGCTTCGCATTGGCTGGCACGCGGGTTTCGCCCGGTCCACGATCGTCGACCACGTCAAGCTGGAACACGCCGGTGGCGAGCGCCAGATTCTCGATGGCCTTCACATCGCCGGCACGGTTCGCACCCATGGCCGCATCGGATCCGAGCACTAGCGCGCGCATGCCCAGCTTGCCCACCATTTGTCCGAGGAAGAATCGGTACGATTTCGCCGCGAACGCCAGCGTGTAACGCACGATGAGCGTGTAATCCACGCCCAGCTTGTTGATGGCGCGCAGACGCTCCTGCATGCTGGTGAGCGCCTGCGCGTCGATCATGCCCGCCGGCGGCTCCTGGCCACCGTTTTGCGCCGCGTAGCCGTGCACGAGCGCTGGGCGCGGATCGAACAGCACCACCACGGAGAAGGACTGTTCCTTCTTGGCGAGTTCCACCACGCGGCGAATCACCGCCTGATGGCCCTGATGCATGCCATCGAACGAACCGATGGTCACCACGGATTTCTTATCGTTGCTCAGCGTAGGCCAATCCACCATGCCGCTGGCATCAGGCGTGAGCGTGATTGTCTTCATCATGTCCTTCTTGTGTATGAATTCGTATCTGTAGTCTGATTGGATGGTTCAGTTGAATACCGCGACCGGTTTAGCCTCACCGCGTTTCGCACGTTCGAGGATGGCGACCAAATCGTTGGTTTCCTCAACGTACGCCGCCGTGGTCGTACGTATGTCATGCGCGATTCTGCGTCCGAAACGCAAGTCGGCCGCTTCCTGATCGCTCACGGCCAGCATATTCATGGAAGCCGCAGCGCTGGCCACGGGATCGAGCGCATGATCGAGCGCATGATCTGCATCGTCAAGCACTGCACGATTGCGCGTCACTTCCATGCCTTCACGATTGGTGAATGTTTTGGATTCAGCGTGGGCGCTCATGACGTTGGGCATATTCACTGAAAATCTGCCGACACGTGTGCGTCGCAGCATCGTCAGATGGCCTCCCAACCCGAGTTCCTCGCCCAGATCGCGTGCGAGCGCGCGAATGTAGGTACCTGCGGAACAGGTCACGGTCACGTCGAGTTCCATAACGGGCTGCATATCTTCATGCGGTGCAGTGTCGGCAATCCATCCATCTCCTGTCCTCTCGGCCACGACTGCGCCAGCAAGTTCCGTGCCGGCACGATCGCTATGCGTGTAGCCGTAACGCGCCTGCCGCACGTTGAACTCTTCGATGGTCACAGGACGTGCCTTAAGCTCCACATCCTTGCCTTCGCGCGCCAGATCATAGGCACGCTGGCCATTGACCTTAATGGCGGAGTAGACGTTCGGTACCTGTTCGATACGCCCGGTGAACCGTTCTGTGATCAGCTGTTCCACGGCTTGACGCGAAGGAAAGTTCACTGCCCGCTCCCCCGCCGGCAACAGCTCGCCTTCGGCATCGTCCGTAGTGGTGCGCTGTCCAAGGCGAATGGTGGCCTCGTACGTTTTGTTATGGTCGACAATGTAGTTGAGCAGTCGCGTGGCATTGCCGAAACCCACCACCAGCACGCCGGTGGCCATCGGGTCGAGCGTGCCAGCATGGCCGACACGCTTCATATGCAGGGCGCCGCGCACGGCCGCGACCACGTCATGGCTGGTGACCCCCTGCGGCTTGTCGATGACCAGCAGGCCGGAATGTTCAGGCTTCTTCGTCATCATCCCAATCTTCGACTTCGACGTCATCATCGTCGAAATCATCGTCGTCATCCTCTTCCGGATGCTTGTACGGATCGGCTTCGCCCGCATACTGGGCGGTTTCACGAGCCTTGGCGAGTTCTTCATCACGCTTGCGCGCGATGGCGAGAATGTCTTCGATCTCATGCGCCTCGCCCGGCACCTCGTCGAATACGAATTCGAGCTGCGGGGTCAAACGCAGACCGGCCTTGGTTCCCACGAGGGAACGCAGACGACCCTTGGCTTGGTTCAGTGCCTGCTGTGCACGGCGGCGTTCGCCCTGCTCATGGCCTTCACGGCCAAGCTGGGTCCAATAGACTTTGGCGATCTGCAGATCGTTGGTCACACGCACTTCGGTGATGGTCACGTTTGTGAGACGCTTATCGTGCAATTGCGCCTCCATGGAGGATGCGATCACACGTTGGATCAACGCCGCGATGCGTGCGGCGCGAGGATTGGTTCCTGCCATTGTTGTCCTTTAATCAGGTAAGTTCTGTTGTATTACGGAACGCCCGCAGCCGTATGTCAGCTGTGGGCGTTCCTTTCTTGTTATCGATTGCTGGTTCGAATCAATCGACTACTTGCGTTCGATTTCCTGCATTTCGAAGGTCTCGATGATATCGCCAAGCTCGATGTCGTTGAACGAACCGAGGTTGATACCCGCTTCGTAGCCTTCCTTGACGGAGTTGACATCGTCCTTGAAGCGACGCAGCGAGGAGATTTCGAGATCATTGACGGTGGCGATGCCGTTGCGCAGAATACGGCACTTCGTACCGCGCTTGACTTCGCCGTCCTGCACCATAACACCTGCGATATTGCCGAACTTGGAAGAACGGAAGATCTCGCGGATCTCGGAGTGGGACGTGACGACCTCTTCGAATTCCGGCTTGAGCATGCCCTTGAGGGATGCTTCGATGTCTTCGATGGCCTTGTAGATGATCGAGTAGTACTTGATTTCCACGCCTTCGCGTTCGGCCATATCCGCCACCTGACGGTTCGGACGAACGTTGAAGCCGATGATGACGGCCTTGTCGACGGTAGCCAAGTTGACATCGTTCTGGGTGATGGCACCGACACCGCGGTGGATCACCTGGATGCCGACCTCGTCGGACACCTCGATCTTCATCAAGGAATCTTCCAGAGCCTCGACGGAACCGGAGGAATCGCCCTTGATGACGATGTTGAGCATGTCGACCTCAGCCTTGGCGAACTGCTCCTTGAGGCTTTCGAGCGACACGACCTTACGACGCTTGGCCAGCTGGGCCGCACGCTCGGTGGCCTGACGCTTCTCGGCGATCTGACGTGCGGTACGGTCGTCGGAGGCCACCAGGAACAGATCGCCTGCTGTCGGCACGGAGGTCAAACCAAGCACCTGCACCGGAGTGGACGGCGTGGCTTCCTTCATATGGGTGCCGTTTTCGTCGAGCATGGCGCGGACACGGCCATACGACGTTCCCGCGACGATGGAATCGCCGATGTGCAGAGTACCGGACTGAACGAGCACGGTTGCCACGGCACCGCGACCCTTGTCGAGTCGGGCTTCCACGGTGGCACCGCGAGCGTCCATATCCGGGTTGGCACGCAGATCAAGTTCAGCGTCCGCGGTCAGTAGCACGGCTTCCAGCAGCTTGTCGACATTGGTGCCCTGCTTGGCGGAAATGTCGACGAACATGGTGTTGCCACCGTACTCTTCCGGAACGAGGCCGTACTCGGTAAGCTGGCCACGGACCTTGTCTGGGTTCGCGCCCGGCTTATCAATCTTGTTGACGGCCACCACGATCGGCACGTTGGCCGCCTGAGCGTGGTTGATGGCTTCCACGGTCTGCGGCATCACGCCGTCATCGGCCGCGACCACAAGGATCGCAACGTCGGTGAGTTCGGCGCCACGGGCACGCATGGCGGTGAAGGCTTCGTGGCCCGGGGTATCGAGGAACGTGATCTTACGCGGTTCGCCTTCGAGATCGACGGTCACCTGGTATGCACCGATACGCTGGGTAATGCCGCCGGCCTCACGTGCGATGACGTTGGTACGACGGATGGTGTCAAGCAGTCGGGTCTTACCATGATCGACATGGCCCATCACGGTGACGACCGGCGGACGCGGCTTCAGATCTTCATCTTCCTGAAGTTCTTCTTCGTCCAGATCGATGTCGAACTGCTGCAGCAGCTCCTTGTCTTCCTCTTCGGCGGACACGATCTTGATGTTCCAGCCGATTTCCTCGCCGAGGATCTGGAAGGTGGATTCGTCCAAGGACTGGGTTGCCGTGGCCATCTCACCAAGGTGGAACAGTACGGTGACCAGTGCCGCCGGATTGACGTTGATCTTCTCGGCCAGATCGGCAAGGGATGCGCCCTGACGCAGACGAACGGTCTGACCGTTGCCGGTAGGAATACGCACGCCGCCGATGACCGGGGCCTTCATCTCCTGGAATTCCTGACGCTTTGCCAGACGGTTCTTACGAGCCTTCGAGGACTTGCCGCCCTGACGACCGAACGCGCCTGCAGCACCGCCACGACCGCGACCGCCGCCGCGTGCCGGACCGTTGCTCGGAGCGCTGTTGCCGCCCTGGAAGCCGCCACCATTGGTATTGGCGCCGCCACCGAAACGGTTGCCACCACCTGCCGGACGCTGACCGCCGCCCTGACCCGGACGATGCTGGCCCCACTGACCCGGCTTCGCACCGGTGCCTTGGCCCGGACGACCACGGAAACCTCCACGCTGGCCGCCGCCCTGACCCGGACGGCCGCCGCGACGACCTTCGCCGTTGTTATTGTTGTTGGCGTTCGGACGGTTCATCGGATGCGGACGCGGAATGTCACCCGGAGTCGGGGTATGCATGCCCTGCTTGCGGCTGAACGGATTGTTACCCGGACGTGGGCCCGGAGTGTGCGGCTTCGCACCATTGGCGGCATTGTTGCCATTACCGCCCTGCGGAGCATTGGTATTGTTATTGTTGCGCTGTGCGCGAGGTCCCGGAACCGGAGCCGGCTTGCCGCCCTGACGGCGTTCGCCCTGCGGACGCGGAGCGTTGCCGTTGGCACGATTGCCATGCTGGCGGGAATCACCCGGACGAGGCATGCGCTGGCCGGGCTTCGGGGCTTCGGACTTGGACGCTGCAGGACGTGCCGGCTTTGGAGCGGCAGGCTTTGCCGCGGATGCCGCGGGAGCAGCCGGAGTGGCACGAGGCGCAGGAGTAGGCGAAGCTGCCGGGGCAGCCGGCTTCTTGGCCGGGACCGCAGGCTTCTTGGATTCGGATGCGTTGCCCTGCGCGTTGGAAGCGAAAGCATTCCTCAGCTTACGGGCAACCGGAGGTTCAACGGTAGACGATGCGGACTTCACGAATTCGCCCATCGCCTCAAGTTTGTTCAAAACAGTCTTGCTGTCAACGCCAAGTTCCTTGGCAAGTTCATATACGCGTGCTTTCGGCACTCAATTTCTCCTATCTTGGGCCGCGCGCATACGGGCGCGACCGCTACTGATTCACGGCGAGCTTGTTCCTTCTCATCGTGCAACCATGTTCGTGATACCTCGTCTTTTCCCTGGGCATGACGGCATGGCCGT
>ENA-OQDL01000073-OQDL01000073.1-human-gut-metagenome-genome-assembly--contig:-NODE-73-length-62376-cov-7.194397_pt1 | contig 62376 bp, 54 predicted proteins | sample MGYA00242782_ERZ504609 | MGnify/ENA primary metagenome ERZ504609 (study PRJEB26092, sample SAMD00036320) | human gut metagenome | host: Homo sapiens | study: EMG produced TPA metagenomics assembly of... | reverse complement strand
CTGACGCAGTGCAGGATGGACAAAATCTCATCATCGGTAAGCCCGGTAAAAAAGGGGCAGTTCCGCAGAACAGGCAGATATTTTGCATAAAGGCCCTCCTTGTTGGAATTCAAACATACAAGCCGCCTTTAGTATACTATATAAGGATGCAAATGCAAAAACACCCACAACAGGAGAGTATAGATATGATTCGGAAGATCATCCATATTGACGAAGAAAAATGCAACGGCTGCGGCTTGTGCGCAACCGCCTGCCACGAGGGAGCCATTGATATCATCAACGGCAAGGCAAAGCTGGTGCGGGAGAATTTCTGCGATGGCTTTGGCGACTGCCTGCCGGGCTGCCCTACCGGTGCCATCACCTTTGAAGAACGGGAAGCCCCCGCTTACGACGAGGCAGCGGTGCAGGAGAACAAAAGAAAAAGAAATTGCAGGAGAAGATGAAGCACCTCCACGAGGGTGGCTGCCCCGGCTCCCGGATGCGGATGCTGGAACAGCCGGAGGCTGCCGAAAGCGCAGCTGCTGCCTCTGTGCAGCCAGTCTCCCGCCTGCGCAACTGGCCGGTGCAGATCAAGCTGGCACCCATCCATGCGCCCTACTTTGCAGGCGCAAAGCTCCTGATTGCAGCGGACTGCACGGCATACGCCTACGCCAATTTCCATCAGGAATTTATGCGCGGCAAGGTGACCCTCATCGGCTGCCCGAAGCTGGACGCTGTGGATTACAGCGAAAAGCTGACCGAGATCCTGCGCAGCAACGACATCCAGAGTGTGACCATCCTCCGCATGGAGGTGCCCTGCTGCGGCGGCTTGGAGATGGCAGCGAAAAAGGCACTGCAGACCAGCGGAAAGTTCATTCCGTGGCAGGTGGTCACCATTTCCATTGACGGAAAAATTCTGGACTAAATGCGGCAACACAGATCGACCGAGTGTCTTTGACTTTGGGTTATTCCAAGGCGGTGCGGGCCGTACGCACAAGATACTCCATGGCCTCCACCGGGTACTGCCCGGCGGCGGTCTCCCCGGTGAGCATCACGCTGGAAGCGCCGTCTGCCACGGCGTTGTAGATGTCGCTGACCTCAGCGCGGGTGGGGACCGCCCGGCTGCACATACTGTCCAGCATCTGGGTCACCACCATAAAGGGCACCCCGGCAGACCGGCAGACCGCCGAAAGCTGTTTCTGGCACCGGGGCAGCTCCCACAGGGGCATGGCGTTGCCAAGGTCCCCGCGGGCAATGACCACTTCATCCACAAGGGGTAGGAACTCCGGCAGGGCCTGTACCCCCGCAAGGCTCTCGATCTTGGCAAAAATGCGGATCTGCCCGGCCCCGGCCTGTTTCAGCGCCCGGCGCAGGGTGCGGATGTCCTCAGCCCCCCGCACGAAGGGCAGCATCACCCCGGTAACGCCGCAGGCTCCCGCCAGCTGCAGGTTTTGCAGGTCCTCCTCCGTCAACGTGGGGGAGGCCACCGTCAGCCCCGGTGCCGCAAGGCTTTTGCGGCTTTGCAGGGTGCCGCCCCGCACCACGGTACACTGCAGGGCAGCGCCATCGGCTTCGGCCACCTGCACAAGGAGCCTGCCATCGTCCAGCAGGAGGTTCTGGCCCGGCTGGGCTGCATGCACCAGCGCCGCCGGGCAGGGGACACCCCCTTGCCCCAGCCGGAGGCTCTGGCCCGGTTCCAGCACAAGGGGCTGGGGCAGCGTGCCAATGCGCAGCTCCGGCCCCTGCAGGTCGATGAGCAGCTGGGGGATGCCCACGGCGTGGATGATATCCAGCCAGTCTTTGTGGGCCGAAAGGGGCCCGTGGGAAAGGTTCATGCGGATGCCCGTCATGCCAGCTTCCACCATGCGCTGCAAGGTCTCCAGCTGGGCACAGGCGGGGCCGATGGTACCATAAAATTCCAAAAAAATCACCCGGTTTCGTTTTTTCTTATTGTAACACGAAACGGGACCGTTGAAAAGTGCCAAATCAGGCGGCAACGAAAAAAAGGCGTGGCAGCCCGCCCCAAAGGGGAAAACGGGGAGAGCCAGAACCAAGAAATTGTTGCAAAAGTGTTATTTTTTCGTGAATATTAGCACTCTACTATTGACACTGCTAACGCATGGTGCTATAACAGTGGCGTGCTCAGGAGGAAGGGCAAAAGGAGAGCCGCAAGGCTCCCCGGAAAGCCTTTCCGAGTGGACGCTTCAGATTTTTTGCCCCGACCCGAACGCCGGGATTGGAGGAATGATTTATGCTTATGCCGACTGTTTTCCATGAAAACCTGTTCGATGATTTCTTCGATCCGTTCTGGAATGACGCTGCACTGGAACGTATGATGAACCGTGAGGCTCGTGATACCTTTGGTAAGCGCGGTGCAAACATGATGAAGACCGATGTCAAACAGACGGACAATGGCTACGAAGTAGCGGTTGACCTGCCGGGCTGCAAGAAGGAAGACGTTCAGATGGATCTGAACGACGGCTACCTGACCATTCAGGCAGCCCGCAGCCACAGCAATGACGAAAAGGATAAGAAGGGCCGCTATCTGCGGCGCGAATCCTTCTCCGGCACCTGCGCACGCAGTTTCTACGTGGGCGATGTGAAGAAGGAGGACATCCACGCAAAGTTCGAGGATGGTGTCCTGTACATCGAGCTGCCTGCTCCTCAGCAGACGAAGGCTTTGCCTGAGAACCCGAATCTGATTGCAATCGAGTAAAACGCCGGCCGTGTGCGCCAAGTCACACACGCACATAAAGTGGCCCCGGAGAGCTGCAACAAGCCCTCCGGGGCCGTTTTTGTTTCCTGGTATCTTTTCCGCAGAGAGAAATTATGGTATACTGAGAACGACAACTCGGAATTTATGAAATCGGAGGCATTGATATTATTATGTGGAATGAACTAGGAATCAGCGGTGGAACCGCAATCGTTATTTTAATTGCGCTGTATTTTGTTATCAAGTGGGCAGTGAAAAATGGTATTAAAGAAGCATACAGTGCTATCACCGGAAAGAAAACTGATGAAGACATCAAAAACGAAAAAGAACTGAAAGAGCTTGGAGCAGATCTGAAGATCAAGCTGTCCTGAACGAGTCCTCTGCCACGGGAGCCGGTCACCCTCTCTATTGACGGGAAAATTCTGAATTGAGGAAAGCGCTTTAACGCGGGATTTTTTATAAACCCCAAAGGGAGTTCTGTTCGGACGTTCGTCCGTAACGGAACTCCCTTTTTTGAAAGACACAATTTTTTAACATCCCTTTCCGTTTACACCCCGGCGAAAGAAGTGTATAATAAAATAATGTAATTGTGCGGCTGTGCATTGCGAAATGATGTGAGAAGGGAACCGATATCGATGAACCAAAACAAGCAAGCGCCCCGGCGGCGGATGACCCGGCGGGAGTGGAGGATCCGGCGCTGCCTGCGTCTGGCACGGAACTGGGCCGTGTTTCTGGCGGCCTGCGGCGCGGCTGTTGCCCTGATGACCAGCGGCATTTTATGGCTGCTGCCCAAGGCCCACGCCCTGATCGCGGGGCCGGAGGCCTTTGTGGCCAGAAATTACGATGGCACCGAATACCAGCTGAACCTTGCCGATGCCAGGCTGGTGCTGGTGAACGGGAATCTGCCGCTGGACGCAGAGCCGGCCCCGGCCCTTGCGGTGGCGGATGATGCCACAGGCCAGCAGCTGGAAGCGGAAGCCGCAGAGCAGTACCGCGCCATGGCGGCAGCTGCGGCGGCAGACGGTATCACGCTGGAACTGGTGACGGGCTATCAGGATGTTTCCGCACGGGAAGCGGCCTTTGATGCCCAGAAGCAGGTGTATCTGGAAAAGGGGCTTTCCGAGGAGGAGGCCGCGGCCTATGCCGCCTGCGTCTGCCCTCCGGCCAATGCCAGCGAGCAGGCCACCGGCTATGCGGCGGACATTCTCAGCCCGGACTGCACCGAAAAGACCACCCGCTTTGCCGATACCCGCGCCTACGAGTGGCTGACCGCCTACGCTGCGGAGTATGGCTTTGTCCTCCGCTGGCCGGAGGAGCGGCAGGCCGCCACCGGCATGGTATACGAGCCCTGGCACTGGCGCTATGTGGGGTGGAAAATGCCCTCGCCATCCGCGCGTCCGGACTCTCGCTGGAGGAGTTCCTTGCGCTGGAGCGCACAAAGCTGTAACAAAAAGGAGAACGACTGTTGAGACGAACCGAGATCGCGCCCGGGGTCCATCTTTCCTGGGACCCGGCGCAGAAATTCAACCGCTGCCGGATCAGCATCCACTTTGCGTTTCCGGCACGGCGGGAGACGGCAACCGCCCACGCTCTGCTGCCTCTGTTGATGGAGCGGGGCTATGCGGATTGCCCGGATATGACCCAGATGACCAAAAAGCTCGCCCGGCTGTACGGCGCGGATCTGACCGTGGATGCCCGCCCGCTGGGCGCAAACCACAACCTCTGCGTCAGTGTGACCGGCATCAAGGACCGCTTTGCACTGGAGGGCGAGGCCCTGACCCGGGAGTATGCCGCGCTGGCGCTGGGCACAGCGTTCCATCCCTATTTTGTGGGCGGTGTGTTTGACCCGGAGGCGGTCACCATCGAAAAGCAGATGCTGAAAAAGGCGCTGGAGGATGAGATCAACGAAAAGCGCATCTACTGCCAGCGGCAGGCCAACCGGGAGTTCTTTGGGAGCAGCCCCGCCGGCATCCGGCAGGAGGGTTATCTGGACGAGGTGGACGGCCTGACCCCGGAAACGCTGACAGAGGCTTATCGTGAGATGCTCCGCACCGCCAGCATCGAGCTGCTGGTGCTGGGCTGCGGGGAAGCGGAGACCGAGCAGGTGAAGCAAGCCCTGCTGGAAGAGCTTTCCCGCATCGGGCGGGCCCCGCTGCCGTTGTGCGAGAACTTTGCCATGCCCCGGCAGGATGCCGTGCGCAGGGTAGAATGCTTTGACACGGTGCAGGCCAAGCTCTGTATGCTGTTTACGCTGGGCGTGCCCATGCGCCCCGACCAGATGGCGGCGGTGCGGCTGGCCATGGCGCTGTACGGCGGCAGTGTGACCAGCCGCCTGTTCCTGAACGTGCGGGAGCGGGATCATTTGTGCTATTACTGCTCGTCCAGCTTTCAGAGCTTTACCGGAAGCATGGCTGTGAACAGCGGCGTGGAGCACGCCGACGCGGCCCGGGCCGAAAAAGCGATCCTGAAGGAGCTGGATGACCTGCGCAGCGGCCCCATCACGGCTGAGGAGCTTGAGGACTGCCGCCGCTCCCTGCTGAGCGGGATGGCGGGCATTGAGGATACGCTGGGCGGCATTGAGACCTGGTATTACATGGAGGTGCTGCGGGGCGGCCCGGTGCAGACCCCGGACGATGCCCGCGCGGCCCTGCAGGCTGTGACCGAGGAGGATGTCCGCACCGTCCTGCGGCAACTGACCCTTTCGGTCAGCTATCTTCTGACCCGAGAGGAGGAGAGCGCCCATGCCTGAACAGAACACGAACCGTGCCCTGACTGAGGCCGCCGCCGATGAGTGGAAGGTGCTGCCCTCGGGCCTGACGGTGCTGGTGCGGCCCATGCCGGGCTATTCCGGCACTCATGTCATCTATGCCACCCGCTTTGGCTCCATCGACCGGGATTTCCGGGTGGACGGCAGGGAAGTGCACCTGCCCGCCGGTGTGGCGCATTTTCTGGAACACAAGATGTTTGAGGATGAGGACGGCGATGCCTTTGCAAAGTTCGCCAAGACCGGTGCCAACGCCAATGCCTTTACCAGCTTTGACCGCACCTGCTACCTGTTTACCGCCACCGAGCAGCTGGACGAAAGCCTGGATGTGCTGCTGGGCATGGTGGGCCGCCCCTACTTTACCGAGCAGACCATCGCCAAGGAGCAGGGCATCATCGGGCAGGAGATCAAAATGTATGATGACAGCGCCGACTGGCGGCTCATCACCGGCCTGTGTGAGTGCCTGTATCACAGCCACCCCATCCGCAGCGACATTGCGGGCACGGTGGAAAGCATTGCGGAGATCACGCCGGAGATGCTGTACGACTGCTGCAAGGCATTCTATGCCCCCAACAACATGGTGCTGGCCGCCGCAGGCAGCACCAGCATGGAACAGATCCTGGCGGCCTGTGCGCGCCACGGCCTGATGGAAGCGCGCCCGGTGGAGCGGGTGCAGCGGCTCTGGACAGAGGAACCCATGACGCTGGCCGCCGCTGAAAAGACCATTACAATGCCGGTGTCCAAGCCCTGCTTCGGCATCGGCTTCAAGGAGCAGCCGCTGCAGCATGACGACCTGCGCAGCGAGATCCTGTATGATCTCATCCTCTGCTGCATCTCGGGCGGTATGTCGAGGCTCTACCGGAAGCTCTATGATGAGGGCTTGACCAACCCCGGCTTTGGCGGGGAGGTGCTCCGGGTGGACGGGTGCTGCTGCATCCTGTTCACCGGCGAGAGCGATGTGCCCGACACTGTGAAGCAGCTGCTGCTGGAGGAGATCCGGCGCATCCGTGCTGAGGGCGTGGACCGGGAGATCTTTACCCTGTGCAAGAATGAAAAATACGGCCAGCTGATCGAAAATCTGGAGAACGTGGAGGACTCGGCCAGCCAGATGGCAGACTTTGCCCTCAGCGGCCAGACCGTGGCCCAGCAGATCGCCACGCTGGCGGCACTGACGGCAGAGGATGCCGACGCGGCGCTGCAGAAGATCCTGAGCGAGGAGCGGATGGCTGTGATGTACATCCAGCCCGATGGTACGGCCGGGGAAGAGCTGGACGATGAAGAGGAGATGGAAGAATGACGAATCTGGTGCAGTTTCCGGGGCTGGGGCTGAGCTTTGAGCTTGACCGCGTAGCCTTTTCCATCGGAGGCATGAACATTTACTGGTACGGTGTCTGCATTGCCGTGGGCATGTGCCTGGCGCTGGTGTTCGCCTTCCGGCACAGTGTGGAGTTTGGTGTGGATGCCGATGCCATGGTGGATGTCATCCTCATCGGTGTGGTCATGGGTATCCTGTGTGCCCGGCTCTACTATGTGGCCCTTTCGCCCTATCAGTACCACAGCCTGAAAGATGTGCTGGCCATCCGGGATGGCGGTCTTGCCATTTACGGCGGCATCATCGGAGCCTTTCTGTTCGGAGGTCTGGCCTGTAAGTGGCGGAAAGTTCCCGTGCTGCCCATGTTCGATCTGGCGGCCATGGGCTTCCTCATCGGGCAGGGCTGCGGCCGCTGGGGCAACTTCTTCAATCAGGAGGCCTTTGGCTGCAACACCACCCTGCCCTGGGGCATGTACAGCCAGGCGACCCACGATTACCTGACGAGCAGCGTGGTCACGGTGCCCAAAGGCGTGACCATCGACCCGAACCTGCCGGTGCATCCCACCTTCTTATATGAGAGCATCTGGTGCTTTGTGGGCCTGTTTCTGCTGGTGCGCTACATCAAAAAGCGCAGGTTTGCAGGGGATATCGCCCTGCGGTACCTCGTCTGGTACGGCGCGGGCCGCTTCTGGATCGAAGCTCTCCGCACCGACAGTCTGCTGCTGGTGCCCAGCATCGGCCTGCGGGTGTCCCAGCTGGTGGCAGGTATTGCCGTGGTGGGCGGCGTGATCGCCGAGATCCTCCTGACAAGGAAGTTCAGGGACAAGCCCCTGATGGTAGAGCTGCCCCTGAACAGCGAGAACCGGGCACGGATGAAAAAGCTGGACGGCCCCACTGCCTTTGCGGGGAAGGACACTGCTCTGCCGGCCTCTGCATCCCGCGCGGAGTTCGTTGAGAAAACGGCAGCGTGGAATGAAACCGTAAAGGAAGCGATGAACCGGCGCGAACACCCGGAAAAGAACAAAAAAAATCCGGAGTAAAGTGCAAAAAGCCCTTGCAAAGCGGACTTTTTTCTGCTATAATATTCTAGCCGCATGGTGTGGGCACCGGAAACGGCCCCGTGAGGGCCTGCCTTTACGACCAGCGAGTACAACGAAAAGGAATGAAACAAATGTACGCAATCATTGTTACCGGCGGTAAGCAGTACCGCGTGGAGCAGGGCGACATCGTCTACATCGAAAAGCTGGACGTTGAGGCCGACTCCGAAGTGAAGTTTGATCAGGTTCTCGCTATTGGCGAGGAGGGTTCTGTCAAGGTTGGCGCTCCCGTTGTTGAGGGCGCTTCCGTTTCTGCCAAGGTCATCAAGAATGGCAAGGGCAAGAAGCTGAACATCATCACCTATCGCGCAAAGAAGCACAGTGCTCGCCGCATGGGCCATCGTCAGCCCTACACCAAGGTTGAGATCACTGCGATCAACGGCTAAGGAGGTAAATTACAATGGCACATAAAAAGGGCGTAGGCAGCACCAAGAACGGCCGCGATTCCGCAGCACAGCGTCTGGGCACCAAGCGTGCAGATGGTCAGTTCGTTCTGGCCGGCAACATCCTGGTTCGTCAGCGTGGCACCCACATCATGCCGGGTGAGAACGTTGGCAAGGGCAGCGATGACACCCTGTTTGCTCTGGTTGACGGCACTGTCCGTTTTGAGCGCGTGGGCAAGAGCGGCAAGAAGTGCAGCGTGAAGCAGTAACTTCTGCCTGAAAAACTGCAACCCGAAGAGCCGGACCCTCGTGGCCCGGCTCTTTTTAGGTAACGAAAAAGCCTGTTCTGTTTAGAAATCAAACCTCTCAGTCCGTGCTCTGGCGCGGCCGGCTTCCCCGGGTAGGGGAGCGGAACAGAGGGAAAAGGCTTTTTAAGAATAGGAGGGGCTGTATGGCAGCACAAACCAATTTATCGATATCGCCACCATCTGGCTCCATGCGGGCAAGGGCGGCGATGGCGCAGTGAGCTTCCATCGTGAGAAGTTCGTGGCCGCTGGCGGCCCGGACGGCGGTGATGGCGGCCGCGGCGGTGACATCATCTTTGTGGCGGACGATCATCTTTCCACCCTGATGGACTTCCGCTACAAGCGTAAGTACACTGCCCACGAGGGCGGCAAGGGCGGCGCAAGCCTCTGCCACGGCAAGAATGCCGAGAACCTCATCATCAAGGTGCCGCTGGGCACCGTGATCAAGGACGCGGAGAGCGGGCTGGTCATCGCGGATCTGTCCGACCACACCCCTGTCACCATCGCAAAGGGCGGCCGCGGCGGCTACGGCAACGCACATTTTGCAACGCCTACCCGCCAGATCCCCAAGTTTGCCAAGCCCGGTATGCCCGGCGAGGACATCCAGGTGACGCTGGAGCTGAAACTGATCGCCGATGTGGGCCTGATCGGCTTCCCCAATGTGGGCAAGTCCACCCTCATCTCTACCATCAGCGCGGCCAAGCCCAAGATTGCGAACTATCACTTCACCACGCTGGTGCCCACCCTGGGTGTCGTGTCGGTGGGTGAGGGCGCAAGCTTTGTCTGTGCCGATATCCCCGGCCTGATCGAGGGTGCCAGTGAGGGCATCGGTCTGGGCCACGACTTCCTGCGCCATGTGGAGCGCTGCCGCCTGCTGCTGCATGTGGTGGATGTCTCCGGCAGCGAGTGCCGTGAGCCGGTGGAGGACTTTGAAAAGATCAACGAGGAGCTGGCAAAGTTCAGCCCCGAGCTGGCACAGCGCCCCCAGATCGTGGTGGGCAACAAGTGCGACCTGGCCACCGAGGAGCAGATCGAGAGCTTCCGCAGCTATGTGGAGGGCAAGGGCCTGACCTTTGTGCCCATATCTGCCGCCACCATGCAGGGCGTGCGGGAGCTGCCGGGCCTGGTCTACAACCGCCTGAAGGATATCCCGCCGGTGCCCGTGTTCACCCCCGAGTACAAGAAGCCCGAGCCCAAGGCCAACGACCGTGCTTATACCATCCAGCGGATGGAGGCCCATGTGTGGAGCATCGACGCGCCCTGGCTGGAGTATATCCTGGCCGGCAGCAATGTGGATGACTACGAGAGCCTGCAGTATTTCCAGCGTCAGCTGGATGAGAGCGGCATCCTGACCGAACTGGTGGAAAAGGGCGTGCAGGAGAACGACACCATCCTCATTGGTGAATATCAGTTCGATTATATCTTCTAAGAGGTTAACTGGCTCGCCCTCTCAGGCCGCTTCGCGTCCAGCTCCCCCAAAGGGGGAGCCCTTGGCAAAAACAAGCTGTTTTGCGTGGATTGCCAAAGCCTCGCCCTTCGGGAGAGGTGGCAGTGCGAAGCACTGACGGAGAGGGTGAGGGCGCTGACAAAAGGGATTTTCTTATGAACGAATCGGAAACCATCGACCCCCGTGAGCTGAACCCGCTGGCGCTGGCCTTTGTGGGAGACAGCGTGCTGGAACTGCTGGTGCGCACCCGTCTGGCACGGCACCACCGGATGTCCGCAGGCAAGCTCAATGTGGAAAAGGTCAAGTATGTCTCTGCCCGGGCACAGTTCCGGGAGGAGCAGCTGCTGGAGCCGCTCTTCACAGAGGAGGAGCTGGCTGTGTTCAAGCGGGGCCGCAACGCCAGCAAGGCCAGTGTGGCCAAGCACGCTTCCCCCGAGGAATACCGCGCTTCCACTGGCTTTGAGTGCCTGCTGGGCTGGCTTTACCTCACCGGGCAGATGGCCCGTGTGGAAGAGCTGTTCGATGCCCTGTGGCAGCAGTTTGACCCGAACCAGAAATAAAACGCGAAAGCCCGCTGCTTTCCGCACTGGAAAACAGTGCAGGGAAGGCAGCGGGCTTTCTTATGCGGTGTTACTTCTTGTTCTTGGCACCCTCGTCGTCAGCACCCTTGGTATACTGGTTGGGGTGCTTGTGCTCGTTGGTGGTCTGATTGGTGGTGCGGTTCTGGCTCTGGTTCTTGCAGTTGTTCGTGCGGTTTTCGGTGCGATTCTCGCTGTGGTCCTTCATGGTTCGTTACTCCTTTCGTGAGGGGGCTTTCCCTCACAGCCTTAGTTTTGCCGCGAACGGCGGCTTTATTCATGGGAGGATAAGCTTTCATGCCTACGGAATATTTTGAGCGCCGGGAGCGCGCTCTGCTGGGCGACCGGTTCGATGCTCTCTATGCCGCCCCGCAGGAGAATGCTGCCCGGGGCGTGACGGTCTCGGCCCTGCGTGCTGCGCCGGAGCAGTTTGCCGCGCAGGCAGATTTTCCGGTGGAACCCTCGCCCTTCTGCAAGGCGGGCTTTGTGGTGCAGGACCCCGCCTTCAAGCCCGGACGGCACCCCTACCACCATGCGGGTGTGTTCTACTCGCAGGAGCCTTCCGCTTCCAGTGCTGCGCCCCTGCTGGGGGTCCGGCCCGGGATGCGGGTGCTGGATACCTGCGCGGCCCCCGGCGGCAAGAGCAGCCAGCTGGCGGCAGCGCTGGGCGGGCAGGGGCTGCTGGTGAGCAATGAGTTCGTTGCCGCCCGGGCTGAGGTGCTCCGGAGCAATCTGGAGCGGATGGGCGTGCCCAACGCTGTGGTGCTGAACGAGGACACCGGCCGCATTGCCGCCGCTCTGCCGGAGTTTTTTGACCGTGTTCTCGTGGATGCACCCTGCTCCGGCGAGGGGATGTTCCGCAAGGAAGCCGTGGCTGTGACCCAGCATTGTGAAGCGCTGGTGAAGCAGTGCGCCGCACTGGGGGCACAGATCCTGGACAACGCGGCGGCCTGCCTGGCCCCCGGCGGCGAGATGATCTATTCCACCTGCACCTTTGCCCCGGAAGAGGACGAGGGACAGGTGGCGGCATTTTTGCAGCGCCACCCGGAGTTCACGCTGGCCGATGTGTTCGGCAATGTGGATTACAGCTTTGGCAGCCCGGGTGAGGCAAACCGCACCGGCGGCCTGCCGCTGGATGTGAGCAAAGTGCGCCGGATCTGGCCCTGTCAGGGCGGCGAGGGGCATTTCATTGCCCGTCTGGTCAAGGCTGGCACGCCGCGGGCGCTGCCTGCCCCCGGAACCTATACGGCAGAGGAAGAGCTCTGGCTGGCTGCTGCCGCAGAGCAGAGCAAAAAGCAGAAGGGAAGCAAGGGCGGCAAGCCTGCCAAGGCCCCGGATGCCCGCAGTGCCCGCCGGGAGAACAGCCGTGCCCTGCGGGAGGCGGTGCAGGGCCGCAGCGCCCGCAGCCGGGATGCCGGGGCAGGGGAGGCCACCCCGGCCCAGAGCCTTGCTGCATGGCAGGAGTTTGCCCGGCAGTATTTCCCGGCGCTGGCGGACCGCCCTGCCGTGGTGCATGGCGGCAGCGTTCTGCTGCCCGTGCCTTTCCCGCAGACGGGACTGCATGTCCTGCGGGCGGGGGTGTTCGTGGGCAGTGTGCAGAAGGGCCGCTTCGTGCCGGAGCACCACCTGTTCACGGCATTCGGCGCGCTCTGCACCAACCGCGAAGCACTGACCCTTGCCGACCCGCGGGTAACGGAGTACCTTTCCGGCCGTGAGATCGCCGCGGACACTGCCGCCGATGGCTGGTGCTGCGTGACCGTGGATGGCTGCCCCATGGGCGGCGGCAAGGTATCGGGCGGACGGGTCAAAAACCATTACCCCAAGGCCCTGCGGCTGCTGTAAACCGGCCTGAAAAACCGGTTTTCCAACACGAACAGGCGAAAAACACGCCCGGAGCCCTTGAACGGGATTCGTGATTGTGCTACAATAATAGAGTTAGATTTTGTGTGCTGCCACAAGCGGGCGACCACAGCCCGTCTGCCCGCAGGCGGAGATTTCGATAAAACTTTAGGAGGTTCCCATGTCTGGACATAGCAAATGGAACAACATTAAGCGCAAGAAGGAAAAGACCGATGGCGCAAGAGCCAAGGTCTTTACCAAGATCGGCCGCGAGATCAGCGTTGCCGTCCGTGACGGCGGCCCCAACCCGGCTTCCAACAGCAAGCTGGCAGACCTGATCGCCAAGGCAAAGCGCATGAGCGTGCCCAACGATAACATCCAGCGCATCATCAAGAAGGCTGAGGGCGGCGACAAGACCGAGTTCGAGGCCATCACCTACGAGGGCTACGGCCCCGGCGGCGTTGCTGTCATGGTCGAGACCCTGACCGACAACCGCAACCGTACCGCTGCCGACCTGCGCCACTATTTCGACAAGAACGGCGGCAACCTGGGCGCTATGGGCTGTGTTGGCTTCCTGTTCAGCCAGAAGGGTGTCATTGACATCTCTCTGGAGGATAAGGATGCCGACGAGGCCATGATGGACGCTCTGGATGCTGGTGCCGAGGACTTTGATGCAGGCGAAGAGGCTGCTGAGATCACCACCGATCCTGAGAACTACTCCGCTGTGGTCAAGGCCATGGAAGAGAAGGGCTACGAGATCCTGAGCGACGACCTGGCCATGGTCCCCATGACCACCACCCGCCTGACCGACCCCGATCAGCTCAAGGCAATGGGCAAGCTGCTGGACTCTCTGGAGGACAACGACGATGTCCAGAACGTCTGGCACTCCCTCGAGAACGAAGAGGATCTGCCGGAATAAGGCGTATCTGCGTCCGCTGACCCTGTAATAGAAAATCAAAGCGCTGCTCCCTGTGAAAAAACTCAGAGGGCGGCGCTTTTTTGCTTTGCGGATTGCGCGGCGGGGGTAAATATGGTACAATGATTTGAAACAGACCACGAAGAAACGAGGTGGCGCACATGGAAGCAAAACGCATCTGCCCGTACTGCATGGGCGAGCTGGAGAGCCGGGTGTCGGTGTGCCCGCACTGCGGCGGGGTACTGGCCGGGCGCAACCCGGCGGGCAGCCTGCCGGTGGGCACGCTGTTGGCCGGGCGGTATACCGTGGGCGAGATGCAGAGCATCGACGGCGAGGGCATCCTGTACCGGGGCGTGGAGAACGTCGGGCGGTTCCGGGTGACCATCAAGGAGTATATGCCCCTGACGCTGTCGGCGGAGCGAGGCACGGACGCGCTGCTCCGGCCCAAGCTGGGCAGCGAGGTGCTGTTCAAGACCACCCGGATGGACTTTGCCGATCTTTACCGCTCCATCCAGCGCATCACCCCCGCAAACGGTCTGGAGGCCGTGCTGGACGTGTTCGAGGAGAACAACACCGTCTACGCCGTGATGGAGAATCCCGGCGGCATCCCGCTGCAGCAGTGGCTGGATGAGCGTCCCAGCCCTGTTTCGGCCGAGACGGCTCGCAATATGCTGCAGCCTGTGTTTGACGGCGTGGCGGCCATGCATCAGGTGGGGCTGGTGCACCGGGGCATCTGCCCGGAAAACATCCGGGTGCTGGAAAACGGCCGGGCACGCCTGACGGGTTACGCTACCGTGGGTCTGCGCACGGCGGGCAGCGGCCTGCACGAGCAGCTGTACGAGGGCTACTCGGCACCGGAACAGTATTCCACCACCGAATTCGAGGGCCGTTACACCGACGAATACAGCCTTGCCGCCGTGGTCTACCGGATGGTCTGCGGGCAGAGCCCTGTTCCTGCGGCACAGCGGCTGGTGTCGGACTCCAACCCCCGCGCCCGCACGCTGGAACGGGCGGTGCCGGAGTATGTTTCGGATGTGCTCTGGATGGGCCTGCAGCTCAGGCCTGCCGAGCGCATTCAGACCGTGCCCCAGCTGTTCCGGGCACTGAGCAGTCAGGAGTATACCACGGAGCTTACCCAGACCCTGCAGCAGGCCGCCCCGCGCCCTCAGTCCACCGAGGAAGAAGAGCAGAAAAAGCATATCCTCAGCCTGCGCAACCTGCTGGCGGCCATCCTGATCCTGCTGGCTATCCTGACGCTGCTCATCGTGTGGGGGCTGGTGAATCAGGGGCTGCACACCGCAAAGCCTGCGGAATCCACCCCGGCCTCCGAACCGGCCAGCTCGCTGGTGACAGAGCCGGTGGATCTGGCCCCGGACTTTGTGGGGATGGACTACGATTCACAGGTGCGCAACAACCACAGCTATGCCGGAGATTACCTGTTCTATGTGACCATGGAATACAGTGATACTGTGGAAAAGGGCAAGATCATCCGTCAGACCCCCGAAGCCGGAGAGGTCATCGAAAAGGGCAGCACCATCGATCTGGTGGTCAGCCGCGGCCCGCAGATGGTTGAAATGCCTGATGTCATAGGCGTTCCGCAAAACGACGCAATTGAGAGGATACAAAAAGCAGGACTGATTCCCAGCTGCTTTATGGTCGTCAATGATGGCTCCCTTGTGGCCGGGTGTGTGGTTTCCTGCAGTGAGGATGCAGGCACCATGGTGGAAGCCGGAAGCGTGATCACTGTGTATATCGCCGCAGACCCCAGTGTGGAGATCACCACCGAACCACCCGCCGCCTCCGATTCCGGCAGCGGCGAAAGCACTTCCTCTTCGGGGGAGACCGCGCCGGACGATACGGTGTATGATACGGACTAAGATTCATTGAGCGGCTGTTGCACAACTCCCTCAGGCACGGCTCCGCCGTGCCCGAAGGAGTCAGCAACAGCCCTCTTTTTTGCGCCTTTTTATCCAAACGGAACAATCGACATTCTATATTTTTGTGATAATTGCTGAAATTTTTAAAAAAACCTTGATTATTTTAATGGGGGGGGGGTATAATGGACTAAAGACCATGCAAAATTGAAGGACCGGCAAACCAGCCGAAAGGCTGCGACGCGAAGCTTTAGGGCCTGTAAGATGGCAGCCAGTTGTATTTCATCCGCTCCCGCAGGAGCATCTTAAAGTGTCAACCAGAGCGTTGCATCCGCCAGACGGCAGGTGCGGCGCTTTTTGTTTTGCCGGGGAAAGGTCTTTTGGAAAGTTTCTTTAGGAGGATGGTTATTATGAAATGTAAAAAGCTTGCATTGCGGGTCCTGTCCACAGCGGCAGTGCTCTCCATCGTCAGTTCCATCGCTGCCCCAGCCTTTGCGGATGTGTATGACCTGACCAAGGGCGATATCAGCGTCGGATTCAATGAAGACAACAAGCAGACCGTTACGCAGACGGATGATAAGGGCAATTACGTTAAAAACAAGGATGATAAAGAAATCAAAGATCTTGTGGATGAAAATGTGACAATTACCACCAAGGATGCCGAGACCGACGAGGTGAAAACTACGGACAATACGGTAACGGTTAAATCGGATAAAGGTCAAACAGCTAAAGTGACGCTGGAGGATGTGAATATCAAATCTTCCGAGAAAGCTGCAATGACAGTTACCGGTAATGGTAGTGTTCAATTGGAATTGAATGGAAAAAACACACTAGACAGTTCCGATGCAGATGGTCATGCTGGCTTGGAAAAGAATGCGGTAGAAGGAAAAGGCTCATTGTATATTAAAGATGATGATAAGGATGGCGGCAGTCTGACTGCTACTGGTGGCGAAGGCGGCGCCGGTATTGGCGGCAGTGCGAAAACTTCCGACGGTAAGAAAAACAACGGCGTGACTACTTCTAGCGATTGGGGTAATAATATTGTTATCAATGGCGGTACGATTGATGCAACCGGTGGTAAAGGTGCCGCAGGCATCGGCAGTGGTGTAAATGCTTCGGGAGAACAGTATAATTTCTGGACTTCTGAGGAGTTTGTAACGATTACCGGCGGTAATGTGACTGCAACTGGCGGTGAAGGTGGTGCAGGTATTGGTGGTGCAGAAGGGAAAAATGGCTTAGGCCTTTATTTTCGTGATGGTACGATCAAAGCAACCGGCACAGGCGGCGGTGCCGGTATTGGCGGAGGCAGTGGAGCCGGTGCTAATATGGTCGAACTTGGCCAAAGTGGTGCAGGGGAGACAGATTTGACGATAACGGCTGTCGGTTCTGCTGGAGCTGCTGGAATCGGAGGCGGAAAAGGCGGCAGATTGCAATCGTTCGCTTCCTATTCGGGAACTACAACTGCAACCGGTGGTGAAGGTGGCGCTGGCATTGGTAGTGGTGAGGAAGGCCAAGGTTCCGAGTTGTACCTCTGTGGAGGAACGTTTTTGGCCTACGGCGGTGAAGGTGCCAACAACTTAGGAAACGGTAAGAATAAGAAGAGCGAATCTGTGATTCATTATACGGATCCGAATAATCGCAGTGATCCGGATAATGTTACTATTGATTCCGAGGAAGTCGGCGAGTGGAATATTGAAAACAAGACACTCGAAGTCAAATACAAAAAGGGCAATAAGGTTGTTTCCCGTGTGAATTATGCTGGCAAATGGACTGTAACTCGTGAGGCAACCTGCACAGAAGAGGGCAAGGGTACTTATACTGCAACGTATGATTCGGTTGATGGTACGCAGAAAACTGTGACGAATGAAGTGGGAAGCCCTGCCCTCGGCCACGCCTTTGGCGAGTGGGTGCCGGACGGTGCGGGCCACAAGACCCGTACCTGCACCCGCTGCAATGAGAAAGAGAAGGCGGTAGACGAAAACTATGTTGCCCCGAAGCCGGGCGAGGAGCCGGCAGAGAAACCGGACGAAAAGCCCTCTGACACGGACACCACGCCGAGCGAGGGTTCCACCCCCGAAACGGGCAGCACCGCAGAGGAGACCGTCTCCTATGCACCTCTGTGTGTGGTGGGTGCCCCGGCCTATGAGCAGACCGTGAAGGACGGCCGCGTGCTGATCGCGGTCCCGGCCCAAAGCGCAAGCCTGACCGGCAGTCTGCACGCCCTGAAGGAGCTCAAGGCCAAGGGTGCCGAGGTGCTGGTGTTCCGCACTCAGCTCTGTGAGAGCACCGTCTCCATCGACACGCTGCTGGCGCAGGGTGCAGAGACGACGACTTTCATCCTGACCCACACCAAGGAGGCCGCAAGCCTGACCGTGGGCGGCGCAGACCATACCGATCTGCTGAATAAATAAGCAGTCGGGAAACCAGCCGTTCACGTCGTTTTAATATCCCAAAAAACAGCAGAAGCGGGAGCCTTTTAACGGGCTCCCGCTTCTGTTGTTTAGGATAGGAAAGGGAATGGTTCAGTAATGGCCGGGATGCGGGCTTACAGGTTCGTGTAGCCCATGAGGTAGCGGTCTACCTCAGCGGCGCAGTCGCGGCCCTCGCGCAGGCCCCAGACCACAAGGCTCTGGCCCCGGCGCATATCGCCGCAGGCAAACACCATGTCCACGTTGGTGCGGAAATGGTCGGTGTCCACACAGCCGCGGCCGGTCAGGCTGACACCGAAGGCATCGGCCACATAGCTCTCACAGCCCACGAAACCGGCGGCAATGAAGGCCAGCTCGCAGTTGTAGGTGAACTCCTCGCCGGTGGGCACCATGTTGGTGCGGCCGGTCTCGGGGTCACGCTCGGGCTTGAGGTAGGAGATGACGGCAGCGGTCAGGCTGCCTGCATCGTCCTTGAGGAATTCTTTGACCGTGGTCTGGTAGACACGGGGGTCCTTGCCGAACTTGGCCATGCACTCGGTCTGGCCGTAGTCCACCTTGAGCACCCGGGGCCACTCGGGCCAGGAGTTGCCGGCGGTACGCTCCTTGGGAGGCTGCGGCATCATTTCCAGAGCCACCAGATCAGTGCAGCCCTGCCGCAGGGCCGTGCCCTGGCAGTCGTTGCCGGTGTCGCCGCCGCCGATGACCAGAACGTTCTTGCCCTTGGCATCAATGGCCCTGCCGTCGGCAAATTTGCTGTCCAGCAGGCTCTTTGTCACGCTGGTGAGGTAATCCACGGCAAAATGCACGCCGTTGGCATCCCGGCCCGGAACGTTCAGGTCACGGGCCTTTTTGGCACCGCAGCAGAGCACCACAGCATCGTAGCTGTTCAGGATGCTCTCGGCATCCACCGCACCGCCCACATCCATGCTGGTGCGGAACTCCACGCCCTCGGCCTGCATGATCTTGATGCGGCGCTCGATGACGGATTTGTCCAGCTTCATGTTGGGGATGCCGTACATCAACAGGCCGCCCACGCGGTCGGCGCGCTCAAACACGGTGACGGCGTGGCCCCGGATGTTCAGGTACTCGGCCACCGAAAGACCGGCCGGGCCGCTGCCGATGACGGCCACGCTCTTGCCGGTGCGGGCCGGGGGAGGGGCGGCGTGGAGCCAGCCCTTGGCGTAGCCCGTTTCCACAATGGCGTGCTCGTTCTCGCGCACGGTCACGCTGCTGCCGGTCACGTCACCGCAGGTGCAGGCGGCCTCGCACAGGGCGGGACAGACCCGGCTGGTGAACTCCGGGAAGCGGTTGGTGGCGCGCAGGCGGTGGAGTGCCAGCTCCCACTTGCCCTGATAGACCAGGTCGTTCCACTCGGGGATCAGGTTGTTCAGCGGGCAGCCCGATGCCATGCCGCCGATCATCATGCCGGCCTGGCAGAAGGGCACGCCGCAGTCCATGCAGCGGGCGGCCTGGGTCTGCTGCTCCTCGCGGGAGAGCCAGACGTGAAACTCGTTGAAATTTTCAATGCGCTCCAGCGGCGGGACATCCGTGCTGGTCTTGCGCGTGTAATCCATAAATCCAGTGATCTTGCCCATGATCCAGCCCTCCTTACTTCTTCTTCTGCACAGCGTAGAATGCTTCGATCTGTGCCTGTTCGCCGTCCAGGCCGCGCTCCTCCATGGAAGCGATGACCCGGAGCATCCGGTCGTAATCGTAGGGGAGGACTTTCTTGAACTTGGGCAGGTACTCGCTGAAGTTGTCCAGGATCTCCTTGCCGCGGGGGGAGCCGGTGGCTTCCACATGCTCACGGATGAGCTCTTTCAGGGCGGCAACATCGTACTTGTGCTCCACAGGCTCCAGGCTCACGGTCTCCTTGTTGACCCGCTGGTAGAAATCCCAGTTCTCGTCCAGAACGTAGGCCACGCCGCCGGTCATGCCGGCCGCGAAGTTCTTGCCGGTCTGGCCCAGGACCACGACAGTGCCGCCGGTCATGTACTCACAGCCGTGGTCACCCACGCCCTCGACAACGGCGGTCGCGCCGCTGTTGCGGACGCAGAAGCGCTCACCGGCCACGCCGGAGACGAAGGCCTTGCCGCTGGTGGCACCGTAAAGGGCCACATTGCCGGTGATGATGTTTTCCTCGGGCTTGTAGCCGATACCCTCGGGCGGGCGGACGATGATCTTGCCGCCGGACAGGCCCTTGCCCATGTAGTCGTTGCAGTCGCCGGTCAGGCTGAGGGTCAGGCCCTTGGGGATGAACGCGCCAAAGCTCTGGCCGCCTGCGCCGGTGCACTCGGCGGTGTAGACATCGTCGGGCAGGGAGCTGCCGTACTTGCGGGTGATCTCGCTGCCAAAGATGGCACCCAGGGCGCGGTCGGTGTTGGAGACCTCCAGCCGGACACTCTGGGGTGCCTTGCTGCCCAGCTTGAACTTCTTCATCAGCACCTTCATGTCGAGGGTGTTCTCAAGGTGGAAGTCATAGGTATCGGCAGGCACAAAGTGGACGTTGCTGTTTGCAATGGCCGGGTTGTGCAGGATGCAGTCCAGATTCATCTTGGCGGCACGGCTGCCGGCAGCGCTGGGTTTGACATGAAGCAGGTCGGTGCGGCCCACCAGCTCGTCGATGGTGCGCACGCCCAGCTTGGCCATGTACTCCCGCAGCTCCTGTGCCACAAAGGTCAGGTAGTTGATGATATACTCGGGCTTGCCCTTGAACCGCTTGCGCAGCTCGGGGTTCTGGGTGCAGATGCCCATGGGGCAGGTGTCCAGGTTGCAGACACGCATCATCACGCAGCCTTCGCACATCAGCAGGGAGGTGCCGAAGCCGAACTCCTCTGCGCCCAGCATACAGCTGATGGCAACATCGCGGCCGGAGAGCAGCTTGGAGTCGCTCTCAATGCGGACGCGGCTGCGCAGGCCGTTCAGGATCAGGGTCTGGTGGGTCTCGGCGATGCCCAGCTCCCAGGGCAGGCCCGCATTCTTGATGGAGGTGCGGGGGGCTGCACCGGTGCCGCCGTCGTAACCGGAGACAAGGATGACCTGTGCGCCGCCCTTGGCAACACCGGCGGCAATGGTGCCGACACCGGCCTCGCTGACCAGCTTCACGTTGATATTGGCGTGGCGGTTGGCGTTCTTCAGGTCATAGATCAGCTCGGCCAGATCCTCGATGGAGTAGATGTCGTGGTGGGGCGGGGGAGAGATCAGGCCCACGCCGGTGGTGCTGTGGCGGGTCTTGGCGATCCAGGGGTAGACCTTGGCACCGGGCAGGTTGCCGCCCTCGCCGGGCTTTGCACCCTGTGCCAGCTTGATCTGGATCTCTTCGGCGGAGACCAGATACTTGCTGGTCACACCAAAGCGGGCCGAGGCTACCTGCTTGATCTTGGAGTTGCTCTCGCTCTGGTAGCGCTCCTCGGGCTCACCGCCCTCACCGGTGTTGCTCCGGCCGCCCAGACGATTCAGGGCGATGGCGATGGTCTCGTGGGCCTCGCTGCTCAGGGCACCGTAGCTCATGGCAGCGGCCTTGAACCGCTTGACGATGGAGCTGACGGGCTCCACCTCCTCAAGGGGGATGCCGCCGTTGGGGTCATAGCTGAAGTCCAGCAGGCTGCGCAGGTGCACGCCCTCGGCACCCATGTTGTCCACGGTGCGGGTGAAGTCCTTGAAGGCCTTGTAGTCGCCCGTGAAGCAGGCTTTCTGGAACAGATGGATGGTCTGCGGGGTGAAGAGGTGCTCTTCCTTGCCGCTGCGGAACTTGTGAGCGCCGCCGTCGGCCAGCTCCATGTTGATATCCAGACCCAGCGGGTCAAAGGCAGCGTTGTGGGCAGCTTCCACATCCGCCTGAATGTCCTCCAGACCGATGCCGCCCACACGGCTGACCGTGCCGGTGAAGTACTTGTCGATGACATCCTTGGAGATGCCGACCGCCTCAAAGATCTGGCTGCTCTGGTAGCTCTGGATGGTGGAGATGCCCATTTTGGAGGCGATCTTCACGATGCCGTTCAGCACAGCCTTGTTGTAGTCATCCACGGCGGCGTAGTAATCCTTGTCCAGCAGACCCTCGTCGATGAGCTGGGCAATGGTATCGTGGGCCAGATAGGGGTTGACGGCGCAGGCACCGTAGCCCAGCAGGGTGGCAAAGTGGTGCACCTCGTGGGGCTCGGCGCTCTCAAGGATGAGGGCCATGGCCGTGCTCTTCTTGGTGCGGATGAGGTACTGGGACACGGCAGAAACCGCCAGCAGGCTGGGGATGGAAACATGGTACTCGTCGATGTCGCGGTCAGAGAGGATGATGATGTTGGCACCGTCCTTGTAGGCGCGGTCCACCTCCAGGAATACGCGGTCGATGGCCTTTTCCAGGCTGGTGTTCTTATAGTAATTGATGGACACCGTGGCGGTCTTGAAGCCGGGCACGTTCATGTGCTTGATCTTGAGCAGATCGGTGCTGGTCAGGATGGGGTTCTGCACCTTGAGCACCTTGCAGTTCTCGGGCTTGTCCTCCAGCAGGTTGCCGTGGGCACCCACATAGACGCTGGTGGAGGTAACCACCTTCTCACGGATGGCATCGATGGGCGGGTTGGTGACCTGTGCGAACCGCTGCTTGAAGTAGTTGAACAGCGGGGGGTGCTGGTCACTCAGGACAGCCAGCGGGGTGTCGGTGCCCATGGCTCCGGAAGGCTCGGCACCGGCCCGGGCCATGGGCAGGATCAGCTCCTTGATTTCCTCGTATTTGTAGCCAAAGACCTTCTGCAGGCGGGTCAGCTCCTCGCCGGTGTAGCTGGGGACCTTGATGTTGGGGATCTTCAGGTCCTTCAGCCGGACCAGATTCCGGTCGATCCACTCGCCGTAGGGCTCGCGGCTGGCGTAGTATTCCTTCAGCTTCTCGTCATCCACGACCTCGCCCTTGACGGTATCCACCAGCAGCATCTTGCCGGGGCGCAGGCGGTCTTTCATCAGGATATTGTCGGGGGCGCAGGGCAGCACGCCCACCTCAGAGGACAGGATCATCCGGCCGTCCTTGGTGATATAGTAGCGGCTGGGGCGCAGACCGTTGCGGTCCAGCACCGCGCCCACCACGTCGCCGTCGGAGAAGAGGATGGCGGCGGGGCCGTCCCAGGGCTCCAGCATGGTGGCGTAATACTGGTAGAAATCGCGCTTTTTCTGGCTGATGTTCTTGTTGTTCTCCCAGGGCTCGGGGATGGTGATCATCACAGCCAGAGGCAGATCCATGCCGTTCATCACCATGAACTCCAGCGCGTTGTCCAGCATGGCGGAGTCCGAGCCGGAGGTGTTGATGATGGGCAGGATCTTGTTCATGTCGTCCTGCAGGATGGGGCTCTCGATGCTCTCCTCACGGGCCAGCATGGCATCGGTGTTGCCCTTGATGGTGTTGATCTCGCCGTTGTGCAGGATGAACCGGTTGGGGTGGGCACGCATCCAGCTGGGGTTGGTGTTGGTAGAAAAGCGGCTGTGCACCATGCCGATGGCGGACTCGTAATCCTCGTCCTGCAGGTCAAGGTAGAACAGGCGCAGATCGTGCACCAGGAACATGCCCTTGTAGACGATGGTGCGGCTGGACAGGCTGGGCACATAGGTGCCGTTGCTGGCCTGCTCGAACACCCGGCGGACGATGTAGAGCCTGCGGTCAAAATCAATGCCCCTGCTCACACGGGCAGGCTTTTTGATGAAGCACTGCCAGATGGAGGGCATACAGTCCCGGGCCTTCTGGCCCACGGCATCGGGGTCTACCGGCACCCTGCGCCATGCCAGAAACTCAAGCCCCTCCTTGCGGGTGACCAGCTCAAACAGCTTCATGGCCTGTGCCCGCAGGTGCTCGTTCTGGGGGAAGAAGAACATGCCGACACCGTATTCCCGTTCGTTGCCCAGGCTGATGTTCAGCTCATCGGCCACCTTGGAAAAGAACTTGTGGCTGATCTGCAGCATGATGCCCACGCCGTCGCCGGTCTTGCCCTCGGCATCCTTGCCGGCGCGGTGCTCCAGACGCTCCACGATGCTCAGGGCATCGCTGACCGTCTGATGGCTCTTGCGGCCCTTGATGTCCACCACCGCGCCGATGCCGCAGGCATCGTGCTCGAACTGAGGGTCATACAGGCCAAGAGGCGTGGCGTTTTCCGTAAATTGATCCATTGCCTTTCCCATCCTTATCTCTCAAAATATCCTCCGGGCCGCGGCACATTCCGCAGCCGATCTTGCACAGAAAACAAAAAGCGCCCCAGAAGGGTATAGAATACCCCTCTGGAACGCCTTTGTTCCGATGATTCTATTATAGCGGATGGTGAGAGATGTTCAAGTGACAGCTGCGCCAAACTTGATGCCCTGAAGTCCGGTCATCTTGTGCGCTTTGATGGAATGATGAACGCATTTCATCAAAACCTTGAAAAAACCGCCGCATCCGGCTGCCGGTCTGGGGCAGGGGATGCGGCGGTTTGCGTATGATTGCGGGGCGTTTCTGTCCTTAGTGCTTTGCGGCGCGCTGTTTGCGGTCGAAGAACCACCCGCATACCAACAGACCGATGCCAAAGATCAGAAGCACGGCAGCCAGCCAATCGGTGGTACCGGTCTGGATCAGGGTCACGGTCGTGGTGTTCTGCGTGGGCGTTTCCTCCGGCTGGGCCAACGACGCGGACGTGTCAGTCTGAGCCGGTTCCTCCGCAGGCAGCTCGCCGGGGGCCTCTGTTTCCTCTGTTTCCTCTGTTTCCTCTGTTTCCTCGGGGATCTCGGGTTCCTCAGGCTCCTCGGGGGTCTCCGGCCCCTCAGGCTCCTCGGGGATCTCGGGGGTCTCCGGGTCTACGGGAACGACCGGAACATAGGGGTCGTCCGGGCTGTTCTTCAGGTTGGTAAAGACGACCTTGGCGGTGTCGTTCTGGGGCACAACGCCGGTCTCTGCAGGGTTGAGATTCAGCAGGGTCCAGCCGTCCTGAGCGGTTTCGGTGATGGTATAGCCGATGCCTGCGGGCAGGTTCGAGAGCGTGATGCTCTCGCCGCTTTTCAGGGTGAAGGATGCCTTGCCGTTTTTGAACGGGACACCGCACCATTTGTCGTCGATCGTGGTGATGGTATCATCGTCCAGCGTGAGCTCAAAGGTGAACGCGGTGTCATAGTCGCTCGGCAGCAGTTCCCCGAGCGTCTCTTTGCAGACGGTCAGGCTGCCGATGCTGCCGTGTGCGGCCTTGAGGGACAGGGGGCCGGTGTAAGAATTGACGGGTGCGACGAGAACCATGTGCAGATCCGCTTCGTCCCCGTGGGCGTTCCAGCGGGTGGTTTCATAGTCGTCGTACCAGCCGTCAATGAAATCATAGCAGTCCGGGTCGCCATCCAGCTCCCAGCCGCGGCCGGTGGGGCCAAAGGTAATGGTGGCATCCCCACCGTTCTCGATGTCGTCACCGCCTTTTGCTGCATGGTTGTTGTACAGCTGCACGTCATCCGAAAGAGTTGCAGTGGAGTAGTTTCGGAGGCCGCCGCCATACCAAGTGGAAGTGGTGTTATAACGAACACGGCCTGAAAGCAGCGTCAGTGTCGCATTATTGTTATTGACAATGCCGCTGTCCTTGTTGTGCTCAACCTGCAGGTCAACATTTCTTTCTACAGTAAACGTTCCGCTATTGGTGTTAAAAATACCATAGTGACTGTTATTGCAGGTGGAAATGTTTGCGCCATTTTCTATGGTGAAAATACCGCCGTCATTGTAAATACCGCAGACACCATTACCGTCAGCAGAAACATCTGCACTGCCCTGAATCGTAAAGTAGTCATCCGCAGGGGTGTCGAAGTTGTCGTAGACGGTGTTGAAGATGCCGCAGGACCTATTATTGTTTGCAGTGACATGTGCGCCGCCCTCAATGAGGAAAAAGCCTGTTGCTACTGACAGATCGCCACCGCCTGCATAGTTGTAGATGCCATACAGATTGTTATTTGCGGAGACATTGGCACCGCTTTTAATGGTAGTACGAGCATCAAAACTGTTTCCAAGGCCAAACTGCTCATTGTTATCGGCGATGACGGTTGCACCGCTTTCAATGTTCAGAATCCAGTTGTTTAAAACGCCAGCCAGGGCTTTGTTATTGCGGGCATAGATACACGCACCGGGCTCAATGGTTACATTACCTTCATAAATGATCGGCGTACCGTCAGTGTCTTTCGTATGCTGTGTATGTACGACAAAACCGCCGCCGCCAGGCCAACCGGCTTGGCCGTTGCCCTCGCAGTAAATCTGTCCATAAATATGACTCTCATCTCCGCGGCTGTTACCAATGCAAAGACCAGAACCGGAGTTGTTAGAAGCAATTACTGTGGAAGCAGCATCCATATCAAGGACACCGACATAAGCGCCAAAACCATCTGTTCCGCCAACATTCTCGCTTGCGATGAGTGTGGAAGATCTCATGGTCAGCGTACCACCATAGCTACCTACGCCATAGCAGCCGAGACCACCGGCGTAATAACCGGAGAGACCGTTACCAGTCAGAGTGACTTTGGCGTTGTCCAGCGTGAGATTGATGGGGTCGATGGTCATGCCGTTCCAGTCACAGCCGGTGATTTCCAGAGAAGACGAAGTGACCCAAATGCCATGATCGTTGTTACTGTAACTCTCTGCGTAGATACCGCTGGCGTCAGTAGCATCAAAGCCGCAGATCACAGCATTTGTATTGTCTTCAAAATACAAATCGCTGTCGTGCTCCAGGAAAATGCCGCTGCCAAAGGACTGATCTTCTGTCAACTCAAATTCCACATGGCTTAAACGCAGTTTGCTGGAGTGGGTGATCAGATTGGCCGTTTGTCCTGCGCCATGTTCATAGGTATGAGTATGCGCATGGATTTTCAGCGTAAGATCTTCAAACGTGATATCACTGTCCGATGCATAGATACCGTTCTCCTCCAGCGTCAGCGTATAGATGCCGCAACCGGAAATGGTCAGGGTCTTGTTATCGAACGTAAGACCTTCATACAGCTCAATGTCCTTCAGCAGGTCGATCTGATCACCATCCGTCGCCGCAGTGATTGCATCGTCCAGTGTGGAGTAGTAGTACGTATCGTCGATCTTGTCGATCTTGCACACAGCCGGGGCTGTGGTGCTGTCGTCGTCGTCCGCAGGGGCATCGCCCTCCAGTTCCTCGTCAAGAGGCTGGGGGGGGTGGGATTCCCTGCGGGCAGGTCATCCGCTGGTGCTTCATCGTTGTCCGCATCCGCAAGGCTTTTCTCCGAGCCCGTCTCCGAAAGGTCGGGAACAGGAGGTTCCTGTTCCTGCGAATCATCAAGGGAGTAGGGGACGGTGGAAAGGTCACTCCAGTCCAGAATGGTGCCGTCCGAATCCGTGATGGTGGGGTCGGGGCTCAGTGCAAGTACACTCAGCGGCAGAACACGAAGCAGCAATCCGATGGTAAGTATCACTACGAACCATCTCTTTTTCATAATTTTTTCTCCTCCTCTTTCTAAAATATAGTACATTTTGTGTACTGCTAATATAGTAGCATCGGATGTTCGGAAATACAAGAGGTTCAAACGAATTTGAAACCGAAAGATCCAAATTTTTGAAACGGTGGGGAACCGCGCCGGAGTTTCTCCGGAAAATGATTCCTGCACAGGAGTGAAAGCTTATCCATGCGCCGGAAATTCCCAGAAATTATGAAAAAGTTTCGACACAAGAAAAACTCCCGGGAAATCCCGGGAGCGTAGCAAAAACAAAGGAAGAAATTCCCTGCGGCGGCAGTCAGCGTCCCAGAATGGCCCGCAGGTCCTCTTCCGGGGTCGTGACAGCCATCAGGTTGTAGCGCCGCTGCAATTCCTGCACGACCCCCGGAGAGAGAAAGGCCGGGAGGGTGGGGCCGAGGCGGATGTTCCGGATGCCCAAAGCCAGCAGGGCAATCAGGATGCAGACTGCCTTCTGCTCGAACCAGCAGAGCACCAGCGAGAGCGGCAGGTCGTTGACGGTGCAGCCGAAGGCATCGGCCAGAGCCAGTGCGATCCGGATGGCGCTGTATGCGTCGTTGCACTGGCCCACATCGAGGATGCGGGGCAGGCCAGTGCCGGGCACTGTGCCCAGAGGCAGATCGTTCAGCCGGAATTTTCCGCAGGCAAGGGTCAGAATGACCGTATCCGGCGGTGTCAGCCGGGCAAACTCGGTGTAATAACGGCGGGTGGGCCGGGTACCGTCGCAGCCGCCCACCAGAAAGAAGTGACGGATCTGCCCGCTTTTCACGGCCGCAACGATCTCATTGGAGTGGGAGAGCACAGCGCTCCGCGCAAAGCCGGTGGTGACCGTTTTGCCGCCGTTCATGCCCGGGATGATGGTATCCTCCGGGTAGCCGCCCAGTTCCAGCGCTTTCTGGATGACAGGGGTGAAGTCCCGGTCCTCCCCGATGTGCGGCACCCCGGGATAGGAGACCACCGAGGTGGTAAAGACCCGGTCGGCGTAGCTGGGGCGCAGCGGCATGATACAGTTTGTGGTGAAGAGGATGGGGGCGGGGATGTCCTCAAACTCCGACTGCTGGTTCTGCCAGGCGGTGCCGAAATTTCCCTTGAGGTGCGAATAGCGCTTTTTCAGCTCCGGATAACCGTGGGCGGGCAGGAGTTCCGAGTGGGTATAAACGTTGATGCCCTTGCCCTCGGTCTGGGCCAAAAGCTGCTGGGTGTCGTAAAGGTCGTGGCCGGAAATGACGATGAAAGGACCTTTCTCGATGGTCAGAGGGACTTCTGTCGGTTCCGGTTCGCCAAAGGCACCGGTGTTGGCATGATCCAGCAGTTCCATGGTGTGGAAGCTGGCTTCTCCGGTCCTTTGCACCAGGAGCCAAAGTTCCTCCATGGATAGCCCCGAGGTGCCCACTGCCTTCAGGGCGGTACAGTAAAATTTGTCCAGCTCCGGGTCGATGCGGCCCAGCACCCGAGCATGATAGTTATAAGCGGCCATGCCCCGCAGGCTGAACAGCACAAAGCATTTCAGGCTTCGCACATCCGGGTCAGGCTCCTGCCAGAGCTGCTGCATATTATAGTCCTCGGCAATGCCCGGACAGGCGGCGTGGATCTTCTCGATCAGCTGCCCGACGGTGTGCTCGTCAAAATTTACATTGGTGATGGTGGTGAACAGCCCCTGCATCAGCAGCAAAGCCTGCTCCGGAGCCGGAGCACGGCCTTCGCCAATGAGCTGCTCCGCATACCGGATCAGGGCACCGGTCAGCCGGTCCTGCGCCGCTGCGGTCGGAGCCGATTTCCCGCACACGCCTGCCCGACCGGTACAGGCAGTTCCGTTGGCCGCCTGCTCACATTGGAAACAAAACATCTGCTCATCCATAAAAATACTCCCTTCGCTTTCTGGCAAAGGGAGTATGGACAACGGACAGAGGAAATATGCAGGAAAAAAAAGGGGCCGCACCCGATCGGATGCGGCCCTCAGAAAAGGAATGCTTAGTAGGTGATGCCCTGTGCCATCATGGCGGTGGCCACCTTCAGGAAACCGGCGCAGTTTGCACCGACCATCAGGTTGCCCTCGGAACCGGCAGCAACGGAAGCATCGTAGGAAGCGTGGAAGATGCCCTCCATGATGCCCTTCAGCTTGGCATCCACTTCCTCAAAGCTCCAGCTCAGACGCTCGGAGTTCTGGCTCATCTCCAGGCCGGAGGTGGCCACGCCGCCGGCGTTGGCTGCCTTTGCGGGTCCGTACAGGACACCGTTGGACAGGTAGACCTCGATGGCCTCGGGCGTGCTGGGCATGTTTGCTCCCTCGCAGACAACGGTGCAGCCGTTCTTGACCAGAGCCTCAGCGGACTCCTTGTTGATCTCGTTCTGGGTTGCGCAGGGCAGGGCGATGTCGCAGGGGACAGTCCAGACCTTGGAGCAGTCGGCAACGTAGGTTACACCGGCGTGGGTCTCGGCATACTCCTTGATGCGGCCGCGGCGGACTTCCTTCAGCTCCTTGACGTAAGCCAGATCAATGCCGTTGGGGTCGTAGACGTAGCCGTTGGAATCGGACATGGTAACGACCTTTGCGCCCAGAGACTGGGCCTTCTGGCAGGCATAGATGGCAACATTGCCGGAGCCGGAGATGACCACGGTCTTGCCCTCAAAGCTGTCGTTGCGCATACACTTCAGAGCCTCGGCGGTGAAGTAGCACAGGCCGTAGCCGGTGGCCTCGGTACGGGCCAGAGAGCCGCCGAAGGTCAGGCCCTTGCCGGTGAGCATACCGCCCTGGAAGCTGTTGGTCAGGCGCTTGTACTGGCCGAACATGTAGCCCACCTCGCGGCCGCCGACACCGATATCACCGGCGGGGCAGTCCACGAACTGGCCGATGTGGCGGTACAGCTCGGTCATAAAACTCTGGCAGAAGCGCATGACTTCCATGTCGCTCTTGCCGTGGGGGTCAAAGTCAGAGCCGCCCTTGCCGCCGCCCATGGGCAGGGTGGTCAGGCTGTTCTTGAAGGTCTGCTCAAAGCCCAGAAACTTCAGGATGCCCTGGTTGACAGAGGGATGGAAGCGCAGGCCGCCCTTGTAGGGGCCGATGGCGCTGTTGAACTGGACGCGGTAGCCGCGGTTCACCTGGACCTTGCCCTGATCATCGACCCAGGGCACACGGAAGGTGATGATGCGCTCGGGCTCGACCAGACGCTCGATCAGGCCAGCCTTCTCGTACTCGGGATGCTTCTCCACCACGGGCTGGATGCTCTCCAGCACCTCGCGGACAGCCTGCAGGAACTCAGGCTCATTGGCATTGCGCTGTGCAAGGCCATCGTAAACGCGCTTCAGGTATTCATTCGTCAGCATAATAGAATACTCCTTTTCCCATGATTTACACTCGCTCTGCCCACTATCACAGAGCGCTTCACCATTATAAAGCATTGTGCGGCGATTTACAAGAGAGGAAATCGGAAAATGTTTCAGTGAAGCCAAAATAAAAATGAATCCGCTTCACAGCGTCAGTGGCCGGCGGCGCTGGGGATCTCCTGCAGCTCAAAGCGGTATTCCTGCGCGGCATCGGGGTATTTTGCCTTATCCACGGGGCTGAGGAACATGGCAAGGGGCCGCAGCCAGAGTCCGCCGTCCCCGTAGAGCTTGCGGTAGACCACAAAAGGCTCCCCCGTTTCGGAATCGTTGGCAACGGCCTCCACCAGATAAAAGTCGCCCTTGAAGTGCCGGTATACCCGGCCGATCTTGAGTTCGTTCGGCATTTGGATTCTCCTTTACATTCCAGCCAAAATGGCGTTCACGGCAGTCACAAAGGGCTCCATATCCTCAAACAGGACTTCGACGATGATGCTCCAGTTGATACCGTCGTAGTCATGCACCAGCCGGTGACGCAGCCCGGCGACCATATTCCAGGGCTGCTCCGGATAAGAGGCCTTGAACTCCGGACTGAGCTGGTAGACCTGTTCCCCGATGTTATAGAGCGGGGTCGTGACGGCCCACTGGGAAAACTCGTCCTCGAGCAGAAGCTCCGGCGTAATGCCGCGCTTGTGCATCTCGGCTTTCAGGCTTTCCCATGTGGCAACGATCTTTTTCAGGCGTTCCTTGTCCGATCTCTTCATGCGATCCTGACCCCCTCCCGCATGATGCTTTCATAGAAGGGAGTGCCGGTGTTGACCTCCCGGATCTCAAAGGCATCCACATCCTTCTGGGTGCGCTGGCGCAGCTCCTCCCCGAAAGCAAAGATGTCCCTTGCCCGGAAGTTAGCACCGCCCACCACGATTACATCGATATCAGAAGCGGCAGTGGCTTCTCCCCGGGCGTAGGAGCCGAACAGCAGGGCGTACTCGGCGTGATATTTGTGCAGCAGCTCCCGGATGACCTGCTCGATCTCAGTGCGGGAAAGCGTGTTCATGCGGACACCTCCAATCGGAAATTCTCTACCAATATTGTACCATAGAATGCCGGAAATGCAAACAAAAATCCCCCGCAGGCGGCTGGCGCTGGCGGGGGACAGGCGCATGATTTACTTCTTCAGCAGCTTCTCGCAGGCATCAGCGGCACCCTCAAGGTACTGGCCGGGGTAGGCCTCGATCATGCCGGCATCGGAGCAGGCAGCCAGCTGGGGATCGATGGGGCACTTGGCCAGCACGGACAGGCCGTGCTTTGCGGCCACCTCATCCACATGGCTCTCGCCGAACACGCTGATCTTCTTGCCGCAGTCGGGGCAGACGATGTAGCTCATGTTCTCCACGATGCCCAGCATGGGTACCTTCATCATCTCAGCCATGTTCACGGCCTTGGCTACGATCATGCTGACCAGCTCCTGGGGGCTGGCAACGACCACGATACCGTCCACGGGCAGGCTCTGGAACACGGTCAGGGGCACATCGCCGGTTCCCGGAGGCATGTCCACGAACAGGAAGTCCACGTCCTTCCAGACCACATCGGTCCAGAACTGCTTGACCGCACCGGCGATCACGGGGCCGCGCCACACAACGGGGTCCTCCTCGTTCTCAACCAGCAGGTTGATGCTCATCACATCAATGCCCATCCGGCTCTGGATAGGCCAGCAGCCCTTTTCATCGGCCATGGCACGGCCATGGATGCCGAACAGCTTGGGGATGGACGGGCCGGTGATGTCGGCATCCAGGATGCCGCAGTGGTAGCCACGGCGGGTCATGGCGCAGGCCAGCAGGGCACTGGTCATGCTCTTGCCGACACCGCCTTTGCCCGAAACAACGCCGATGACCTTTTTCACGCTGCTGTTGGGGTTGGGGGCATCGTGCTCAGGTGCGGCGGTGCGGGAAGAACATGCTGCCCCGCAGGTGGAACAGTCATGGGTACATTCTTCGCTCATACTCTAACCTTTTCTCCTTTATCTTAATTAGACAGATCGTCTTGACCAACCCATATCATACCATAAAACCGGGTGGGAAACAACCCACAGGGGCGCTCATCTTCACAAGAGTGCATATTGCCCGGGAAAGGCCGCATACACTGAACCGAACGCCTGTGCGGGGGAAGGAGGAGGACCATGGGGCAGAGCTACCTGAAAAACGCCGCCCTCCTGACCGGGGCGGATGTCCTGCTGCGGCTGGCCGGGATGGGCCTGCGCATCTATCTGGCCAACGCCCTGGGCGGCGAGGGGATGGGGCTGTACCAGCTGGTGCTGGCGGTCTACGCGCTCTTTGTCACGCTGGCAACGGCGGGGGTCTCGGTGGCGGCCACCCGGCTGATGGCTGAGGAATTGGCCCGGGGCCGGGCACAGGCGCGGGGGATGCTGGTGCGCCTGGCGGGCACGGGGCTGCTGCTGGGTGCGGCGGCCATGGCGGCGCAGTACGGGCTGGCCGGGGCCGCTGCCCGGTGGTGGCTGGGAGATGTGCGGGCAGCGGGCGCGCTGCGGGTGTCGGCCTTCGGGATGCCCTGGATGGCCCTCTCGGCTGTGCTGCGGGGGTTCTTTATCGCCCGGCGGCGGGTGGAGCCCAACGTGCTGAGCCAGCTGGTGGAGCAGAGTGTGCGCATCGGGATCATCTGGTACGCGCTGGAATGGGGGAGCGCGCAGGACGTGAGCGCCCGCTGCACGGCGGTGCTGGCCGCCACGGCAGTGAGCGAAGCGGTGTCGGCCTGCATCCTGCTGCTGTTTTACCGTGGGGAGGCGGTGCGTGCGTTCGGCGCAGAAAAGGCCCGACGGCCTGCGGACCCTGCCCGGCGGCTCTGGGAGATCCTGTGGCCGGTGGAGGGCGGGCGGTGCCTTGCCAGCGCCCTGCACACGGCGGAGAACATGCTGGTGCCCGCCTGCCTGAGCGGTCTGCCTGCTCGGATGGCCGGGGCCGCAGCGCCGCGGTGGCCCAGTACGGCAGCCTGAAGGGGATGGCCCTGCCTCTGCTCACCTTTCCCTTTGGGCTGCTGGGGAGCCTTTCGGTGCTGCTGATGCCTGAGATCACCCAGGCCCACATCCGGGGCGAGCGCGCCCGGCTGGGCTGCCTGCTGGACCGGATGCTCCGGCTGACGGGCTGCTTCTCGGCGCTGGCGGGGGCGCTGTTCTGGGTGTGGGGCGAGCCGCTGGCCCTGCTGCTCTACCACAGCCGGGAGGCCGGGTTCTATCTGCGGGTGCTGGGCCCGGCCATGCCGCTGATGTATCTGGAAAGCATGGTGGACGGTGCCATGAAGGGGATGGGGAGCAGAAGGCCGTGTTCCGGTACAGCCTGTGGGACGCGGTGCTCCGCATTGCGGGGGTGCTGTTCCTCCTGCCCAGATGGGGGATGAAGGGCTTTTTGTGGGTGATCCTGCTGTCCAGTGCCTATACCTGTCAGATGAATACGGCCCGTCTGCTGCACGTCAGCGGGCTGCAGCCCAGGCTCTGGCGGTGGCTGGGGGCTCCGGCGCTGGCGGCACTGGTCTCAGCGGGGGCGGGCGAGGGCCTGCGCGCCCTGCTGGCGGGGTGGCTGGACAGCGGGAGCACGCCCGCCCGGCTGGCGGCGCTCTGCGCGGGCGGCTTTGGCATGGCGGCAGTCTGCCTTGCCGTGCAGTGGCCGCTGGGGCTGGGCGAAGAGGTGCGGGCCATCCTGCGGACAGAAAAATCCCGCAGGGAGCGGCAGAAAAGCCCGGAGAATCGGAATTGTTCTGGACACAGGGGGGAGAATTGAGTATAATACAATGGATATTATGGCGGAACAGGCGCATGGGGCTTTGGACCCTGTGGCCGGCAACGCCGGGAAAAACGGGTGCGGACAGATCCCGCCCCGATGCAAAAGAGGATTTTTGTGAAGAAAACAGAGAAGCTTGTGCCGCAGGTGCTGCTGCGCCGGATGATCCTGGTGCTGCTGGACGCGGCCATCGTGCTATTCAGTTTTTACTTTGCCCTGCTGCTCCGGGCCGACGGCGCGGTGGAGGCCAGCTGGTGGCCCCACAACCGGGCCCTGCTCTACCAGAACCTGCCCTGGATCGTGGCGCTCTACCTGCTCAGCTTTCTGGCGGGCGGGCTGTACCATGTGCTCTGGAAGTATGCCGGGGAGCGTGACCTCATCCGTCTGGGCGGCATGATCGCCGTGCCCACGGTGGTGGTCTATTTCGTGAACCATTTCTGCGTCCACGGCGTGCTGTTCGATTCCGCCAACGCCATGGCAGCTGTCCTCATCTTCCTGCTGGTGGGGGGCAGCCGTCTGGCATGGCGGCTCTTCCTGAACCATCCCATCGGCGAGCGGCTGCGGGGCGTGCCCAACAAGGACCCCAACCGCCCTGTGATGATCGTGGGCGCGGGCGAGGCCGGTGCCTGGGCCATCAATGTCTGCAAATCCAACAGCAGCTACGGCCACCCCGTTGTGGCGGTGGACGATGACCTGGTCAAGCAGGGGCAGACCATCCACGGCGTGCCGGTCAAGGGCACGCTGGAGCAGATCCCCCAGCTCTGCACCCAGTACAACATCCACAACATCATCATTGCCATCCCCACCCTGCGGGGCAGCAGGCTGAACCATGTCATCGACCTCTGCGTTTCCACCCACTGCCCGGTGCAGATCCTGAGCGACCCCCAGCTGGTGGGCAGCAACGGCCCCCAGCAGGGTGCGTTCCGTGAGCTGAACACCGCCGATTTCCTCTCCCGTGACGAGGTCACGCTGGACAACGAGAAGATCTCCGGCTACCTCACCGGCAAGACCGTGCTGGTGACGGGCGGCGGCGGCTCCATTGGCAGCGAGCTCTGCCGCCAGGTGATGCGCTTCCGGCCCGGCAAGCTGCTGATCTTTGATATCTACGAGAACTGCGCCTATGAGCTGCTGATGGAACTGCAGCAGAAGTACGGCCGCGATATCCCTGTGACCGTGCTGATCGGCTCCATTCGGGATAAAAAGCGGCTGGACGAGGTATTTGAGACCTACCACCCCACCGTGGTGTTCCATGCAGCGGCCCACAAGCATGTGCCGCTGATGGAGATCAGCCCCGCCGAAGCCGTGAAGAACAATGTGCTGGGCACCAAGAACCTGCTCACCAGCGCCAGCGAGCACGACGTGGAGCGGTTCGTCCAGCTTTCCACCGACAAGGCGGTCAATCCCACCAGCGTGATGGGATGCACCAAGCGGATCTGTGAGATGCTCATCCAGACCTTTGCGGGCAACACCGACATGAAGTGCGTGGCGGTCCGCTTTGGCAACGTGCTGGGCAGCCACGGCAGCGTGATCCCGCTGTTCGAGGCTCAGATCAAGAAGGGCGGTCCCGTCACCCTGACCGACCCCAACATCGAGCGCTACTTTATGACCATTCCCGAGGCGGCCCAGCTGGTGCTGCAGGCGGGCGCGCTGGCTGAGGGCGGCAGCATCTATGTGCTGGACATGGGCGAGCCGGTCAAGATCATGGATCTGGCCAAGCAGCTCATCCGCTTTTACGGCTACGAGCCGGGCGTGAATATGGAGATCAAGATCGTGGGCCTGCGCCCGGGCGAGAAGCTCTACGAGGAGCTGATGATGGACGAGGAGCAGGGCAAGATGCGCCGCACCGAGCACAACAAGATCTTTGTGGCATCGCCCCGGGACATCGACCTGGCCGTGTTCTACCAGCAGCTGCAGGATCTTGCCGCTGCCGCCCAGCACAACGACGAGGGCGTGGTGGATCAGCTGGAAAAGATGATCCCCACCTTTACCCCCACCAGAAAGAACCTGAAGACCTGATGCTATTGCACCGGAAACTGCCGGTGACGCTATAAAAACGAGAGGGAAGTATATTATGGAAAAGAGACCGTTTCTGACCGAAGAGCAGGCCCAGGAGATCATCCAGGACGTGCCCACCCCGTTCCACGTCTACGACGAAAAGGGCATCCGTGAGAACGCCCGCCGCATCAACAAGGCCTTCAGCTGGAACAAGGGCTTCCGGGAGTATTTTGCCGTCAAGGCGCTGCCCAACCCCATCATCCTGCAGATCCTGAAGGAAGAGGGCTGCGGTGTGGACTGCTCCTCCCTGACCGAGCTGATGCTGAGCGAGGTCTGCGGCTTTACCGGCAGCGATATCATGTTCTCCTCCAACCAGACCCCCGTGGAGGACATGAAGAAGGCCTACGAGCTGGGCGCATACATCAACCTGGACGATGCCACCATGGTGGACTTCCTGGACCGTGTGGCCGGGATCCCCGAGAACATCTTCTGCCGCTACAACCCGGGCGGGACCTTCCAGCTGGGCGAGAGCGAGGAGGGCTTCCAGGTCATGGACAAGCCCGGCGATGCCAAGTACGGCATGACCGAGGAGCAGATGATCGACAGCTACAAGAAGCTGATGGCAAAGGGCGCAAAGAACTTTGGCATCCACGCCTTCCTGGCCTCCAACACCATCTCCGATGCCTATTACCCCGAGCTGGCAGGCATCCTGTTCCAGCTGGCAGTCCGTGTGCAGAAGGCCACCGGTGCCCACATCGGCTACATCAACCTGTCCGGCGGCGTGGGCATCCCCTACCGCCCCGACCAGACCGAGAACGACATCATGGCCATCGGCGAGGGCGTGCGCCGGAAGTTTGAGGAGATTCTTGTGCCCGCAGGGATGGGCGATGTGGCCATCTTCACCGAGATGGGCCGCTTTACCACCGGCCCCTACGGTGCGCTGGTGGCAACTGCCATCCACGAAAAGCACATCTACAAGGAGTACATCGGTCTGGATGCCTGCGCTGCCAACCTGATGCGCCCCGCCATGTACGGCGCTTACCACCACATCACCGTGCTGGGCAAGGAGAACGCCCCCTGCGACCACAAGTACGATGTGGTCGGCGGCCTGTGCGAGAACAACGACAAGTTCGCCATTGACCGGATGCTGCCCAAGATCGACATCGGCGACCTGATCTACATCCACGACACCGGTGCCCACGGCTCCGCCATGGGCTACAACTACAACGGCAAGCTCCGCAGCGCCGAGGTCCTGCTCTGCGAGGACGGCTCTCACCGCCTCATCCGCCGCGCCGAGACCCCCCGCGACTACTTTGCAACGCTGGACTTCCTGCCTGCCATGAAGCCCCTGTTCGAGGGCTACGACGACTGAGGCCCCCTGAAAACCTGCGAGGTGTGATATGTTTTTTGGATTCCAGCTTACCTGCGGCCTGATGATGGTCTTTTACGGCTACTCGGTGATGAAAAATCCCCGTGTGTGGGGAGATCAGGGCCGTCAGGCAGTCAAGGCGGAGAATTTCCCGGAATACTGCCGCCAGAACGGCCTGTTCTTCCTGAAGGCGGGCCTGATCATGGCGCTCATCGGCGCGCTGGACGCACTGGTGAGCCTTTCCGGCGCGCTCTACGTCCTGCTGTATCTGTTCGGGCTGGCGTTCTCGTTCTATCCGCTGGTCAAATGGTGCCGAGAGAACGAGGGCTTCTCCTGGCCCTGGCCCCATGTGGAAAGCGAGAAGAAGCGGATCAAAAAGCTGCGCAGGGAGCAGGAACAGGAGCAGCAGAACGGCTCTGAGAAAAAATAAGAGAAAACCGGAACGCGGCGCTCTCCCTGAAGAAGGGAGGGCGCTGCTTTTGTCTGCTGAAGTTTCGACCCTTGACAGCCGGAGCCGCAGAACCTATAATGAAACCACGATGACCCTCTTGAAACACATTTGGAGGTACAGAACCATGATCAACTATCCCAAGAATTATGCTCCTCTGGCGGAAGAGGAAATGGAGTACACCAGCGGCGGCCTGTCCATCAACTGGATGGCACTGGGCTCCACCGTTATGGGCCTGGCCACCAGCATGCTGGCCTACCTGAATGTCTCCAACATTGCCGGTGTGGCGGTCCAGCTGCAGAAGAAAGACCCCGAGAAGTACCCTGAGCCGGAAGGCACCATCAACGGCAACCTCATCATTGATTCCACCCTGACCTACTTCTCCAGCGTGGCAGGCATCGGCATGGGCCTGCTGAACATCGCTGCGGGCGTGGGCACCGTCTATCTGGGCATGAAGTCCGGTTCTTAAAAATTAGCACTGGACATTTGAGCCAAAACGTGGTATACTTCTTCCTGCATTCGCGGGCATCGTACATCGGCTAGTATATCAGCCTTCCAAGCTGAGGAGGTGGGTTCGATTCCCATTGCCCGCTCCATGCAGAAAAAAAGCCCTGAGTTCTCCGGAACTCGGGGCTTTTTTGATGGGCAGAATTTTTCAGTCTCGTTTTGCGCGGCAGCTCTTCTGTCAGGGGAGCCAGGGCAAGAATGGCTGTCGTTCTGTCCCGCCTGTCAGGCGAGGCGGCAGCCTGCAGGGATGACAGAGAGGTTTCAGACGGCGAGCTTGTTCACTTTACCTGTTTACTTTGAAGCGATTTTATAGTAAAATAAGATGAATAAATCAGGGGCAGGGGAAACTTTGGCCTGATGAGAGAAATGATTTAGGTGGTGTATTGATATGGCATTGAAATATCAGCGGATCCTTCTGAAGATCAGCGGCGAGGCCCTGGGCGGCGAAAAGGGCACCGGCTTTGACGAGCCGACCATGGACGCGATCTGCGGCGGCGTGAAAAAGGCCCACGACCTGGGCGTGCAGATCGGCATCGTGGTGGGCGGCGGCAACTTCTGGCGCGGCCGTTCCAGCGGCAAGATGGAGCGCACCCTGGCCGACAAGATCGGAATGCTGGCGACCGTGATGAACGCGCTGGCTGTCTCCGACAAGCTGGAGCAGCTGGGCGTGGAGACCGAGGTGTTCACCTCCATCACCATGCCGCAGGTGGCCCCCGCCTTTACCCGCAAGGATGCCCTGAAGGCCATGGCAGACGGCAAGATCGCCATCTTCGGCGGCGGCACCGGCAACCCCTTCTTCTCCACCGATACCACCACGGCTCTGCGTGCTGTTGAGGTGAGTGCGGACATCATGTTCAAGGCCACCATGGTGGACGGCGTGTACGACAAGGACCCCCACAAGTACCCCGATGCCAAAAAGTACGACACTCTGACCTTTACCAAGGTGCTGGAGGATCGTCTGGCTGTGATGGACGGCACTGCCGCCACCCTCTGCCGCGACAACAAGCTCCCCATCCTGGTCTTTGACCTGGCCGACCCGGACAACATTGCAAAGGCCGTGCAGGGCGAGAACGTGGGCACCCTGGTCTACGAGGGCTGAGCATAGCCCGCATCCCCGTACCATAGAATGGAACAGGCAGCAATCACAGCGCCTGTGCAGAACAATATATAACAGGAGAAAAGGACAATGAGCAGCAACACCAAGGCATTTGAAGAAAAGATGAAGAGCTCCGTGGAGCATCTGGACCGCGAGCTGGCCGCTGTGCGTGCAGGCCGCGCCAACCCCGCCGTTCTGGACAAGGTGAGCGTGGACTACTACGGTGCCCCCACTCCCATCCAGCAGGTGGCCTCTGTGGCCGTGAGCGAGGCCCGCACCCTGACCATCACCCCCTGGGACCGCACCCTGCTGCGCGCCATCAGCAAGGCCATCATGGCCAGCGATGTGGGCATCACCCCCATTGATGACGGCTCCACCATCCGCCTGAACTTCCCGGCCCCCACCGAGGAGCGCCGCAAGCAGCTGGCAAAAGAAGTTGCCAAGCTGGGCGAGGAGGCCAAGGTGGCTGTGCGCAATGTCCGCCGCGATGCCATGGACAAGGCCAAGGCCATGAAGAAGGCCGGTGAGCTGACCGAGGACACCCAGAAGACCATGGAAGAAGAGGTCCAGAAGCTGACCGACAAGTATATCAAGAACATCGACGCAGCCGTTGAGGAAAAGCAGAAGGAGATCATGTCCGTCTGATCGCCGCGGCGAAACGAAACGTGTGAGGTGCCGTGCGCTGGAACGAGTGCGCGGCACTTTTTGCCGGAACCGGGGCAGGGAACACCCCGCCCCGCAAACGCAGGAGAATGATTATGAACCATCCCAAAGAATTTGCCGAGGGCCTTTCCATCGGCATCATCATGGACGGCAACGGCCGCTGGGCCAAGCAGCGGGGCCTGCCCCGCACCGCGGGCCACAAAAAGGGTGCCGCCGTATTTCAGGATATCGCCAACTACTGCGAGGAGCTGGGCGTTTCGTCCGTGACCTTCTACGCCTTCTCTACCGAGAACTGGAAGCGCCCGTTGGAAGAGGTCTCCGCCATTATGAAGCTGTTCGGCGAGTATCTGCTCAAGGGCTTCAACTATAAGGACCGCAACATCCGCATCAAGTTCCTGGGCGACCGGGCCGCGCTGGATGCAAAGCTCCAGAAGCTGATGAACGAGCTGGAGGAGGACTCTGCCGCCAAGACCGGCATGACCCTGAACATCGCCGTGAACTACGGCGGCCGCCCCGAGATCGTGCGGGCCGCCCGGCAGCTGGCCCAGCAGGTGGCAGCGGGCACCCTCAAGCCCGAGGACATCACCGAAGAGATGATGAGCGACCACATGTATACCGCCGGCCAGAAGGACCCGGATTTCATCCTGCGTCCCTCGGGCGAGAAGCGCCTTTCCAACTTCATGCTCTGGCAGGCCGCCTACGCCGAACTGGTGGAGATGGATGTGCTCTGGCCTGATTTCACCCGGGATGACCTGGATGCCGCCATCACGGAGTTCAACAAGCGCTCCCGCCGGTTTGGCGGCATCTGACCCTTGCAATTCCCAAAAGGAGAAATTTGAATGAAAACTCGTATCATAACCGCAATTGTGGGCATCCTCGTCCTGATCGGGGTGCTGTTCACCTTTGACACGCTGGTGTTCAATTTTGTCATTGCCGCCATCACCCTGATCGCCATCCACGAGGTCTTCAAGGCCCTGGGCTTTGGCAGAAAGGAATGGCCCATGTACGCCGTGTTCGTGCCCTACACCCTGCTGATCATGCTGTCCAGCTATCAGGTGTGGCGGCGGCTGGTCATGCCGGTCTCCTTTTTGATGGTGCTGTTCTTCGGCATCTATCTGGTGGTGCGCAACGCACAGGTGGATTTTGCAAAAGCCAGCGGTCTGGTGATGTTTTCCGGCATCGTGATCTTCTGCTTCTACTCCTTTATCCGTTTGAAGGAGCTGCTGCCGGTGGAGACCTACGGCTATGACGCGATGTTCTTTATTCTGCTCATCCTCTGCTTTGCCTGGGGCGGCGATACCTGCGCCTACTTTGCAGGCAGAGCCTTTGGCAAGCACAAACTCTGCCCCGTGGTCAGCCCCAAAAAGACCGTGGAGGGAGCCATTGGCGGCGTGCTGGGCACCATGGTGTTCGGCGTGGTCGCCACCGTCATCTACTCCATTGCGGCCAACCGGATGGAGGCGTTCACCCGCACCAACATCGGCGTTTCCATGTACCTGATCATTGCCCTGCTGGCCTGCGTGGCCGCTGTGCTGGGCATCTACGGCGATCTGTTCGCCAGCGTGGTCAAGCGCCAGTGCGGCATCAAGGATTATGGCACCATCTTCCCGGGCCACGGCGGCATTCTGGACCGCTTCGACAGCGTCATGTTCATTGCGCCGTTCGTCACCATGGTGGTCATCGCTGTTTTCTATCACTGAATGCAGGAGGTAGCTTATGTCTAAAAAAATCACGCTGCTGGGTTCTACCGGTTCAATCGGCACCCAGAGCCTGGATGTCATCCGTGCCCAGGGGTATGAGGTGTTCGGCCTTTCCGCCCACAGCCATGTGGAGAAGATCCTGGAGCAGATCGAGGAGTTCCACCCCCGGTATGTCTGCATGACCGACCCCGATGCCGCCGCCCGGCTGGACGCGGCACTGGCGGGCCGTGCCAATGCCCCCCGGCTGCTGACCGGCCCCGAGGGCCTGAAGGAGCTGGCCGCCATGGAAGGCCCCGATGTGGTGCTGAACAGTGTGGTGGGCATCGCCGGTCTGGGTGCCAGCCTGACCGCCATTGAGAGCGGCCACGATCTGGCCCTTGCCAACAAGGAGAGCCTTGTCACGGGCGGTCACCTGGTGACCCAGGCCGTGGCAAAGCACGGCGTGAAGCTGCTGCCTGTGGACAGCGAGCACTCCGCCATCTTCCAGTGCCTGCAGGACAAGGAGAGTGCCAAGAGCCTGACCAAGATCCTGCTCACGGCCTCCGGCGGCCCCTTCTTCGGCATGAAGACCGAGGAGCTGCGGGGCAAGACCAAGGCCGATGCCCTCAAGCACCCCAACTGGAACATGGGTGCCAAGATCACCATCGATTCTGCCACCCTGATGAACAAGGGTCTGGAGCTGATCGAGGCGGTCTGGCTGTTCGGCCTGCCCCCCGAGAAGATCCAGATCGTGGTGCAGCGCCAGAGCATTGTCCACTCTGCCGTGCAGTACAGCGATAACTCCATCATCGCCCAGCTGGGCGTGCCCGATATGCGCATCCCCATCCAGTACGCCCTGACCTACCCGGCCCGTGTGCCCGGTGTGGTGCCCGAGCTGGACTTTACCACCCTGAAGCTGCTGACCTTCGATGTGGCCGACGAGGAGACCTTCCGCTGCCTGGCTGCCTGCAAAAAGGCCATCAAGAAGGGTGGTCTGGGCCCCTGCGCCGCCAACGGTGCCAATGAGGAGGCGGTCAGGCTCTTCCTCGAGGATAAGATCGGCTTCCTCGATATCGGCCGTCTGGTGGAGGCTGTTGTGGACAGCGACAGCTTTGGCGGCGATTACACCCTGGCCGATGTGTATGCGTGCGACAAGATGGCCCGCGCCTTTGTGAGAGCGCACCTGTAAGGAGAACTGATGTCTTTTATTGTCACCTTTATTGCTGCGGTGTTCGTGTTCAGCGCCGTGATCGCCATCCATGAGTTCGGCCACTTCATGGTGGCAAAGCTCTGCGGCGTGCAGGTCAACGAGTTCTCCATCGGCATGGGGCCGGTGCTGTGCAAGCGGGTGCGCAAGGGCACCCAGTACAGCATCCGCGCCCTGCCTGTGGGCGGCTTTGTGGCGCTGGAAGGGGAGGAAAGCCCCGAGAGCAAACAGGCGGAGGAACGGTCAAACCCCTCAGCCGCCGATGGCGGCAGCTCCCCTGATAGGGGAGCCCTTGGCATAGCGGAGACTTCCCCCGAGGAGGAAAAGCCTGCTGGTATTCCTCTGAATGAGGCCCCTGTCTGGCAGCGGGCCCTCATCATGCTGGCGGGTGCCGGGATGAACTTTGTGCTGGGCTTTGTGGTCATGGCCATCCTCATCACGGCCCAGAACGAGCCCATTACCAGCAAGGTGCTCTATCAGGTGGAGGAAAACGCCCTCTGCGGCCAGACCGGCCTGCAGGCAGGGGATAAGATCCTTGCGGTGAACGGCCGCCGCTGCTTTGTGGCAAACGATATCCTCTATGAGCTGATGCGCACTGAGGACTACACCGCCGATTTCACCGTTCTGCGGGACGGCAAAAAGGTGGAGCTGCCCGGTGTGCAGTTCGACACCTGGCAGGATGACAAGGGCGAGACCCACATGCGCCTGGGCTTTACGGTCTACGGCATCAAAAAAACACCGCTGAACGTGCTGAAAGAGGCGGGCAACAGCGTGCTCTACTACGGGCGCATCATCTTTGCCTCCCTCTCCGACCTGCTGCGGGGGCGGGAGAGCATCAACGACCTCTCCGGCCCGGTGGGCATCGTAACGGCCATCGGGCAGGCCGCCAGCTACGGCTGGCAGGACCTGCTGGAGCTGCTGGTGCTCATCACCGTGAACCTGGGCATTTTCAACCTGCTGCCCTTCCCGGCGCTGGACGGCGGCAAGGTGGTGTTCCTGCTCATTGAGGGCGTGACCGGCCATGCCGTGCCCGAAAAGATCCAGAGCGGCCTGACCGTGGCAGCCTTTGCGCTGCTGTTCGGGCTGATGATTTTTGCAACTTACAACGATATCCTCCGGCTCATTACCGGGGCAATGTGATACGGAAAGGAAAACGACCATGCGGCAGCTGAAACGAGAAGTAAAGATCGGCAATGTGACCATTGGCGGCAACAACCCCATTGCGGTGCAGACCATGCTGAATGTCCCCGTGGAGGACATTGAGGGCAACGTTGCCCAGGCAAAGCGCTGTGAGGCGGCGGGCTGCCAGATCCTGCGTGTGACCTGCCCCAGCGCGGCGGATGCCAAGTGCATCGAGGCCGTGAAGAACGCGGTGAACATCCCCATCGTGGCAGATATCCACTTTGACTACAAGGCCGCGCTGGCCTGCGCCGACGTTGGTGTGGACAAGATCCGCATCAACCCCGGCAACATCGGCGACGACGACCGGGTCAAGGCCGTGGTGCAGGCCTGCCAGCAGAAGAACATCCCCATCCGCATCGGTGTGAACGGCGGCAGCCTGGAAAAGCACATCCTGGCAAAGTACGGCGCGCCCGTGCCCGAGGCCATGGTGGAAAGCGCCCTGTACCATGTCCGCCTGCTGGAGAAGTTCGATTTCAACAACATCGTCATCTCCATCAAGAACTCCAACGTGCCCCGCATGATGGAGGCCTACCGCCAGCTGAGCGCTGTGACCGATTACCCCTTGCATGTGGGCGTGACCGAGGCCGGTACTTACCAGATGGGTCTGCTCAAGAGCGGCATGGGCATCGGCGGGATGCTGCTGGAGGGCATCGGCGATACCATCCGCGTCTCGCTGGCCGCCGAGCCCGAGAAGGAAGTGGAAGCAGGCTACAACATCCTGCGCGCCGTGGGCTTCCCCGTGGCTGGCCCCGAGGTCATCACCTGCCCCACCTGCGGCCGCACCCAGTACCCCTGCACCGAGATCGCCAACGAGGTGGAAAAGCGCCTGCAGGGCTATAAGAAATCCATCAAGGTGGCCGTGATGGGCTGCGTGGTCAACGGCCCCGGCGAGGCCCGCGAAGCCGATATCGGCATTGCAGGCGGCAAGGGCGAGGCTGTCCTCTTCATCCACGGCCAGCCCATCAAGAAGCTGACCGGCGATAATATCCTCGACCAGTTCATGGAGGAGATCTATAAGATCTGAGAGACAATAAACCCACCGTCATCCCTGCCGGGATGGCCACCGCCCCTAACTCAGGGACGGGCCGCTTTGGCAAAAACTGGAAAGCCTTACGCCATGCCAAGGGCCCCCTACTAGCGGGGGCTGGCACGCGAAGCGTGACTGGGGGGTTAAGCAGGGAGACCACTATGCCTTTGGAAAATAAACTGCACCTGACCGACGAGGCCGCGCTGGCCCGGGCTGAGGAAAAGATCAGCAAGACCAAAGCGCTGGAGCTTTACGACACCGGCCTGCTGGATGCCTTCCCGGTGGGGACATTTGCGGGCCTGCAAAAGATCCACGGCTATCTGTTCGGCGAGATCTACCCCTTTGCCGGGCAGATGCGCACCGTGAACATTGCCAAGGGCAATTTCCGGTTCGCACCCGTCATGTATCTGGCCTCGGCGCTGGAAAGCATCGATGCCATGCCGCAGTCTACCTTTGATGAGATCATCGAAAAGTATGTGGAGATGAACGTTGCCCACCCCTTCCGGGAAGGCAATGGCCGCAGCACCCGCATCTGGCTGGACTGCATCCTGAAAAAGGAGCTGCATCAGGTCATCGACTGGAGCCGGGTGGATAAGAGCGATTATCTCCTTGCCATGGAGCGTAGTCCGGTGAAGGATGTGGAGATCAAAGCCCTGCTCCGTGCAGCCCTCACAGACCGGATCACAGACCGGCTGGTCTATATGAAGGGCATCGACGCAAGCTATCATTATGAGGGCTATCACGTCTTTAGGACGGAAGATTTGTAAAGGAGTAACCCATCGTGACACCACTTGTATCTCAGCTATGGCCGCAGTTCATGGCGGACCCGGATTTCGCGGCCAGTTTCGGGCGCGTGATCGTGGAGCATGCCCGGATGCTGCGGCAGGAGCGGCAGGTCGTTTTTACCCTGCGCAGTGCCGCCCCGCTGGACAAGGGGCTGTGCGCGCGGCTGCTGGCATCCCTGCAGCCGGATTATGAGGGCTTTGAACTGAAGATCGACAACCTCTTCGGCTATGCCGCGCTGGACGAAGCCGCCCTGCGGGAGCTGATGGAGGAGATGAAGCGGGACGGTATCCCCATCAACGGCTTTCTGGACCGGTGCCGGATCACCATCACCGGCCAGAACATCACGGTGGGGGTCTGCCACGGCACCAAGTTTTTGCAGGAGATGGAGTTTGAGCGCCTGCTGGCGGACCGCGTTGCCGCCCACACCGGTGTCAGGCCCAAAGTTACCCTGACAAGCGCGGTGGGCGAGGCCGAACAGCGTCAGATGGAGGAAAAGCTGGAGCGCAAGATCGCCCCGCCGGTGGTCAAGTTCGAGAAAAAGAACACCGCCCCCTCCATCAAGGTGGAGGGCCTTGACCTGACCGACAAGCCCGTGACCATTTTCCACGGCAAGATGTTCACCCCCAAGAACTCACCCCCCTCAAGGACCTGGGCGGCGAGGGCGGCAAGTGCGTGATCTGGGGCGACGTGTTCTTTACCGAGGTCAAGGGCAACTACCGCAAGATCTACACGGTGTCCATCACCGATTACACCGGCTCCATCAACCTGAAGATCCGCGCGCAGGAAGGGGAGGACTGCTCCAAGTGGGAGAACATCGCCAAGGGCACCACCCTGCTGGTGCGCGGCGACTGCACCTACGACAAGTACGAGCATGACTACATCGTTTACCCCTACGATGTCCTGTTCGTGGAGCGGAAAAAGCGGGAGGACAACGCCCCGGAAAAGCGGGTGGAGCTTCACCTGCATACCAAGCTGTCCAGCATGGATGCCTTCTGCGACCCGGGCGGCATCGTCAAGCTGGCCCACCGGATGGGCCACCCTGCCATTGCCATCACCGACCACGGTGTCTGTCAGGGCTACCCGGAGGCCATGCTGGCCACCGACGAGATCCACAAGAGCGACCCGGATTTCAAGCTGATCTACGGCTGCGAGGCCTACTTTGTGGATGATATGGTGCCCTGCGTCTACGGCGTGAAGGACCAGCCGCTGGACGGCGAGTTCTGCGTGTTCGACACCGAGACCACCGGCCTGGACCCCGGCGTGGAGTACCTGACCGAGATCGGCGCGGTGATCGTGCGGAACGGGGAAGTGGTGGAGGAGTTCGACACCTTTGTTAAGCCGGGCAAGCCCATCACCCCCAAGATCACCGAGCTGACCGGCATCACCAACGAGATGGTGGCCGATGCCCCCGGGGAAAAGGAAGCGCTGGAAGCCTTTCTCCGGTTCGCGGATGGCCGCATCCTGGTGGCCCACAATGCCCATGCGTTCGATATCCGCTTCCTGAAAGCCGCCGCCAAGCGCAGCGGCATTTCCTTTGAGCCGACCTATATCGACACCCTGACCATGGCGCAGGCCATGTACCCGGGCCTGCACAACTACAAGCAGGGGACCATCAACAAGCATCTGGAGCTGCCCAGCTACGAGGCCCACCGCGCCTGCGAGGACTCCGCCGCGCTGGGCCGCATCTTCTGCGTCATGCTCAGTGACCTTGCCGAGAAAGAGGTCACCACCGTGGAGGGCATCAACACCGGTCTGGGCGGCAACCGGGAGGTGCTGAAAAAGAAGTACTTCCACCTCATCATTCTGGTCAAGAACCAGATGGGCCTGAAGAACCTGTACAAGATCGTGAGCGAGGCCCACGTCAACTACTTCTTCAAGAAGCCCCGTGTGCCCCGCAGCCTGCTGAACAAGTACCGCGACGGCCTGATCCTGACCAGCGCCTGCGAGGCGGGCGAGCTTTACCGTGCCGTTGTGGAGGGGCGCTCCTACGAGGAATTGAAGAAGATCGCCTCCTACTACGACGTGCTGGAGATCCAGCCCCTGGGCAACAACGAGTATATGGTACGGGACGGCAAGGTGGAGAGCGAGGAAGTCATCAAGGACTTCAACCGCACCATCATCCGGCTGGGCGAGGACCTGCACAAACCGGTCATCGCCACCGGCGACGTGCATTTTACCGAGCCGGAGGATGCCATCTACCGCACGGTGCTGCAGGCGGGCAACGGCTTCAAGGATGCGGACACCCAGCCCCCGCTGTTCTACCGCACCACGGAGGATATGCTGAAGCAGTTCAGCTACCTGCCAAAGGAAAAGGCCTACGAGATCGTGGTGACCAACCCCCGCAAGATCGCGGCCACCATCGACAACAACGTGCGGGCCATCCCCCGCGGCACCTACCCGCCCAGCATCGAGGGTGCGGAGCAGCAGCTGCGCGATGCCACCTGGGAACACGCCAGGCGGGATTACGGCGACCCCCTGCCCAAGATCGTGGAGGACCGCCTGAAAAAGGAGCTGGACTCCATCTGCGGCCACGGCTACGCGGTTCTGTACGTCATTGCGGTCAAGCTGGTGGCCTACTCCAACGCGGGCGGCTATCAGGTGGGCAGCCGTGGCTCGGTGGGCTCCTCCGCCGTGGCCCACTTCTCGGGCATTTCGGAGGTCAACAGCCTGCCGCCCCACTACCGCTGCCCCAAGTGCAAGTACAGCGAGTTCATCACCGACGGCAGCGTGGACGACGGCTTTGACCTGCCCGACAAGGACTGCCCCCACTGCGGCACCCGGATGCTGGTGGACGGCCACGACATCCCCTTTGAGACCTTTCTGGGCTTCTACGGAGACAAGGAGCCTGATATCGACCTGAACTTCTCGGGCGAGTATCAGTCCAACGTCCACCGCTACACCGAGGAGCTGTTCGGCAAGGCCAATGTGTTCAAGGCGGGCACAGTGTCCGGCATTCAGGACAAGACCGCCTACGGCTACGTCAAAAAGTATCTGGAAGCCCGCGGCCAGACCGTCAACCACGCTGAGGAGAACCGCCTGACCCTGGGCTGCACCGGTGTCAAGCGCACCACCGGCCAGCACCCCGGCGGCATGGTGGTTGTGCCCGATACCTACGAGATCTACGATTTCTGCCCCATCCAGCACCCGGCGGATGATGTGGCGGGCGGCCTGCTCACGACGCATTTCGAGTTCAAGTACCTCCACGACACCCTGCTCAAGCTGGACGAGCTGGGCCACGATATGCCCACCTTCTACAAGTATTTTGAGGAGTACACCGGCATCCCCGTGGACAGCATCCCCATGAACGACCCCCGGGTGTACAGCCTGCTCACCAGCCCGGAGGAGCTGGGCGTGACCCCGGAGCAGATCGACAGCCAGACCGGCACCTTCGGCATCCCGGAAATGGGCACCAACTTCGTGCGCGGAATGCTGGTGGAGGCCCGGCCCCGGAACTTTTCGGAGCTGATCCAGATCTCGGGCCTGTCCCACGGCACCGATGTCTGGACCGGCAACGCCGACGAGCTGATCCGCAGCGGCACCTGCACCATCGCGGAGGTCATCGGCTGCCGTGACAGCATCATGCTCTACCTGCTGCGCAAGGGGCTGGAGCCCAAGATGGCCTTTGATATCATGGAGGCGGTCCGTAAGGGCAAGGTGGCCAAGGGCGGCTTCAAGCCCGGCTGGGAGGAAGCCATGCGGGAGCACGAGGTGCCGGACTGGTACATCGAGTCCTGCCGCAAGATCAAGTATATGTTCCCCAAGGCCCACGCTGTGGCCTACCTGATGAGCGCCATCCGGCTGATGTGGTTCAAGCTCTACCACCCGGCAGAGTTCTACGCCGTTTACTTCACTGTGCGCGGCGATGATATCGACTATGAGGCCGCTGTGGGCGGTGCGGCTGTGGCCCGCGCCCACATGGAGGCGGTGAAGCGCCGCCTGAAAGAGGAGAAGAACGCCAAGGACGAAGACGTGCTGGTCAGCCTGCAGCTGGTCAACGAAATGCTCTCCCGCGGGTATGCGTTCCTGCCCATCGAGCTGGGCAAGAGCCGGGGCAACAAGTATATCGTGGAGGATGGCAAGGTGCGCCTGCCCTTCTGTGCCCTGAAAGGCGTGGGCGGCACTGCCGCCGCCTCGCTGGAGCGTGCCACCATCGACGGGCAGGAGTATATCTCCGTGGAGGAGCTCCAGCAGGCCACCGGTGTGACCAGTGCCGTGCTGGAAAGCCTGCGCACCGCCGGTGTGCTGGCAGACCTGCCCGAAAGCAGCCAGGTGAGCTTCTTCTGACCCCTTATGCAACAAAAAATCCCCTGCCAATATCCGGCAGGGGATTTTTGTGTTGTGTGGTTCAGCCTTTACGCTTCCTTTTCCATAGCGGCCAGCGGGGTCAGGTACTCCTTGCAGCACTCCTCGTACATGAGGGAGTATTCCTTGCTGGGGTTGTGGTGCATCAGGCTCTTGAGGGTGTGGGAATCGTAGTCGTCGCCCTCGCTGGTGCCCACCAGACGGGCCGCCACGTTGGAGCAGTGGTCGGAGATGCGCTCCACATTGTTCAGCACATCCAGGAACACCACGCCGGTATCAATGGAGCAGATGCCGTCCTTCAGGCGTTTGATGTGGCCGTCGCGGAGCTTCTCCACCAGAATGTCGATGACCTCTTCCAGCGGCTCCACCTGACGGGCCAGCGCGATGTCATCGTTCTCAAAGGCATCGTTGGTGCGGGTCAGGATCTGCTCCAGTGCGGAATCCAGCAGCTGCAGCTCGTTCTTGGCAATGTCGCTGAAGGAGGCCTCTTTCTCGTAGAGCTCCACGGCCTTTTCCTGAATGTTCACGGCGTAGTCGCCGATGCGCTCGAACTCGGTGACAAAGTTCAGCAGCTCGGTCACGGCGTGGCTCTCGTCGTCGCCCAGCTCCTGGTCAGTCATCTTGATGAGGTAGTTGGAGATCTCCACCTCCATCCGGTCGATAAGGTTCTCCCGCACATTGATGGCGCTCACCACGTCCTCATCCATCTTGAGCAGCAGGGGAGTGGAGAGGCTGACGTTGCGGGCGGCACGGCGGGACATCTTGACCACGGCGCTCTTGGCCTGCTGCAGGGCCACGGCCGGGCTCTTGAACAGACGCTCATCCAGCACGGGCATACTCATCTCCTGTGCTTCCTCGGCACTGTTGGGCACGGTGAGCATGGCCAGCTTAGAGAGCACACTGCTGAAAGGCAGGAACAGCAGCATGGCCGCCACACTGGAAAGGGTGTGGATGTTTGCAATGGTGCTCTTGTTCATCACATCGCCCCACACCGGGATGCCGATGGTGTACCGCACGGCGTAAATGGCAGCCAGCAGCACAAAGCTGCCGATGATGTTGAAATACAGGTGGATCAGGGCGGCGCGCTTGCCGTCCTTGGAGGAGCCGCCGATGGTCAGCAGCGGGGTAAAGGCGGTGCCGATGTGGGCACCCAGAATGATGGGGATGGCGCTGCCAAAGGTGACAAGGCCGGTGCTGGACAAAGCCTGCAGGATACCCACCGAGGCCGAGGACGACTGGATGATGACGGTGACGACCATGCCCACCAGCACGCCCAGCATGGGGTTGGTCATGGTGACGAACAGCTCCTGAAAGGCTGCGCTCTCCCGCAGGGGGGACACGCCGGTGTCCATCAGGCTCATGCCCGTGAACAGGATGCCGAAGCCCAGCATGATCTGGCCGATGTTCTTCTTTTTGGCGTTGCGCAGGAACACATAGAAAATGCAGCCGATAAACGCCACCACCGGCGCAAAGGTCTTGGGCTGGATGAGGGTCAGCAGAAGGCTGTCACCCGAGATATCCGCCATGCGGATGAGCTGGCCGGTGACAGTGGTACCAATGTTTGCACCCATGATGACACCCACCGACTGCGTCAGGGTCATAATGCCAGAGTTGACAAGGCCGACACAGATGACGACTGTGCCTGCGGAGGACTGGATCACGCCGGTGATGAGGGTGCCGAAAATGACACCCTTGATGGTGGAGGAGGTCAGCTTTTGCAGCACGCCCTGCATCTTGCCGCCCGCCAGCTTTTCCAGGCCGGCACCCATGATCGACATACCATAGAGGAACAGCGCAATACCGCCCAACAATGAGGTGATGTGTGTGATATCCATCTCGATACTCCTAAAAACTTCCTTTTGCTCTTAAAACAAACCAAGGACGGCCGCCCGGGGCTTCCAGCCCTGAACGCCGTCCTTTTTATTATAGCATTGAACTCCCCCGGACAACAAGCGTTATTTTACACGTTTTTGCATTTTTACTGCATTTTCGCGCTGATCTGCGGTTTCGTAGACTGTTCTTTTCTTATATTTTACAGGTATTTTACATTTGGAATTTCCCCGCGCGTTCCTGGCACGTCTCCGGGAACTGCCGGGAATGCGTCATGCGGCTTCGTCCAGCTCCTCCATGGCCTCCCGCACCGTGTCCGCCGAGAAGAGGAACACCCCGCCCCGGGTATAAACCTCCACATGGCCGCCTACAGATCGGATCTCGTACTCACTCATGGTGTTCCCTCCTGTTCCTGCAGCCCGCCTCCGGGCCGCTCCTGTTTTGTTCGACAAGAGGAGTATACCAGATGAAGGGTACGATAAGGGGGACTTTCAGGAGTGGGTATGAAAAAACCTCTGCATCAGTGGAAACCCTTTGCAGAGGTTTTCAAATCATCAGGCAGGCATGTGATCGCTCCGCTCGCTTCGCACGATGCCGAGGAAGGGCGGAACGCTTGCACGCTGCTGGCCCTTTTCGCGAGCCTTTTTCAGCTGGTACTCATGGCTGGCAACAGCATCAATAAAATCACGTTCTTTTTGTGTTGCATGATAATAATCGGTGTTGAAACGCTTGCAGACGGAAAACAGGGTATCAAGATAATCCATCGTTTCATCCGACATGGGTGCGACCTGCAGTTCGATTTCGTGATTTGCCATAATAACCCCTCCTGTTCTCAGGATAAATAGGTGCTGAAGATCTCCTGCGCGCCTTCATCAGCCAGCATCAGGAGCTTGGGGCCGCCTGGCAGCGGCTGGAAGATCGGCACCGCATGGAAATCCTGAATATAGTGTTCGTACAGTTCATCTGTCTTAGCGGCAAAGGTCACAACACCGCCATGGCCGCTGTCAATGGATAGCTGGATGCCATAGGCGATCATCATACGACCGATACCGGTATATTTACGCTGATCTGTCAGCGTCGGGTTGCTCTGCGGGTGAGCTTCTATGTTCACGATAAAGATAGAAATGCCGTTTTGATCCTCCCGGTAAGCCCCCAGCGCAATGATCTCACCGCTTGCCGCTTTGGCGACCCGTTTTTCCAGTTGGGAGTCACGGATAAAGTCACTGGTCCAATCGGACTGCCAGCCGCTTTTTGTCACCAGAAGATCTGACTGTGTGGCAGGCGTGATCTCCACCGGGATGCAGGCTCCGGTCTTGTTTTCTGTAACGAAATATTGCAGCAGCATCGGCACAGCCCCTTTCTGCTTCTATTTTATCATGCAGGAAGGAAAAAGGCAAATTTTCTCCCTCTTTTTTCGCATTTTTCGCGCGAAAAATCGCCGGAACATACTCGTTGACGACACAACCAAAAGGTGTTACACTTTGGGCAACAAAACAACGCTGTGTGATGCGAAAGAAAGAGGTGTTTCCATGGACGAAATGAAGGAAGCAGTGGGGAACTGGCGGGAGGCAAAGCAGTTCAGCCCGGCGGACGAGAACGATTTCCTGCGGTGGCTGGACAAGGCCGACACCGAGGAAAAGCTCTTTTCCCGGCTGACCTTCTGGTTTACCTTCCGGGGCCTGCCTGCGGACCAGAACCAGCGGTATCATCTGGTGCAGGAGCGGGCCAGGGAACTGCGGCTCTGGAACGGGCTGGAGCTCAAGCTCCGGCGCTGGCAGGACCGCGTGGCCGACGAGTACGAGCAGATCGGAAAGGAGGCGTTCGCGGCCCGCATCGGCGAGGACTACGCCGATTACATCAACAGCCTGACCGACCCGGAGGCCGCCCCGCAGCAGGCCGCCCCGGAGCCGGAGACCGCAAAGCCTGCCGGGGTGCAGGCGTGGTCGGCGCGGGAGCTGTCGGAGATGGAGCTGCCGCCCATCCGCCATGTGGTGGAGGGCCTGCTGCCCATGGGCATGGGGGTGCTGGTGGCAAAGCCCAAGCTGGGCAAGAGCTGGATGGTGCTGGATCTCTGCCTTGCCGTGGCACAGGGAGAGCCGTTCCTGGGGTTCCCCACCCGGCAGCACGGCACGCTCTACCTCGCCCTGGAGGACGGCAAGAGCCGGATGCAGACCCGCCTGCGCCGCTTGCTGGAGGGCAGGCCCGCCCCGGCCAACATGCACGTCATGTTTCAGGCCCAGCGGCTGGGCGAGGGCCTGCTGGAAACGCTGGGGGAGTATCTGGATGCCAACCCGGACATCCACCTGGTCTGCATCGATACCTTATCCAAGATCAAACCCAAGGCAAAGCCCTTTGAAAATGCCTACGATGCCGACTACGACTACATGGGCAGGCTGAAGGCCTTTGCCGACAGCCGGGGCATCTGCGTGCTGCTGGTGCACCACACCCGCAAGAGCAAGAACCCCGAGGACAGCTTCGACAACATCAACGGCTCCACCGGCATCCTGGGCGCGGCGGATTTCACCATCGTGCTGGACAAGCAGAGCCGGATGGACGACGAAGCAGGCTTTCTGCTCACCGGCCGCGACATCGAGCAGTGCGAGCGGGTCATCCGCTTCGATAAGGCCCGCTGCCGCTGGGTCATGCAGGGCACGGCGGCCCAGCTGGCCGCGCAGCGCCGGGTGGCCGAGTATGAGGCAGAGCCCATCGTCAAGACCCTGCGGGTGCTCCTGCAGCAGGGGGATGGAACGTGGAGCGGCTACTCCAAAAACCTGATGGAGATGGGCCAGCGGTACGCCCATACCGAGCTGGCACCAAATCTGCAAATGCTTTCAAAGCGTATTCAGGAGCTGCAACCTATGCTTTGGGAACGAGATACCATTAGATATTGGTATAACAGCAATGGAAACGCTGGGAGAAAGCATAACTTTCGACAGGAACGAATCGATAACAATGCTTCGGTTCCAGTGTCTGCACAGTTATCGTTAAGACATAATTATCATTGATATCATTGGTTATCATTGATTGTCATTGACTGGTGGCAATGAAGAGCAATGATTTCAATGACTTCAATGATGAATGTTAGTATAACGAGAAAAAGGCCCTGCGCAATGCCAAGGGCTCCCCCTTCGGGGGAGCTGGCAAAGCCGTTAGGCTTTGACTGAGAGGGTGAGGGCCTTACCCTCCCGCCGCAAGGCTGCCCTTGGGGCAGGCATCCGGGGCGCTCTGGGCCTTCCGGGCCTCGGTGCGGGCCTTGTCGTAGCAGTAGCGGATGATGGCCTGCCGCCGCACGATGCCGATAAAGATGCCCCGGTCGTCCACCACGGGCACAAAGTTCTGGTTCATGGCCGCTTCGATCAGCTGGTCCATGCTGGTGGTGACGGTCACGGCCTTGTAATCCCGCTTGTGGGCAAAGCTCGAAATGGGTACGTCCTCGGCGGCTTCAATGTCCAGCCCGTGCTGCTGTTTCAGCCCCCAGAGGATATCCCCCTCGGTCAGGGTGCCCACATACTCGCCCCTGCGGTTGAGCACCGGAATGGATGCGTAGCGGTTGTTCTCCCATTTTTCCAGCGTCTGCCGCAGGGTGAAGTCATCGTAGACATACATCAGATCCTGCTTTGGGGAAAGGAAAAACAAAATGTTCATCAAACAGCTCTCCAATCGTTATCCTATCGTAAACAGTGGTTCTGCCGTAAGGGCGCAGCTCCCGTTCCTCTGCTTTGATTTTAGCACTTTTCCACAGCTGAATAAAGTCAAAACTCATACTTTTTAGAATTTATTCACAGTCGCGCCCGGCCTTTTTGCAAAACATGCAGGAAAACCGTGCACAGGGCAGGGTTTTGTGGTATAATAGGAACACGAATCGGCTCACATTGCCCGCCCTTTGGAAATTGTGCTGTACACAGGGCGTGGGAAGTTGTATAATAAGGATACCGATTCCTTTCCCGGTATGCGGCGGGTTTGCCGCGGCAAGCCGGGCCACCCCAACAAGATTTCAAATAAAGGAGCAGAGCGACTATGATCACTTCCCGTTTCCCGCTGGGAGATGTCAGATTTTCCGCCGAGTACTTCTCTACGCTGGTAGGCGAAGCAACCAAACAATGCTACGGCGTGGCCGCAATGACCCCCCGCGATCTGACCGACGCGGTCAGGAGCGTGGTGCGCGGCAACGATTACGCTGAAAAGGGCGTTCGTGTCACACAGGAAGAGGGCCGTCTCGTGATCGAGCTGCACATTGCCGTCAGCTACGGGCTCAACATCTCCACCGCCGCGCGCAGCATCTCGCACCGCGTCAAGGACGAAGTGGAGCAGGCCACCGGCCTGAAGGTTGCCCGCGTGATCGTGTCGGTGGACGACGTGATCGCCTGATGGAACTTTTTATTAAGGAGTAAGGACAATGATTTCTGGTAAGATCCTGCGCGACGCGATCATCTCCGGCGCGAACAACATCAACAACCAGCGCTCCCGTGTGGACGAGCTGAACGTTTTCCCCGTGCCCGATGGCGACACCGGCACCAACATGGGCATGACGGTGGGGGCCTCCGTGGCAGAGCTGAACGCACTGGACGACAACTGCACCGTGGGTGAGGCCGCCAAGACCGCTGCCTCCGCCATGCTGCGTGGTGCGCGCGGCAACTCCGGCGTGATCACCAGCCTGCTGTTCCGCGGCTTCTCCAAGGCGCTGGAAGGCAAGAAGGAAGCCGACACCGCTGACATCATCGCCGCCCTGAAAAAGGGCGTGGAGGGTGCCTACAAGGCCGTGATGAAGCCCACCGAGGGCACCATCCTGACCGTTGCCCGGGTGGCCAGCGAGGAAGCTGCCGCCTGCGGTGCCCAGGAAATCCCCGCCCTGTGGGACGTGGTGATGACCGCAGGCCAGAAGGCGCTGGAGGATACCCCCAACCTGCTGCCCGTGCTGAAAAAGGCCGGCGTTGTGGACGCAGGCGGCCAGGGCATTATGATCATCTTTGAGGGCATGGGCAAGGTGTTCCACGGCGAGCCCATGGTGGCCGGCGGCGAGGGTGCCCCCAACAAGGCCAAGCTCTCCACCGAGAACGCCGGCAAGGGCGTGTTCACCGATGACCTGATGAAGGTGGAGGACATCAAGAACGGCTACTGCACCCAGTTCCTCATCAACAAGTACGAGGGTGCCAGCGCCGCCAAGATGCGCGCCTTTGCCGAGTCCAACGGCGACAGCGTGGTGTGCATTGAGGACGATGATGTGATCAACCTGCATGTCCACACCGCTGACCCCGGCAAGATCCTGAGCGAGGCCATCAAGTACGGCTACCTGACCAACTTCAAGATCGAGAACATGCACGAGCAGTTCCTGGCCCGCCAGAAGCAGGGCAAGAGCCTGGAAAAGCAGGCTTCCGCTGAAAAGGCTCCCGCACAGGCCAGCGAGTTCGTTTACGCCGCAGTGGACCCCAGCCGTGACTACGGCTTTGTGGCCGTTGCCGCCGGTGAGGGCCTGAAGGCCGTGTTCACCGACCTGGCTGCGGACGCTGTCGTCTCCGGCGGCCAGACCATGAACCCCGCCACCGAGGACATCCTTGCCGCCATCCAGAGCGTGCCCGCCAAGACCGTGTTCGTGCTGCCCAACAACAAGAACATCATCATGGCAGCGGAGCAGGCCCAGAAGCTGGCCGACCGTCAGGTGATCGTTCTGCCCACCCGCACTGTGCCCATGGGCATCACCGCGCTGCTCAACTTCGACCCCTCCGCCAACGCTGAGACCAACACCATCAACATGATGGCCGCCGCCGACAAGGTCAGCACCGGCCTCATCACCTACGCCGCCCGCGACAGCGAGTTTGACGGAAAGCGGATCCGGAAGGGCGAGATCATGGCTCTGGAGAACGGCAAGATCGTTGCCACCTCCACCGACCTGACCAAGGCCACCTACCGCCTGGCCCGCAGCATGTGCAAGAAGGACTCCAGCTTTGTCACCATCATCTCCGGCTGCGATGTCTCCGACGAGGAGGCCGAGAAGCTGACCGAGATCGTCAAGGCAAAGTGCCCCAACCACGTTGAGGTCAGCCACATCCGCGGCGGTCAGCCCGTATACTATTATATGATCAGCGTGGAGTAAAATGCACTCCGGCTGAAACAGAACCGCAAAACAAACCCCCTGTACCAGACCATGGCACAGGGGGTTTTTGATTGCACATTGTCGGTTTCTATGCTATACTGTAGATAATGCTGGAAACAGCAGGAGAAAAGCGCTGTCTGCAATGCAGGTGGTCAACTTCGCGCTCCCGAATGCCTATTTTCCGGAAGGAAGCCAGGCGGATGGGAACGGAACTTTTTTGAATTGGATCCTTTCCCGGAGCCGCCTGTCGGCGAAGGGAGGGATGTCGGATGACTCTGACGGAAGTTTGTGCGGTACTGACGGTAGCAATTGCTCTTTTGAGCCTGCTCGTTTCAGTTGCGAAAGCGGCATTTGATGCTGGCTGGAAAATTTCTCACGAGAAGAACGATAAAAGCAAAAAAGATTGACCGCCCCCAGTCTCACAAACTCGGCGGTCAATCTTTTTGACTTAAAAGGGAACGTGGAGCTGGCCATATTGCGGTCAGCGCTCTTTCTGTTCATAGTATAGTTGATTTGCGATGGTTTGTCAAGTTCACGCTGGGGGCCGCAGCCCGGACGGAGCGGTTCACCCGCCCAGATCCTCCAGCACCTCCTGCAGGGCGGCATCTCCCGTCACTATCATGCCCTGTTTGACACGCAGCGCGTCATTTTCCGGCAGGAGGTTGACGTAAATATCCGTCTGCCGGGCAAGACGGGTGGGGGAGCCGTCCGGCCCGCAGGCGTAGACGGCCACCATGCCACCCTCGTCCCGGAGCAGGTATTGGGTGGGCTGGCCGGTGTCGGGCAGAGTCTGGGCCGCAAGGCTCGGCCCGGAGGGCACCGGCGTTTCGGCGGCGCTGTCCGCTCCCGGTGCAGGGGAGGGAAGCGCCAGCCGGGGGAGGGCCATCCAGAACAGGCTGAAGGCGATGGCAAAGGCGCACAGGGCGTAAAACAGGCAGAGAACTACTTTCCGCATGGAGAAAATCACTCCTTTCCAGCGGGTCTTTCCAGCGGTAGTATGCGCAAAAACGCCGCCCCTGAGACAGAAGCGCACAATTTTCACACCGGAATGCTGTACTTTACGGGGGGAAGTGTGCTATACTAGCAGTATCTGATTAGAAATAGGGTTCAGCCCCGACAGCGGGCTCGCCCTCTCCGTCAATGCTGGCGCATTGCCACCTCTCCCAAAGGGAGAGGCCTTGGCAGCACCCGGCAAAGTTTCCGATTTCGTCAGAAGCTCCCACTTTGGGGGAGCTGGCGAGCGAAGCGAGACTGAGAGGGTGAGGATGGCAGAGAGGATGAACTTGTCAGGAATAACCGTTTAAGCAGGTCAGGAGGCGATCCTTATCTCAAACGAATCGAGAAAGATCCACCGGGGCGCTGCACGCACGGACGTGCAGCCCACGGGGGGACGTAAAGTGAATGTGAGCAACAGCCGCAGGGAAGAGCCGCCCAAGCGCGGGCGTGCCCCCAGGGAGCCAAAGGAGCCCCGGGAAAAGGCGAAGCACCCCATCCTCAGGGCGCTGGGCCGCACGCTGGCTACCCTCATCTGCCTGGGCATCATGGTGTGCAGCCTGGCGGCAGTGGCGGCGGTGTACTACGCCGTGCAGGCCACGGCCAACGACGGCAACCTGCTGGACCTGGACAACATCGAGCTGAGCCAGTCCAGCACCGTGGTGGCCACCGACCCCGACACCGGCGCGCAGGTGGAGTATGCCACCCTGCGCTCCTCCAACAGCCACCGGGTCTGGGCAGACCTGGAACAGATCCCCACCAACCTGCAGTATGCGTTCATCTGCACCGAGGACAAGGATTTCTACAACGAGCCGGGCGTGAACTTCAAGCGCACCATCGGTGCCATGATCAACGAGTATCTGCTGCCCATCTACAGCTCCAAGCAGGGCGCTTCCACGCTGGAGCAGCAGCTCATCAAGAACCTGACCAGCGACAAGAGCGCCAGCGGCGTGGAGGGTGCGCTGCGCAAGCTGCGCGAGATCTACCGCGCCCTCTGCCTGAGCCGCGCTTACTCCAAGGAGACCATTCTGGAGGCTTACCTGAACACCATCAGCTTCACCGGCACCATTCAGGGCGTTCAGACAGCGGCCAACGAGTATTTCAACAAGGACGTGAGCCAGCTCACCCTCTGGGAGTGCGCCACCATCGCGTCCATCACCAAGAACCCCACCAACTACAACCCCTACACCAACCCCGAGAACCTGATCCACCGCCGCAACTTCATCATGTATAATATGTGGCAGCAGGGTATCATCTCGGAGGAGGATTACCGCAACGGCGCGGCCCAGCCCCTTGTGCTGGCCGAGGAGGACACCAACAAGAAGACCTCCTCCGTGACCAGCTACTTCACCGATGCCCTCTTTACCGAGGTGGTCCGCGACATCATGGACAAGGAGGGCGTGGACGAATCCACGGCCCAGTCCATGCTCTACACCGGCGGCTATACCATCGAGGCCACCGTCAATCCCAAGATGCAGACGGCCATGGAGAACCTGATGCGCAACGAGGGCGACGCTTACTTCCCGGCCGGCTGGCATGAGGAAGAGGTGACCAGCATCTCGGACGATGACGTGCAGGTGATGAACGCCGACGGCACCCCCAAGACCCGCACCGGCGACGACGGCACCGTGTACTACTACCGCAATGTCCGCACCCAGGCGGCCATGGTCACGCTGGACTATGACGGCAATGTGCTGGCCATGGTGGGCGGTCTGGGCGAAAAGACCAAGAGCCTTTCCCTGAACCGTGCTTACAGTGTGACCCGGCAGACCGGCTCCACCATCAAGCCCATCGGCGCGTACGCGCTGGGCGTGGAGTACGGGCTGGTGAACTGGTCCACCATGCTCAACAACTCGCCCCTGTACCAGAAGCAGGACATGGTCATCCGGGATGAGGACTACTGCCGCAAAAACGGCCTGATGGGCCTTTCCGACAGCCAGCTCAAGGCCTACCCCAACGCATGGCGCAGCTGGCCCCGCAACTACGGCGGCAATTATGGCGACGGCAGCGACCTGCCCCTGTGGAACGGTCTGGCCCGCTCCCTGAACACCATCGCCATCCGGGTGGGCGACCTGGTGGGCGCAAGCAACATCTTCAACTTTGCCTACAACACCCTGCAGCTGACCACCCTGGACCCCGCCAACGACGTGGGCCTTGCCCAGATGGTCATGGGCAGCCAGACCCACGGCGTGACCCCCACGGCGCTGGCCGCTGCCTTCCAGATCTTCTATGACGGCGAGTACACCACCCCGCACCTGTACACCCGTGTGCTGGACCGGGACGGCAACATCTACCTGGAAAACAACGCCACCAGCTATCAGGCCCTGACCCCGCAGACAGCCTATATTATGAACCGTCTGCTCAAGAACGTGCTCTACTCCAACGTGGGCACCGCCAGCGGCCGCTACCCCAACTCCAACGGCATGGAGTCCTTTGGTAAGACCGGTACCGCCAGCGACGAAAAGGATCTTTGGTTCGTGGGCGGCACGCCCTACTACGTCACCGCTGTCTGGTGGGGCTACGACGCGCCTTACGATATGACCAACACCCTGGGCAAGCAGCAGGCCAAGACCCGCACCTGTGTCATGGCGTGGAAGGCCTATATGGAGCAGGTGCAGGCAAACCTGCCCTATAAGGCATTCCCCACCAGCGACGGCGTGGTGGAGCGCGCCTACTGCACCCAGAGCGGCCTGCTGGCCGGGGCCAACTGCCCCAGCCGCGCCACCGGCTACTACCGTGCCGATGACCTGCCCGATACCTGCAACTACTCCCACAGCAGCGGCGTGGCCCGCAGCCCAGAGCGCGGACACCGCCCCCGTTGTGGGCCAGGACACCACCGGGCTGGATACGGATTGAACCGGCGTGCCCTTCCAGACGGCCCTCAGATAAGACTGCATGGCATCCGCATCCACATCCACTGTCTCAAAGCTGTCCGCATCTGCAAATACTGCCTTATACGCATCCTGTTTCGCCTGTGCTTCCTGCTTTGCAATAGGATCTGCTGTAATA